>ERZ772917.1216-NODE-1216-length-15611-cov-33.825726_pt1 | contig 15611 bp, 12 predicted proteins | sample MGYA00511187_ERZ772917 | MGnify/ENA primary metagenome ERZ772917 (study PRJEB29015, sample SAMEA2737925) | human oral metagenome | biome: human oral; feature: human-associated habitat; material: dental | place: China | collected 2012 ... | reverse complement strand
TTGTATACGATATACGGTTCTAATAGCCATAATAAGGGCTTCACTACACTCATGGAACTACCTACGCCAAACAAAAAATAATAAAAACTACGCATTTGCGTAGTCGTTTAACATATACAACATTCTGATTACATCGACTGAATACCAGGGATATAGTGATTTTCTAAACCAGAAAATCACTTCACATACACCATTTTTAGTCCTTAATTACATCGAATTTTATACTAATATTATATCAGATTTTGCAGTTTTTGTGGGATTATAATTTATAAAAATTTTATTAATGTATACTATTTATAGTACTGATTAACAAAAGATGTATCGTAATAATATGTGGCATTTTATACCCATTAACTATGTTATTATAAATACAGGTAGTAAATACCGTCTTACTTTCTCCTTTTGATAAAATAGCAAAAAAGGCAGCCCTGAACGGCACCCCAAAATTGGACACCATTTTGGAGGTACAGTTCACCTTAGGGACTGCCTTTTTTGTTTGTCTGTATTTATTTTATGTTTCTATTATTCTATAGCATCTATTACTTCGCCAATGTACATATAATGTGGTTCCCAACGATCCTTACCAGCTTGGGTGTACATGGACGGATTGGCTGCATAATATTCCTTTACATGGGCTGCTAAATGAGATTCGTCAAATTGATGTTCATACAGTTTTTTACATACAAATGTTATATCTGCTTCTTTGAAAGTCACGCCATCGCCTGCCACCACTGGTGTTAGTCCAGAGTTAGCTACCTTATCTTCGTCGCGACCAGAATGAGAGCCTAAGTAACCAAGCGCCTTGCGGTAGCTTTTAGGGAAGAAACTAACGGTAAAGGTATCGTATTTCGCCATAAATTCCTGCGTATAGCGGGCTGGATGAATGTACACCGTCACCGTAGACATATCGCCGCCATTCGGGCCCCACACGTTGCCCATGCTGCCCCAACTAACTGTACACGTATTAAAATCCTCAGGCGTACCGGCCGTAACAAGAGCCCAACGATCCTCGAACATGGTAAAAGCTTTATAATCTTTTGTTTCAAATGGTTTCATAAGGACCTCCAGTTTATCTTAATTTGACGATATAAATCTTTACCCCTATAATATAGGCAAATAGTCAGACGAGTAGTTGCATCAGGCTTATCTCTAATAACATATAAACATGTAGAAATGGCCTTTTCGTTTTATCTAATTTCCGAAGAAACGAAGGGCTATTTTGCTATTTCTAGACAAATAAGCACCCTCCCTTCAAAAACGAAGAGAGGCCAAACCTTGCCTAACTATCCTAAGTTTATTATATAACGAACTAATATACGATACAATAAAGACCATATTATATAAATATATGAATAAATTAATAAAAGCCGAGCTACTTAATCAACATAGTAGCTCGGATTTTTAATTTATGTAACGTTTGATAGAAGTTCAAAAGTATATTACTGGAATGCTTAAAATCATGGAAGCTATAATTAAGATATACACTACAAGACATAGCTTTAGCAAAAGCAGTAAACTTCCAAATAGGACTTTATAGATAAGTGCCTCTGCTTTCTTAATTCGTATCCAGTCTTTAACTTCATAATATATTTGAGGCTTGTTAAAAGCCGGCGGTAATTGCTTACACCATAAAATAAGCCACAGAATACTACATATATTACCTAAGAGAAAGAATAGAAATAGACCAAAATGCTCCAATGAATATACTTTCAATACATAGATATTATAGAGTAGCTGAGCAAATGTCTCTACAAAGTTAATCCATAGATAGACAAGATAAACCTTAAGCAAAAGCACTAATATAGTTTTGATGTATTTGAGTTTACTCATTGGCGCTCTCCTATCTAATACCATAAAAACTTTAAAACTACATTTCTTATTGAGTTAATATATTAATCCATTCCATATACCAAGGGATAAATACTGGGCTATTTTCGAGTCTCTCCTTATATGACCCTTTCTCTCGCCATTGTGGCTCTTTTCGTAATCTTGCCGCATCATCAAATCCCCAATATTCAATCATATCTCTCAGCTGTTTATGTGTATAAGACGTTTTACTTTCATCATAATTAATGCGATAACTGTAATAGTATACAGAATCTTTCATAACATGACGAAGATATGATTCATGATTGGACTTATAGGCATCAACTAAAGAGCCAGGAATTCCGTTATTCCACACTACGGCGTACTGTGTAGGCGTCTCTAAATCATTATATTTATGTAAATAATATATTATTGGAACCTTAATCAGCGTATTATCTGTCTCTTTGCTCATGATTGCGCTACGTATTACCCGTATTTTAACCCCTGTATCCTCATAAGTTCTCACCTCATGTCTCTCATTTTCTACGGCTTCACTGACTAACTTAGCCGTCTTAGGAATGCGATAGTGAAAGTTCCCCCAATGCTCAATCTGGCTATAACTATCTAATCCAGCTAAGGATTCTATGGATGGAATAATATAATTACTCATCACCACTTCAGGTGCTTGATCTTGATATGGATCTTCTGTATTAACCCAACCACCATAGGTAATGCCATAGGCAGTTTTTGTATCATTCGGTGTGAATTCCGTATACATCACACGAGCATTATTCGACATAAATTTCCAAGATGTATTCCGTAAACTTGGATACATATATTTTCCTTTACTTTCAGAATATATATCAAGTGCTTTGCCATGCGGTGGACCTACCACTAAAAACGCACTCAAGCTTCTAACAGCAAAAAAAGGACCTTCTTTTCCAGATGGAGACTCTACAACATCACCACGAAAACTAACATTTGGCACGGATATTCTGATATTCTTATCCCCTTCATGAATCAATACAACTGTTGATTGAGAATAATTTGCAAGCTCCAAAGCCTTAGAAAAACCAGGATGTTCCAGATTTAGCTTATCAAGCGTAGATGGCGGATTTTTAGGATTTGATTTTGCAAATTGACTATATGACTCTGCCTCTTGCTCTGCAACTTTATTAATATGCCGATAATTTTCATACGCATTAGCAGGAATACTCGCATCGGCCCCAGGCACAGGTGGCTGTCCTTTTGGCGCTTCGATCTGTACAGCGCATACATTCATGGTGAAAGCAGCTATCGCCGTCATCAGTAGTAAACTTTTACGTAACATAAAAACCTCGCTTCTTTGCGTCTATCATATTTACAAAACAAATAAGCACAACCTTACTAGCATAAGTATACTATGCAAATAAGATCGTGCCTATTATTTATAACTTTATATTTCACTATGCATGAGATTTGTTTCTATTTAATATATGAGGTTCATCTCAATTTGACGATATAACATAACCTTACTATAATATAGATAGATAGTCAGACGAGTAGCGACGTCAGGCTCATCTCTAAATCAGTAAAACATTAGGAAATGGCCTTTCAGTTATCTAGTTACACTAGGCAACGGAGGGCTATTTGCTTTTTGTAAGGCAAATAAGGGCTATTAAAGCTCCAAAAGCAATGACAATAGCCAGTACTTGTAAAAGGAGCATGATTATTTCATAATCGCTCATAGACTTATCCCTCCCTTCAAAATCGAAGAGAGTCCCAACCTCGTCTAACTATCCCAAATCTATTATAGAACGAACTAATATACGATACAATAAGCATCATATTATATAAATATATGAATTAACAAACAAAGCCGAGCTACTAAAACAAGATAGCTCGGCTTTTATGTCGTTTCACAAATTTATAATCTACTAAATTCTAATTACATTACTCTCAAACCAAATCTTTAAATAAGGATCTAATTTGCTCGTTTTAGAGATTTACAGAATTACACTACTCTCAAACTTCTACGTTGCCGTAGTCGTCCACTTGTTTGTTTTAGAGGTTTACAGAATTACACTACTCTCAAACTTCGGTACTAAATATATGTGGTACTATGTTGTTTTAGAGGTTTACAGAATTACACTACTCTCAAACTATATGCCGCATCATGAGTTCTGTTTGTTCGTTTTAGAGGTTTACAGAATTACACTACTCTCAAACAATAACCAAGATGAATGCTCCATCATTATTGTTTTAGAGGTTTACAGAATTACACTACTCTCAAACGCAGAACCACAAGAGGTACAAACTGAAGGTGTTTTAGAGGTTTACAGAATTACACTACTCTCAAACACAAATGGTTACAAGACAATTAAATGTCCAGTTTTAGAGGTTTACAGAATTACACTACTCTCAAACCCACTTAGGCTTATTCATACTATGTAAAGAGTTTTAGAGGTTTACAGAATTACACTACTCTCAAACCCTGATGAGGTATTTGCAGAATATTACGACGTTTTAGAGGTTTACAGAATTACACTACTCTCAAACGCTAATCATCCGTGGACGCTCGATGCTCAAGTTTTAGAGGTTTACAGAATTACACTACTCTCAAACGGCAGGGTCTCCATATAATCTAAAGTATTGGTTTTAGAGGTTTACAGAATTACACTACTCTCAAACTTGCTATTGGTGTAATTATTTACATTCACCGTTTTAGAGGTTTACAGAATTACACTACTCTCAAACATCCTTTCGCTCGTCAATTAATATTAAGCCGTTTTAGAGGTTTACAGAATTACACTACTCTCAAACCAAGGACTTTTTCCAACGTAAAGAGATTAAGTTTTAGAGGTTTACAGAATTACACTACTCTCAAACTAAACGCGAATATGCAAAGCAGGTTCAGATGTTTTAGAGGTTTACAGAATTACACTACTCTCAAACTCGTTCCGCAGGATAGTGATTTGAATTTAGGTTTTAGAGGTTTACAGAATTACACTACTCTCAAACAGATGGAAGTAGAGGGATGACGTTATGGCTGTTTTAGAGGTTTACAGAATTACACTACTCTCAAACCACATGCACTAGTTTCCACTATATAGCTTTGTTTTAGAGGTTTACAGAATTACACTACTCTCAAACGGCGGTATGGGTAGCTTAGAACTAGACAACGTTTTAGAGGTTTACAGAATTACACTACTCTCAAACCGCGAATGGATACGAAGTGTACCACCAGAAGTTTTAGAGGTTTACAGAATTACACTACTCTCAAACCGCGCCGCCTTCTCTAATATCAAGGTACCAGTTTTAGAGGTTTACAGAATTACACTACTCTCAAACGCGTTATCTGCATTTGAAAATATGATTTCTGTTTTAGAGGTTTACAGAATTACACTACTCTCAAACCTATATTATGCTTTTCCGCATGTTTCCGATGTTTTAGAGGTTTACAGAATTACACTACTCTCAAACGATTGCCGCAAGTCGATTGCTTTGCCACTCGTTTTAGAGGTTTACAGAATTACACTACTCTCAAACAATGATGGTATATTAGATATAAATGGTGCTGTTTTAGAGGTTTACAGAATTACACTACTCTCAAACCCCAAATTAAATTTAAGGCTCAAGAATAACTCGAGCTACCACTAGGTGTAATTCTGTATCCTCTTCAAATAACACAGAAATCATTATCTAAAATATACCCATTTATAAGGCTTTTATCAAGTTTTTCTTTGTTAAGAGATCCAGTTGTTAGACAAACCAGTCGTAATTGCCGACTTAGTATATTTTGATAAAATGCATTAAGTTCATCGTCATTTAAAACTAGATCTAAATTCACCATAATATACAGCATAGGAGATAATAATGTATCCACCACTTCTATATAGGACATTAAATCCATAACATCTCCTTTACGATTAAACTCAAAATTAAAACTCCCTAATTTAATAAGTTCAGCAGTCCCAATTTCAAGTTTATGTTGGATTGATAAAGGATATCCAAATTCTAAAGAATAGTAAAAGGCATGAAGTCGATTTACAATATCCGCTACCTCTTCAGTCATCAATAAAGCGTCTTTAGATAGTTGGTTTTGTAATTTAGTTAATAAAGTTTTACTATTTACATCTACATATAATGGATTAAGTATCATATGGCTATACTTATCTATACTAAAAGCTTTATCATTATCGTTTAAGATCCAAGGCCCTTCACCACCATCACACTGTATATCGAGCTCTGTAACCATATGTCGAAAAGCTTTACAATCTTCAAAAGATATAACGGTTACCTTATCATGAAATATCTCAAAGTCCAATATAGAATCTTGATACATTAATTTCATATCACGAGCACCCTCTCTGTTGAATCTATAACTTCACTTTGCTTATCTCCAACTACAATTTCCATTCTTGAAAACTGCTTTTCTGTTACAGTTAACATAAATAAGCTACCGCTAGGTGGCTTATTTTTACGCACATGTTCCATAATAAGATTAGCGCTAGTTGTATTAAGAACTAACTTTGAATATACAGACTCTTGTAACATCAGAAAGCCAGATACAATTAAGTACTTTCTAAAATTCCTATATTCTTTTCGATCTTCCGAAGTTAATGTCGGTAAGTCGAACATTACTAGTATTCTCATAAATCTATAGCTCATATTCTATAAACCTAATCTGATTAGCATTTTGAGTACACAATGCATCAAACACACTTTTACAATAAATACGAATTGCTGCACTAAATGTTTGAACGGTATCATTAATCTTTACATCTTCAGATAGCAATTCTATAAGAGCAAGCTTCACATTACGGTCAAATTCTGCAGGTCTTAACTTGATAACTACTGCATCAACAAATCCACGCAATGGTTCCATTAAATCAGATCCTAAATTATACGGATTAAATTGATTACAGTGATTTAACCCTAACTGTGTAATATATCCTAAAGATAAAATCTCTCGATTTACTGCAGAAAGCAATATCGCATATCCATAATTAAGGGCTGCATTAATAGGATTATCTTGTTCTCGAGAAAATGATTTTCCAAACAAAGCATTAAAATATACCTTTGCAGCATGACCTTCACGTTGCGTTTCATCGTTTAAAGTCAACTCATCCAGATATTGATATAGTAAATCTGCCTCAGCTAAATTCTGATGCTGTAATAAGTCTGCTTGATTCATAATTTTATGCCGTACAATTTCAGTCCAAATATAAGCTTGTACATCTTTAGACCAATTAGCTTGCTCCCGACAACGTTTACTACTATTATGACTACCATGTAATGGAAGAACCTCACTCGCTGGATTTCGTTTCTCATCACAAAATACAATAGCCACCTTCTTTTTAATCAACTCATTTAAGAGTACGGCGGTGAGGCTCACCGCCGTAGATTCAATAATCAACATATAGATTTCATCAATATATACTTTAGTCGTTTCAAAGTCCTTACGAATAATCATGTAATTCATTTTAAAATCTAACTTAGAACGACTACCTATGACTACCGTACGCCAACTCATAATAACCCCTAATACTAACTCCCACGTTTTAAACTATAGTTATTTCATTAGAATATAGACCAGTAATAGATTCATTTACAATTTTAAATTCATCTAATGACGAAATCTTAAAATTAACAACTTTACGAGATGCGCTAACATTTATAGTACTTAAAGATAGTTTTTTATTCATATTAGTAAAAATATTAAGCAGCTCAGCTAATGCCTTACATCGTTCTTCTAAAGAAAGTTTTATAAATTGTTTTCTTCCTATATTATTAACATCTGTTAACTTATTACCTCTCATCTTCAAATAGATAAGCTCGTTAAACTTAGATACCAAATAATCGAATAATTTTTGCGTATACTCTAAGGTTATATTTTCAACCTGATTATTTATTGGATTTCTAGATTTGACCGATGACGCTTTAAGCGCAATATTTTTATTTTCTGATATTATAGCTGTAAATTTCTCAACCAATTTTATATAAAACTGAATCTCTAAAGGAACTATAAGTTGAATTGCGTTATCAATACAAAAACGATCATTTGATCGGCCACCTAAATAATAGTTAAATCCATCAATTTTTAATAACTGATCATTGTATACTTTTTTATAAATTATTCGTAGATTATTAGCCTTTGGTAAAACCGTTTTTATATATCCTAAAAGAGCTTGCTTCGTTAAAGTCTTAGTAGCTATAAATATAGGTATTGGTATAAATGCCTTGATACTGTTATTCTTTTTATCACTATACTTAATAATCGTATAGTATGCATTCTTTATATCTGAATAGCCTCCATATTTCATATTCTGTGACATAATTGGATCATTAGCTTTTATTGGTAAATATATATCAGCCTTAACTTTACTCGCCTTAGTCAAATTAATATCAGACAATTGTCCCTTTTGTTCATAAACACGCTTCGTAACTCGAACATCGTTGCTAGCCAGCATTTTCTTAACAGTGTCCATACTTGTTTTTACATCCCAAGCTTTCCCATCTTTAGCATTAGTACATTTGACATCATAACTGAACATCTTCGCCAAGTTATATGTACGATTAGCTCCATTCTTTTTGAAGAATGCACGGAAGTTACGTGTGAATTTCTCATGGTACACATTTCCTACTACGATATTTAAATATGCATCTTTAGCGTGGTGATGATGGTTCAATGAACGAACTTTGATAAAGTTATTATCATGACGGAAGTCTGTTACATTCTCAGCTTTTACAAAGACTACATCAATATCTGGGTAAAGACGACGCAACAATGTTGTAGCAGCCTTAACAGATTGATTAGTTTCTACTAGTTGACGAGCAATAAAGCCACTTAAATCATCAGCTGTAAGTGGTGTAATGCGAGTAAGACGCTCATATTTCCGTTCACTAATAAGACCTTGTTGTTTTAAGAATGTCCAGAATGGCTTTTGTGCCTTTTGAATTTCTTCACTAATTGGATATGTATCTGATTTCTGAGCATTTGCAGTTCGTTTACATAGTACTAAGTTATCAAAACTATCATCCTTGGTAAGGCTACGAGGATAAATATGATCGATATCATAATTATCTGTATTTAACAGACTTAGCTCTATAATCTCACCAGTATAAGCACAACGCCCCATTTGAGTATAATATAGATACAACTTTTTACTTCTTAAAGCCGCATCATCGTATTTAGCCAAACTTGACTTCAGTTCCCCAAAGATTTCATTATTAATGCCATTTAATAACACATCATCTTTTTTAATCGCTGCATATAAATCAGATAATCGTTTTTGACGAGAGTCTTTTTTCTTTTTCTCTGCTTTATTTGACCGTGTTACTTCTACAAAGATACGAGTCGGTAACGCTTTTTTAATATGTGCAACTTCATCAACGATGCGCAATGCTTGCCATACCGCACGCTTAACAGCTGGTGAAAGCGCTAAATCATCGATAATATCATGAGGGTCTACTACTTGACCGTCTGTCAATTTATCATTGATTTCTTGGATACGTTCCATAAAGGAGAATTTATCGCCCAATAGTTCCATCAAGTTATAGTTAAAATTGCGCATCAATTTAATAATAGTTTCAGGCGTACCATCACCAGTTTTATCGCATCCCTCGATACCATTCAATAACTTTCTGGAAAGACGTCCCCAATCTCGATATCTTAATTTTGACAATTTTTTGATAGCGTCATCATCAAGGCGTGAAGAAAATTTATTACGCAATGTTTCACGTAACATTTTCTTACTTTCACCAAAGATAGTAATATCCGCAATAATGTCTTCAGCCATAGATACATCGAAATTAGTCCCAAGAATACGAACCATCTCACGATAAGAGGCTAAATCATTTTTAATTTCTCCATCAAGACCTGTAATCTCAGGTTTATATTTTTTAGGGATATAATTATTATCCTTTAAGAATTGCTCTATACGATTTTTGATCATCTTCTTATGATCTTGCTTAAATACAGCCTCAATAAGATGTTCTTTTACCGCTTTCTCTAATGGCTTCCCATCAATACGCACATTATTTAGCTCGTTGAGCAACATGAACTCACTATATAAAAGTGATGATTTGGGCAGCACATCCTCGCCCAAAAGGTAAGTGCATTTATTAGTAAGGTTTTTGATAAAAGCTGCTGCTGATTTTTCCCGATCAATTTTATCATCAAAATTCCACGGAGTTACGCATCCAGATGCTTTACGAACCGCCCAAGCAAAACCACCGTTATCTACATTATGATGAGTATTTAAAGGCCCTACGTAATACGGAATGCGAAACTCAAGCATTTTAATAAGTTTCTCTGCTACAGAAAAACCATCCGCCACTTCATTTAAAAATGGGAATTTAGGACCACATTTATCAAGAATTGCTTTGAGTTCTTCTAAATGTAATTGATAAGGAATAACGCCATTGTCTTTAATCCGTTGTAGTGGCAATAAGGTTTGTAGCTCAATTTGACTAAGAATATATTCTTTATCGTTAGAATCAGATAGTCCTTCTACTATTTTCTTGGTGTATTTATAAAAATCTTCACGGTTACAACTAGTTTCCTCAGTACGGCCTTGTTTAATATAATGCACATAGTTATGTAGACCTTTTTCATCAGCCTTAAACATCGCTTTATAAATATTTTTATCAGCCTTTAATAAAGATTTCAATATAGCTAAATCATCTTTGTGTTTATTGAAAGCTTTTACCTTAGATTCAGATATAGTAAGGCCAGGTTCTTTAATAGACATGAGGATAATAGCATCATATACAGATTTACAATCATCAATAATATGAATCTCGTCCCCCCAAGCTTTAGCTAGGTCATCACGTCTCTCATCATATGTATCCCCTATAATTTGTAACTTTTTAAGATCTTCATCTAAATCCTCTACAGAGCCGAATAAGTCAGTAAGGCTCGCAGATAAACCTAACACCAAATTAGCAAATGATTTAAGTCTTTTTTTATCCTCCTTGACCTGTTCTTTTTGAGTTTTACTAGAAGTATCCACTTCATCAGTAATTATATATATATCAACAAAACGTTCTATGGCCTTTGCTTTGTCAGATTTTGTTTTACCTGGCTCCATAAGGATTTGACCGATAGAACCAATTGCAGCAGTAGAATCAAAACAATTGAAGGTGATATTTTCTAAGGCTTGTTTAAGAACATCATCAAGCGTTGAAGCATTTGAATCAAATGAAGCCCCTTCATAGAGGAAGTTACCACGGTATTTTAAAATATGATGTACTGCTAAAAAGAGCTTGCGAATGTCGTCAGTACCAGATTTCATCAATTTTGTACGCAAATGATAAATAGTAGGATACTCTTTATAATAATCTTGATCAGTATAGTTTTTATCGATAAACAAAATATGTTTAGAACTATGACCGGTCGTTTTATCCTCATAGTGGTATTTACTTTCACGAAGGCGCATAAAGAATGTTGGATCCACCTGCGCCATAGCATCAGCAAATAATTCTTCTAATAATTTTAGTCGTAATCTACGACGTTCCAATCGACGACGCATAGAACGGAAGCCACGACGTGCTATAGCTGATTCACCCTCATCAAACAAACGGCTGCCCCACATTTTATGAGAACGGAACTTCAACAACTCATATGATTTATTTGTTACCGCCCAACCCACTGAGTTTGTGCCAATATCTAGTCCCACAAAATAATCTTTAATCGGATAATCTTTCAAATGACTTAAAATAAGTTGGTTCGATGCTTGCATTTCCATAAGCGCTCTCCTTCGGAAATTAATAATTGACATTCATCAAAAGCTTAACTATACTATAAGTAATCCAATTAGTTTTGGAGGTTTACAGAATTACATTACGAGTTCAAATACAAATTTATTTACAATGCCTTCGGGCCGCCCGACGTAGGGCACCTACTCTCAATTCTTCGGAATTGAGATTTTTTATTACCAAAATTTACTATTTAAACTACATCTATAATCTATAAGTCGCCAATCACTGTATAATTAACTTCATTTTAGCATAAAACAATAAATAATTTCATTATTTTCTCATAAAACTTATAGTTATACGGAATTTCTTTAAATCTGACTCTATGTCCATGCGCTATAATACATTAGAGTTAATATTAGTCAAAAAAGTGCACCTCTATGTTTAACGCATAAAGGTGCACTTTAACTATATCAAACTTAAAGATAGATTATAATTTTACTTACTTTATCCCCCTTGTGTTCAAAAAGTATCCCGTTCATCATATCAGTTCTATATTGTAATAATCCATAAAACCAACGATCATCATAATCAATGTAATCTGGACGGCCATACACTTTTAACACTTTTCTCATAGAGTCGCCTACAGCAATTCCTCTATGAGTTATCGCATCACGATTCGTAATCGATATATACGTAACAGTATTATCCATACCACCCAATATAGTGTTACCAAAGGTTACACCACCATAGGATAAACCATATCTAGTTTCCTTTGTTGGCTGGCCTAGACTGGCTTTCACCGCATCAAAAGTGCTACCTAATGAAACACCAAGCACCATAAGTTCTTCTTGTGGCAATCTCTCACCTACATACTGACCAATACTATAATATCTATATTGTTCGGCTTTAGGCCAATCATAGGATTCTTTAGCAGCTTTTGTTTCTAGCCTTTCCCAAGTTTTGCTAAGCCAACTGGCATCTGCAGTATAAGTAAAGCCACTCACCAATTGTAGGGCCATTGTAAGGCCCATAACCATATGTTTTGCTTTCATATTCTCTCTCCTACTCTCTTAGATTTCAAAATAAATAAACACAGTCTCATTAGCATACGTATACTATGCAAATAATAGCTGTTAGGATTAAAAAACAAAGCCTACATCGATATTAGTGCAAAGGCTCCACCTATAATGATAACCATAAGTAGCCCCAATCCTAAGCCGATCAACCAGATTAGCCCCAATATAATACCAATACCCTTGCAGATAGTATATATAACGTATAACGGACTATGAGACGCTTTCCATCGCATTCCCTTCTCCCGCAATGCTCTTACCGGTTTCGGCACCATGCGTGCAGGATTTAAAGGCTTCCAGTAAAAGAACACATACGGTAATACTAAGCAGCTAACACTAACGAGATACATGACACCATAAAACTTTGCTGGCTCGTAATACTCGAGTAAGTCATGCCAATCGGTAATCATATCATATGCCGTATAAAGACAAAACATCCAGAATAAAAGGATGATCAGTTTGATGAACCCTCTTATAATGGACGAGGTAGTAATATTTAACATAGTATAACTCCACACTCAGGTGAATAATAAAATAATCACAAATTCTAGCAACCGCAATAGAATATCGACAAAAAGGGTAAAGAAAAAAAGAACACCCAAAACGACAATCAATACATAAAAGAAGAAATATGTTATTGTTATTGTATCATGTTTACCACCATATATTTACTATATTGTCGTTCATCTCAATTTGACGATATATATCTTTATCCCGATAATATAAATAGATATACAGATAAATGCATAAAAAAGCCCGTTATTAACGGGCTTTTTTATTTCCTAATATATATACATTCTCCATCACTCAAAGAAACTCCTCTTTGTAATTTCCCTAATTTTTAGGGATAATAAAGTTATACTTGATATATGCACCACAAGTAGTAAGGGTGATTTAGTATGTAACTCTAAAGTTTAAAGTTTTGGAGGTGACTTATGGAGGCTTTAACTATTATTTGGGTTATTGTTTGCGCCTATTTATTACTGAATTTATTAGTCGGCGTATATTGTCATATTCGTGTAAAAGATAGTACTGACTATCTACTCGCAGGTCGTCGTATTGGGGTTCTTATGACGGCAGGCACATTAGCAGCTACGGAAATCGGTGGTGGGAGCACCGTAGGTGTAGCAGCGAAAGCGTATGGTTCTTGGGGTTTATCTGCAGGTTGGTACGTAGTATCTGCAGGGATTGGTGTTATCCTCGTTGCTTTCATTGCACCGCTCTTACGGCGTGCCATGGCAACAACAGTGCCAGAGATCATCGGTCGTCGTTTCGGCGCGTCTAGCCATCTCATTACTTCTATTCTGTCCATGCTGGCAACGATTACACTTGCAGGCGTACAGATTACAGCAACTGCAACCATTATTAGCGTTCTCACAGGGCTTTCAACAGAGCTCGCCATCCTCATCTGCGGCGCGGTACTCGTACTTTACACCATGTCCGGCGGTATGTGGAGCGTTACGATGACGGACGTTATCCATTTCTTCGTCCTCGTTGGGGGCTTCTCCCTCGCTGTGCCGTTCGTATTGCACAATGTGGGCGGCTGGGAATCGGTAGTGGCGAAATTGCCGCCTGAACAATTAGGATTTACAAAGGTTGGTTGGAAAACCATCATCGGCCTCATCATTATGTACTTCATGACCTTCTCCACCGGCCAAGAATCCGTACAACGGTACTTTGCTGCGAAGGATGAAAGAACGGCCGTTCTCGGCTCTATCATCTGTGGTATTATCATGGCTCTATTCGCCTTTGTTCCTGCGATTTTAGGCCTCGTAGCATTGGCTGAATTCCCGAACATCGAAGCGAACAATGCGGTGGCGACGGTAGCACTTAACCTCATGCCTCCTGTAATGGCAGGCTTCGTTATGGCTGCGGTCGTGTCGGCTACGCTTTCATCAGGCGCAGGCGACCTCTTAGGGGCCGCTACTGTATTTACCAAGGATATTGTGGAACATCATTTTGGTAAAAGCCTCACTGACGCTCAGCTCACAAATTACAGCCGTCTATGCGTGCTATTCCTAGGCATCATCGCCATCATCATCTCCCTCGTAAGCAAAGCCATCATTCCGATGCTCGTATTTGCTTTCACCATGAGATCCGCCGGCCCATTCGCTGCATTCCTACTTGGCCTCACTTGGAAAAATGCAACAGCTGGCGCCGGCATTTGGTCCATCGTGCTCGGCTCCATCGCAGGCGTGTACTGGGAATTCATTGGCAACCCATATGGCATCATGTCCATCATCTTCGGTTCCATCGTCAGCCTCATCGTCTTTGTGGCTGTGGTGTTCATTGAAAGATCTATGGGTAAACCACCCGCTCCTCCGGCTATACCTGATGATGTAAAAGAAATATAATTAGTTTGTTATAATCTGTGACTTAATAATAGGCCTAAAAGTACTATAAAATTACAATTATAAAACCAAAAACTCCTATCGGTGAAAGCCAATAGGAGTTTTTCTTATTTTACAATACCATCAACAAACCACGTACCATACACACATTCATCATAATTTGACGATATATAATAACCTTACTATAATATAAGAAGATAGTCAGACGAGTAGCTACGTCAGGCGCATCTCTAGTTACACAAAAACATGAAGAAATGGCCTTTCCGTTATCTAGTTACACTAGGCAACGGAGGGCTATTTGCTTTTTGTAAAGCAAATAAGGGCACTAAAGCTCCAAAAACAATAACCACATCCAGTAATGCAGCAAAGGCGCGTTCTCATCAGTATATATACTATACTCTTGAGAACGTGCCTATTTATAACTAGGATCTCATAGGAGTAACACCTACTCATACCTTCTTACTATATTATAGTCACAATATCTATTTGCTTTTACAATATTAACACTAAAGAATCTATCGTTCTCAACATTGCTCAATATGCATAGTATACATATTGAATATTCATTCCCCGTATGTTTTAATGAAGACAAATACCATTCGTTTATGACAAATTAAATATCTATCCTTTATTAGAAAAATTCACTATATTTACACTACATAATAGGTCTTTACTACCATGCTTATATAAATCTTAA
>ERZ772917.1215-NODE-1215-length-15625-cov-28.784843_pt1 | contig 15625 bp, 12 predicted proteins | sample MGYA00511187_ERZ772917 | MGnify/ENA primary metagenome ERZ772917 (study PRJEB29015, sample SAMEA2737925) | human oral metagenome | biome: human oral; feature: human-associated habitat; material: dental | place: China | collected 2012 ... | reverse complement strand
TCAAACGAATCGGCACTTCGGCAATTACTGGCTCATCAGCACGGACTGCATGAAAGGCAACATGACGAATAGTACGCTTTACTGGATGAATATCAACACTCTTTATCATGGCAATTTGCCGTTTTTTGCCAGTCAGCTGTACTGGAGTATGCTTACCTGCTGCCGCAATAACTTTGGCGACTTCACCAGCAGCTGCTTGAATATTGTAGGCTTTTACACTAGCACCATAGACTACCCCTGGTACCAATCCTTCGCGCCGCAGCCTGGCTACTTTCTTACCATGAATCTGGCGAGGTTGAATATTTAATGTAATTTTTTCTCCCATACTTCTCCTTTCGGGTACCTGTTCGGAGGTAAATTTATATTACTATTCTATTATACCAAAATGCATAAGCAGTTACTGTATGTTATAATAGTGTAATTATGGAATCGTTCATTCATCTAATTACTAGCTTCGGCATATTAGCAATTTTATTAGTAGTATTCGCGGAGTCGGGATTACTTATAGGATTCGTCCTTCCCGGGGACAGCTTGTTATTCACTTCTGGCTACATGGTTCAGCAGAACATTCTACATATTGACATTCATATTTTCGCAATCTTAGTTTTTATAGCAGCAGTACTCGGAGATAGTGTCGGTTACAGTTTTGGACATAAAGTTGGGCGTAAACTGTTTGAAAAAGAAAATTCTCGATTTTTCAAGAAAAAATATTTGGAACAAACCGAAAAATTTTATGACAAACACGGCTCAGTAACAATTGTCCTGGCTAGATTTGTGCCAATCGTCCGCACATTTGCGCCAATCGTTGCTGGTGCTGGAAAAATGCACTATAAAACCTTTTTAATTTTTAATTTAATCGGCGGATTCTTATGGTCATCGCTGTTTATTTATCTAGGATTTTATGCTGGAGAAATTCTGACCAAAGCTGGCATAAACATTGAAGTTGCCGCACTTATTATTATATTCCTGTCTGTTTCACCGATGATTATCCATGTTCTCAAAAAACCTTCATTCCGCGCAACACTAAAAAAGCAAATCTTGGTTTTATTATCAAAAACTACCCGCCGCCGGAAGAAATAAAGTCTAAGCATCATTGTACCGATTTACTTGGCTTCAATTAGACATCGTATACTGCAACCTTTTCCTATCAAACTAATTTTAGAAATCGCTCAATCATCTTTTTATAGTAAATTCTTCAAATACTTGCCAGTAAAAGAGGCCGATACGTTGGCGACTTCTTCTGGCGTGCCGCTCGCTACCACCGTACCGCCGCCGAGACCACCCTCAGGCCCCATATCGATAATCCAGTCGGCTGATTTGATCACGTCCAGATTGTGTTCGATGATGATCATACTGTTACCGCCATCGACCAGCTGCTGCAAAATGCCCAGCAGCCGCTTGACGTCGGCAGAATGCAGCCCAGTTGTCGGCTCGTCTAAAATATACATTGTCTTGCCCGTCGAGCGCTTGGAGAGTTCCGTCGCCAGTTTTATCCGCTGCGCCTCGCCGCCTGAAAAGGTGGTTGCTGGCTGACCGAGCTTGATATAACCAAGGCCAACTTCCACCAACGTCTGCAATTTCCGAGCGATATTTGGTACGCTATCAAAGAAATCGGCTGCCTGCTCGACTGTCATATCGAGCACGTCAGCAATGGTCTTATTTTTATATTTAATCTCTAATGCCTCGCGGTTATAGCGCTGGCCATGGCACTCATCGCACTGGACGTAGACATCTGGCAAAAAGTGCATTTCAATCTTGATCATACCGTCGCCTTGACAATTTTCGCAGCGGCCGCCCTTGACATTAAAACTAAACCGACCAGCTTTATAACCACGAACATTAGCCTCAGGGGTGCTAGCAAACAATTCTCGAATTGGCGTAAAAATACCAGTGTAGGTCGCTGGGTTAGAGCGTGGCGTACGGCCAATTGGCGACTGGTCGATGACGATAGCCTTATCCAACTGCTTTATTCCCTCAATTTTATCGTGTGCGCCAGGTACGTCACTAGCCCGGTTGAGCCGTGCCGCTAATTCTTTGGCGACAATATCATTAACTAGAGTTGATTTACCGCTACCTGAGACACCAGATACCACCGTCATCAAACCTAGGGGAAACGCCACATCAATCTGCTTCAAATTATTCTCGCGAGCACCGCGAACGACCAGCTGACGACTGGCATCGACCTGGCGGCGATGCTTTGGTACGGCAATTTTTTCTGTACCTGATAGATATTGCCCGGTTATACTATCCGTGCATTTAGCGACCTCATCTGGCGTACCCAGCGCCACCACCGTGCCACCATGCACACCAGCACCCGGCCCCATATCAATCAAAAAGTCACTCTGCCGAATCGTATCCTCATCGTGTTCAACCACCAGCACCGTATTACCAAGGTCACGCAGGCGTTTTAGTGTGGCAATTAGCCGGTCATTATCACGCTGATGCAAGCCAATCGACGGCTCATCCAGCACATATAACACACCCTGCAAACCGCTGCCAATTTGCGTTGCCAGCCGAATCCGCTGCGCCTCGCCGCCGCTTAGCGTATTAGCGGCGCGGCCTAACTCTAAGTAATTCAAACCAACATTACTCATAAACCCGAGTCGCGCTGTAATCTCTTTCAAAATAAGCCGGGCGATCATCGCTTGCTGTTTATTCAATGTTAACTTGTGGGTGAACAAATCGAGCGCGTCATCAACGCCAAGATCACAAATATCCATGATATTCAGACCCTGCACGGTTACCGCTAGGACCACTGGCTTCAGCCGCGCGCCGCCGCAAACATAACAATCCCGCTGGCGCATAAACCGCTCAATATCCTTGCGCATAAATTCGCTATCGGTTTCTTTCCAGCGCCGCTCCAAATTGGGGATCACTCCTTCATAGGTTGCGTCATAATATCGCCCATTGCCAAGCTGCACTGGATATTTCTGATCGCCCGTGCCGTAGAGCACTTTCTGGCGCGCCTCATCAGACAACTGCCCAACCGGTGTCCGGATACTGAAACCATGCGCCTCAGCTACCGCCGAAATCTTGCGCATGTAAAAGTTATCGACATTAATCCGGTTGTATGGCCGAATTGCTCCCTCGGCAATCGTCAGATTCTCATTCAGCACTAAATTAGGATCAACCTCCAGCCGACTGCCAAGCCCAGTGCAGCTCGGACACGCTCCTTGTGGCGCGTTAAAACTAAACAAACGCGGTTCAAGCTCTGGAATTTCCTCATCAGGATGGTCAACACAAGCATAACGCTGCGAAAACGTCTTTAATTCATCCGTATCGGCATCCAACACCTCAACTACACCCTGGCCAAGCTCCAGCGCCTGCTCGACGCTCTGGCTCAGCCGACTAGTTAGATCATTGTTCATTGCCAGGCGATCAACCACCAGCTCAATGCTGTGCTTATAGCTTTTTTGTAGCTGCGGAAACTCATCCAGCGCGTACACCACGCCGTCCACGCGCACCCGAGCATAGCCTAACCGCCGATACTGCTCTGGAATGTGCGCAAACTCGCCCTTCTTATTCTTGACAATTGGTGCTAATAGAAGCAATCGCTTGCCATCATATTGCTTAGCAATCTCCTGGATAATCGCCTCGGCTGTGCGGCGCGACACTGGCTTATGGCAGCGCGTACCGTCTGGTTTGAGAGCCGGACAATGCGGCGTACCAATCCGCGCAAATAGGAGGCGCAAGTAATCGTAAATCTCGGTCACCGTTGCCACAGTTGAACGCGGATTACGGCTGGTTGACTTTTGATCGATCGAAATTGCCGGACTCAGACCCTCGATGCTATCAACATCTGGTTTGTCCATAATGCCTAAAAATTGCCGCGCGTAGCTCGACAGGCTTTCGACATAGCGGCGCTGGCCCTCGGCGTAAATCGTATCAAACGCTAGCGACGACTTACCACTGCCGCTCAGGCCAGTGATCACCACTAGTTTATCGCGCGGAATCTCCACGTCAATATTTTTCAGATTATGTTCACGAGCGCCCTTGACGCGAATAAACTCTACCATAACCGCTACATTATACCTGTTTTTCACAACTTTTTCCAGTCAGTGAACCAAATACCCAAATATATCTACATAATATTATGCTTATGATTGCAAGATAACATTTTATTATGCTACAGTAAACTTATGAGAAAGTTGGGCATTTACTTGGGCGTAATTTTGCTAGCGGTTTGTTTTATTCATGTATTTTCTGACCAGCTAGTTCTTTTCATATTCTTAGGAAAAATACCATTCACTAATATTACGCTACCCGCCAGAGTAATGATTGTCTTTTGGATGATTGTCTTACCAGCAGCGTTATTTTTTAGAAAGACAGTTGCCGACACATTCTGGAAGATAGCAGAATCCGTTAGCAATGCTCGCCAACGCCGCGTAAAAATTAAGCAAAGAAAATGTCATTATCCACTAATTCCAGACGAAGATGCGCTCCTAATCTATATCTATTTCTTATGTATTATCAATGCACGAGAAGGTAACCTCGCAAAAACCGGAACGCAGCAGCGTCTGGCAATAGTTTCAATTTCTTAAATTTTAATCGTTTAATTATCACTCGGTAGTACCGCCTCTGCCCACAGCTGCAACTCTTGTAAGATAAACTGCTGCTCGTCCGTTGCCGTCGGCGCTAGCCGCTGCAAGGACGCCATAAATTGTGGCAATTGCGACTGCAAGTGCTGAACCCGCCATGCTTCCCATTGCACCAAATCGTCTTCGCTGAGCGAACGCGGAAAATTACGTGCCTTGTAGTGCAGTAGTAGTGGCGCCAAACGCTCATCTTGGAACTCTGGATGAAAATCAGCTAGCTCGCGCTCATCAGCATTGCGCACCGCTTCTACTTGCAGGCGATCACGGTCGTTTAACAAGCTATCATATAGTTGTGCTTCTGGGTCGGGCATCTTTTTGAAGGCTGGTTTATTTTCAAAAATACCGCGTAATTTTTCGGCAAAATCTGGGTTGTCCAGTAGTATATTTTGGTGCTTTTGCACCGTCTCTAGATCAAGCGAGAGCTTCTGCCAACCATCGCCCTGCTCCAGCACGCCCAGCGGCGCCACTGCTGGACAGCGATTATACTGCAACTCTTTGACTGGCAATTTGACGAAGTCCTCAGCCTGCCGCTCCTCCCACGACGCAAATATTTTCTTCGCCAATTCCTCCGCACTCAGCCCAACAAACGGCGTCGGATCATAACGCAGGTCGTACACAACCACACCGCCATTTCGACTGGTCGTCAGTGGAGAGGCCACCGTAGTTTTAGCAAACTCTTTATCATAGCGCCCGCTGGCGTAAACAAACGGTTTTTTATCGTCGACATTGACCAGCTGCTGGATTAATTTTTTATCACGCATCTTCAGCAGATAATCATACAGCTGCGGCTGCTTTTGCTTGATCAGCTTCGTCACAGCGATCAGTGCCGTTACGTCCGCCAAGGCGTCGTGAGCATTTTCATGGGCAATACCATTGGCGCTGGTGATCAGCTCCAGGCGGTTGCTTGGCTCACCCTTGTCATCAAGCGGCCAATTAATACCTTCCGGCCTGAGCGCCCGCGTCAATCGCACCACATCCAGTAAATCCCAGCGCGAGCGACCGTCTTTCCAGCTCCATTCGTAAGGATCATGAAAATTGCGCCACAACACATGGCGAACAAATTCGTCGTCAAACCGAATGTTATTGAAGCCAACCGCAATAGTATCCGGCGTGAAAATCTCCTCGCTCAACATCCGTGCAAATTGTGCTTCAGTGTATCCTTCCTCAACCGTTTTTTGCGGCGTGATGCCGGTTACCATCAGTGCATCAGGGCTCGGCAAGGTATCATCATTCAGCATTACCAGTAAATTATACGGCTCGCCAATTGGCTCAAGGTTCATATCCGTTCGCTGCCCCGCAAACTGCATGATTCGGTCTTGCCGCGGGTTTAGTCCGCTGGTTTCCAGATCGTAAAAGAAAAATGTTTGCGCCATAGCTATAGTATAGCAAAGCGACGAGACGACGCCCAAATCTATTGCTCAACCAGCGTAAACGGCATCGATTCGCCAATCTGCACTACGGTCTCACCGACTGCGCCCTGACGGATTAGCTCGTGAGTGATGCCCATTTTTCGCATAATATCTCGCAAGCGATTGACTGATTCAAATTGATCAAAGTTAGTACGACGAGCAAACTTTTCAATTTTAGCCCCGTGGATGATGAAGCTAACCGCATCTTCATCGTTGACGTTGTCAGGCTCCGCACCAACCACCCGCTCCACCGTCCAGGCGTCAGACGCTGCTTGTGCATCCAGCGCGATTACAGGTAGGTCATAGCTCTCCTCCTCAACCATCTCCGCCTCACGTGCCCGATATTCAGTAACTTCACGGCGCAGCAAACGCAGCAGCTCAGTCACGCCAGCATGCGTTTGCGAGGAAATCGCCACCACTGGCGAACCGTTGGCCACGTTTTGGAGCGCCGTTGATTGCATGGCAATAATTTCATCGTCTAATCCTTCACATTTCGTCAAAGCGATGACCTCTGGACGTGCCGCCAATTCCTCGGAATATTTTTCCAACTCGCGGCGAATGGTCTGGTATTTCTCTGCTGGATCATCACTATAAGCATCAATCATATGTAGTAACACGGCTGTCCGCTCAACATGGCGCAGGAACTGGTCGCCCAAGCCCTTACCGTCCGAGGCGCCCTCAATCAACCCTGGAATATCGGCGATCAAAATTGAGCCATCATCAACATCCGCCACACCCAAATTTGGCATCAATGTCGTGAACTCGTAATTAGCGATCTCTGGTCGGGCGTTAGAAACCACACTTAAGAATGTCGATTTACCAGCATTAGGGAAGCCGACCAAACCAACGTCAGCCAGCAATTTCAATTCCAGCTCTGCCTCAAATTCTTCACCCGCCTCACCAAGTTCAGCCATCTTTGGTGCTTGGCGGGTACTGGACGTAAAGTGGGCATTACCAAAGCCACCATCACCACCCCGGGCAATGACTGCTTGTTGCTGATCTGCCGTCAAATCTGCCACCACCTTGCCGTCATGCTTGACCAGCGTACCCATCGGCACTTTAACCACCAGAGGAGAGCCACTCTTGCCACGCTTTTTACGCTTGCTACCGTCCTCACCATTTTCTGCCTTCAGTTCTGGTTTATAGCGAAAGTTAAGCAGCGTATTGAGATCTTTGGTCGCCAAAAACACCACATCACCACCACGGCCACCATCGCCACCATCAGGACCGCCCTTGTCAACATATTTCTCATGCCGAAAACTGACAGCTCCGTTGCCACCCTTACCAGCTCGAATAAAAACCCTTGCAATATCAACAAACATATGACGATTATATCAGATAATACCCCACCAGTCGATGAGGTACTATCTGATATTTGATTAAGCTTTTAATGAATAAACTTGTAGCGACCAGCCTCGGCGATAGAAATGGCGCGAGAAGAGATAACATTATAACCCGCATAGTTCATATCTGAAACATAGATATTCTGACCATCTACCCGCTCAACGATACCGACGTGACCATAACCACCACCACCCCAGTCGTTCTGAATAATCGCACCAGGTGCCGGCACATTATTCACTACAAATCCAGCTGCACGAGCACTATCATCCCAAGTATTAGCATTGCCCCAGAAGCTACCGATCGGTCGACCAAGAGCTAGTCGTCTTTCGTAAGCGTACCAGGTACAGTTGCCGGCAGCATACCTATTTCCAACCGAAGCAGCTGCAGTATTGCGTGAAATTGATCCGACCGAAGACTGCGAGCCGTAGCCATAAGAATATGAGCGTGTAGCTGAGCGCGGTGCCACATAGCCTGGTCTTTCATTCTCTGGCAGCTCACCACCAGGCAGCACGATACGAGAGCCAGTCGCTAGAGACGAACCTTCTTCAATGTCATTATAAAGCACGATACGCTTAGCATCCGTCTTATATTTTTCCGCCAGAGACTGCACTGTGTCACCATCCTTAACCGTATAAACAATGCCATCAGTCATTGGCACGACTAAAGTTTTGTTCGGCTCAATCGCATCTGAATTGGTATTATTCGCCCAACGCAACGTCTGTGCCGAAATCTTAAAACGAGCAGCAATCTTGTCCATCGTGTCGCCCTCTTTCGTTACATATGAGGTAATACCAAGTGCCGCCGAAGTTTCCGGCTTGACGATCTCTGGCTTGGTAATAACCTCGCTGTCGTTTTGAGACAAGTCTTTCTTGATACTCAAAGACGCAGTTGCCTCTCGTAAATCACCAGCAGATGGCAATTGTGTCGTTTCAGCCAAATTCGTCACAGCGCTCGCTGCTGCTAGCTTATCGACAGATATCGCCTCTGTCGCAACTTCAGCCGCTGGCGAAACAGTTTCGGCTGATGCAACTGTCTTTTTATCAACGACCGCAGTGGTGTCGCCATTATAATTTCCGTACAATAATAATGAAATAGAAAGGACAAAAATACCGCTATATAAAGCTATATACCTTCCTTTTATCTTGCTCTTACGAGCGAATAAATGATTACGAATAACCGTACTCCTCGCACTAGCGTTACCGCTAGCACCGCTACCACAACGTCTTTCTTCTCGCAATAGAACAGGATATGTTGTCGACCTAATGATTAGTTTATATTCTAAGATTGGTTTGCTATATCCGTAGCGACATTATTGGTAGGCCGTTCACCAGTGTAGCTTCTACAAAAACAACACCAACGAACGAGCTATTGTTTATTTTACACAACATTGACAATAATGTCAACATATTTTATGAAATAGACGTTCTGTCAAGATATTTGACACTTTTTCTGGCAATGTTGGCGAATATTCGCCTCGTGCCCCTCATTAGTCTTCGAGAAGTATGTTACATCGTTATCGCCACTCAAGAAATAAAGATAATCAGTTGCAGCTGGGTCAGCGACCGCATTCAACGCACTCAAGCTAGGTGTTGCGATTGGACCTGGCGGCAAACCCTTATGACGACGTGTGTTATATGGAGAATCGATATCTGGCGAACGCACTATCCCATCTCTGTCGGCGACATATTGATAAGTTACATCAGATCCAAGTGCCATATTTGCCTTCAGACGATTATAAAACACACTCGCAATCTGACGCTGGTCCTCGCAAATTGCCGCTGATCCGCAACCAATTGACTCCTTTTGCACAATCGAAGCCAAGGTAATTCCCTGATATAAAGTCAATCCACGAGCCTTAAACTTCTCTTCCAGTTTATATTCTTTAGCCACTTTTTCTAGCTGACGTATTGAACGAAGTAAAATCTGCTCAGCTGACTCATTAGGTAAAACATAAAATGTTTCTCCGTAAATGTAACCCTCAAGACTCGACCCAGCAGGTCGCCCAGCGAACACGTCGCTCGTATATGTGGCAGAAAAGGCTTTTTTAATATCCTCATTAGAAAAACCCAAGTTTTTCAAAACAGAGGCGACTTCTCGACCGTCAGAATTACGAGCTTTTATATCAAGAGTTGAGCCAGGATAAAACGTTACCGACACCTCGTCCGACTTACCGCTCGTCAAATGTTGAGCAATCTCTGCGGCTGTCTGGGACGGCTTGACAGAATAAACCCCAGACTGGAACTTGCCACTTAAACCATGCCACCGCACATAAAAAGAAAAAGCGAGGGCATTGCGAATTAGTTTTTTCTGCACAAGCTCATCTGCGATACTCGCCGAAGTATCTCCTTGTTTAACGCTAATTCGAGTCACAGAATGATTATTGTTATCAATCGGCGTTAAGGCCTGCCTGTACCACAAAGCACCGCCAAGTGCCGCCAGCCCCATGACAGCAATCATTACTGGCAAAATAAATATCCACAATCGCCGCTTTTTAATTTTCATACATTTGCCTCCAAATAATCCTGCAAAATAATACTCGCCGCCTCAGCGTCAATTTCACCTTTATCTTTTATTCGCCCCGCCAATCGCTGCTCTGCCTGAACACTAGTCAAAGATTCGTCCTGAAAGACAATATCAGTATCAAGCTCGATATCAGCAAGCTGCTCAACAAAAGATTCAACGAACTCAGTCTGCTGCGTCGGCTCACCAGATTGGTTACGCGGATAACCAACAACGATCGTCTTGATGTCGTGCTGTAACACCAACTCGGTAATGCGAACAATAACTCGCTCGTCATTCTCCAGCCAGCCAAACGGTATAGCGATTTTCACCTGACTATCAGCCATCGCCAAACCAATCCGCCGCTCACCGACATCCAATGCCAAAAAGTTTCTACTTGGCATGATTCAAACGAAACTCAACGCTAATCTTATTTACGTCATTTGGTACAGATTTGACCCAGAAAGGAGAAAACTTCACATCAACATCATCAACGCCTTGAATCGCTTCAATCGCCGACTGAACATCGCCATAACTTTGACCTTTGGCCTGATTCTTCACATCGTCCTCGCGTATCTCTGGGCCAACCGCACCATTCGCAGTTACCTTAACCATTGATGTAGCACCAGACTTGGTAAACTGCGAGAAATTAGCCTTATTCGCACCATCTTCGTATATCTTTTGAGACTTCTTCTCGGCAATTTCGTCCTTTATCTTTGCCTCAATAAAAGTCTTAAGCTCTGATGATTCCACTGCCAACATACTTGCTGTTACAGTTGACTTTAGCTTCACATTACCATTTACTTCGGCACCAACAGACACACTAGAACTAGGATCAGAACGCTTCTCGCCATAACTCTCGTCAACCACTTTCGCAGAATCGCCAAAAGTCTTCATAAGCTGCTCTTTCAAGCCATCGGCTTTCTCCTCATTTAGCCTACCCTTCGCAGCATTAACATCTTCCTGGGTGAGAACTGTTGCCGTCTTGTCCGTTCCACCGCCAGTCGGCGATTGCATAGTTGCTGAAATATCTTTAACGGAAATTGCCATCTCACCACTTGCTGCATTATATTGTGCACCACCTTCAGCCGCAGTAATCGAGCCAGTTGCTGTTCCATAACAAACGCTGCCCGAACAAACTCGAGAGCGTGGAACTGTTACTGAAGCTGCGAGCGTATACGACAAGCCGCCTGAACTCTTCAAAGTAGTTCCAGCTGCAATTGTAATATTTTCATCGGAAAGATTACTAAACTTTACTGATCCAGTCGCCTTCTCTCCAACATTTTTCTTACCAGTCGCAGCGAACTCAATACTGACCTCTTTATTCATTTCCTTCTTGATGGCTTTGACGACATTCCTAGCAGCGTCCGTAGTCGAATCAGTACTCAGGGTAACTGTCTGACTAACCGTCACGCTAGTAGTTTTTGCCGAGATAATCACCTTCGCGTGCGGTGCAAACACGACCGCCCACACCAAAAAGCCAATCAGCAAAATCACGCCGCCGCCAATCAGCAAAAACTTTTTCCGGAAAATATTAAAGTCAGGCACTTTCGGCAGCTTCTTTTTCAAACTATTCTTACTATCTTTTGCCTCATCAATTGCATTCTCGGCCAACACTTTATCAACTACCTCATCGTCAGCCTTGGCTTTTTTATCAGCAGCTTTAGCCATATCACCGACTGGCAGACTACCACCGTCAATAATATCGTTATCGTCAACCTTCAAAACTGGCACCTCGGCAATCTCTGGCTTACTCTGCAGCGTCTTGGCAACTGGTATTTTAGCTGTTGCAGCCAAGCCAGACAGCACAGCATCATTGGTTACAATAACTATCCGCTTTTTCGCCGCAGTTGCTGCCCGTGACAAAAGTCGAATATTTACCGCACTTTGCAGTACTCCGATTCGTCGCGGCGGAACAAGGGCGATAATCCGCTCCTTTGAGGACTTAACCTTACCAATTATAGTGGTAATATCATCTTCAGTATCGATATAAATAACGTCTTTATTCATCTTAAATCTTCAACAGCCTATTTACTTTTTCCATCAAACCATTACCGTCTTGGCTCCCAATTATTGTATCATAACCAACACGCAACAACCCCATCGCCGTAATAAAGGTATGATCTATTTCACTTTCAGTGGTGTCAACTATACCAGTAACATCGCTCGGTTTAATGTACTGCACGACCGGCTTTTTCGTAAATGGCAAATTGTCGTCCCATTTCCTATCTTTCAGAGCCTCAGTAATTCTCTTCAGACTCGAGCCACCGCCACACAACAATATACGATTCGGCAGATAGTCAATAGCGTCAAACTCGCCCAACGCCAACTCAACGCCAGACAACCAGACCTCAAGGGTTTTATCAATCGCTTCGTCTATTCTTCTCTTCACCGTCGGCTTAACCGACTCTTTATCAAGATTAATTTTCAGCTTTTCTGCGTCCTTGAAGCTCAAATCAAGGTCTTGAGCAATCGTCCGAGTGAAACTTCGTCCACCAATGCCAAACATCTTCGTGCCCTCAACACCGCCATCATTGACCACCGCGATATCTGTTGTTCCGCCACCAACATCCGCCAAGATTGCTGTAAAGTTGCTGTCAACATCAGTACCAAGCACACTTCGGCTGACCGCAAAAGGCTCTGCAGCCACCGCGATCAATTCTAGTGCCAACTCATCAGCCACCTTCTCTAATGCACCGATATGAACCATCGGGGCAAAAGCGGTATAAATCTGCACGGCCACGTCTCGCCCCTGGAAACCAATCGGATTTGACACTTTATAGCCATCAATGTGAATACTAACCAGAGCTGAATTAACCAACTTCACTTCAACATCTTGATTACCAGTCTCTAATGCAATTTGTGCCTGCGCCCTACTCTGAGCCCTCTCTTGGACTTTCTCTATAATAAACTCCATTTCGGCAACATCAAGCGGTTTATTTGGCTGGGGGCGACGATAGCGAATAGTGTTAGTAACACCCTTGACCAGTTCGCCAGCGATACCGATAACCACATGTTTAGCTTGCACGCCAGCCTGATCTTCAGCCTCAGATAAAGCAGCCTCGCAGTTGGCGACAACCCCAGCGATATCAGCAATAGCACCCATATGCATGTCGCCCATTTCTTGCTGCTTACGACCGACACCGATAATCTCCAAAGTGTCGTCTTTCACTTCAGCGATCAACGCCTTCACCACCTCTGTCCCAACATCCAGTGCCACCAACAGCTCGCGGTTCTCTTTTTCAGACTTCTTCAATATATCTTTCAATGCCATGTATTTTTTATTATATAACGCTTGTGATTTTGAGGCAATCATTGACTTTATAGTCTATTTATTTCATAAATAAAACAGGGATTACCTTAATTGTTAGCTTAAAACTGCTTTGACACGCCGCACGCCGGCAGAGCTTGATTCTTCTTTAACAATTTTGAATTTCTTGTTGTTTGGCGTGCCGTCATCATCTTGTGCCAACTGGCCAGTGTGGTCAACGTGCGGACCGCCGCAAATTTCAAAGCTGACTCGCTGGGCACCCTCGCCCATCTGATAAACTTTGACCGTATCACCGTAGCGGTCGCCAAAGGCACCAACCGCGCCCATTTTAAAAGCCTCATCGGTTGGATATTCTGTATAACTAACAGGCAAATCCGCCTCAATCCAGCCATTAACTAGTCTCTCCACCTCGTCCAATTGCTCACGCGTAACCTTGGCATCATTATTAAAGTCAAATCGCAAACGCTCAGTAGTGATATTACTGCCGCGTTGCATAACGTGGTCGCCTAATACTCGTCTCAGTGCTGCGTACATCAGATGATTCGCCGTGTGCAAACGACGGTGCGCCATGGTCTGACCTTCCAGTCCACCTTTGAAGGTACCTTTGGCAGCAGTTTGAGAACGACGTCGCTGCTCCGCCATACAGGCATCAAACTCAGCCTTCCAGTCACTGGCAATCTGAATATTATGCCGTTTAGCAATTTCCACACTCAGCTCATATGGAAAACCGTAGGTGTCGTGCATAGTGAAGATCTCTTGACCCGTCAGTCCGTCAGCAATAAAGCTCAACAAGTGTTTCGTACCCTTAAGTAACGTACGAGCAAAGGCTTTTTCTTCCTTCATCAGTGTGATAATAATCTTGTCACGCTGTTCGGCCACCTCTGGAAAATCTTGAATATACAAATCAGCGATGACTGGCACAATTTCTTCGAAAAACGCATCTTGAATACCCAATTCGTGCGCAAAACGAATCGCCCGACGCAGCAAACGGCGCATCACATAGCCTTGCTCTTTGTTGCTCGGCACACAACCGTCAACCGCCAAGAACGTCGCCGCTCGCAAATGGTCAGCGATAACCCGCATAGCTTCAGTATGCTCTTCGTATGTTTTGCCACTCAACTGCTCTAGTTTTTCAATAATCGGCCACATCAAGCTAATTTTGAAGACATCTGGATCATCGATAGCTGCCGCCGCGATGCGCTCCAGACCTGAACCATGATCAATATTTGGCTTTTCTAACGGCTCAAACACGCCGTCAGCCACCTTTTTGTAGGCCATAAAGACATTGTTGCCAATTTCCATAAAGCGGCCACAATCACAGTTCGGATGGCAATGCTCGCCAAAGCTTTTATCATGCTCAACCGAGGTGAACTCGTAAAACATTTCGCTGTCTGGGCCACATGGATCGCCCACTGGCGTGCTTTCTGGTCCACCGTTGCGGCTCCACCAGTTCTTGCTGCCATCATAGTAAAAAATCCGCTCGCCCGATTTAATGCCACGTGCGTAACCATTTTCTTCTGAACCGATATCAGCCTGGCCGCTACTCAGGCCTGCTTTTTCATATAGTTCCGCCCAAATTTCCGCCGCCTCAGTGTCTTTCGGGATATTATAGCGTTCATCACCGATGTAACAGGTGACATAAACGCGGTTCATGTCTAACCCAACCTCTTCTGACAGGAATTGCCACATCCAATTGATCTGCTCTTTTTTGAAATAATCGCCCAAGCTCCAGTTACCGAGCATCTCAAAAAAGGTCGTGTGGCGATTGTCGCCAATGTCATCGATATCTTGAGCACGCAAACAAGTCTGGCTATCAACGATACGATTACCCTCAGGATGCTTGGCCTCGCCCAACAAATAGCTAATCATCGGCTGCATACCAGAACCAGTAAACAGCGTAGTCGGGTCGTTATGTAGCACCAGCGGTGCTCGACTGACGACAGCATGACCATTGCTTTTATAAAAATCGAGGTATTTTTTGCGGATATCTTGAGCTTTCATATCTGTTAATTATAGCACAAAATAAAATCGCCCCAAAACGAGGCGATTTCAAATAGCTCAAATGATTATTCAGCGGATCCTTCTGCTGGCTCTTCAGCTGGAGCCTCTTCTTTTGGCTGATTTTTGCGCAATTTTTCTGGATTACGCAAAGCTTTTTTCTTGTCAGCAGCTGGCTCTTTGACCCATTTTGGCAACTTGACACCAGCATCTTTCAACAATTTAACAACACGTGGAGTTGGCTGAGCACCATTGTCCAGGTATTTTTGTGCCAAATCTGTCTGAATTGAGGCTTCTTTTGTGTGTGGATTGTATGAACCGACATAAGCAACAACACGACCACTTGACGGGTGGCGATGTGCTTCCTGTACGGCTAGGCGGTATACTGGATAGCCCTTACGGCCCAATCGTTGCAAACGAATTGCTAGCATGTGTAATTTCTTCCTTTTCTTAGAACTCTTTGATTAATGTATTACTCCTAGAGAGTGTACACTATTTCGCTATGTACG
>ERZ772917.1211-NODE-1211-length-15677-cov-11.016387_pt1 | contig 15677 bp, 13 predicted proteins | sample MGYA00511187_ERZ772917 | MGnify/ENA primary metagenome ERZ772917 (study PRJEB29015, sample SAMEA2737925) | human oral metagenome | biome: human oral; feature: human-associated habitat; material: dental | place: China | collected 2012 ... | reverse complement strand
GATCGCCTCCGCCTCCCAGTCGCTCGCCATGCTTGCGACCGATCTCCAGAACACCACGAACAAGTTCAAACTCTGACCACATCCACCGATGCTTGAAACGCGGGCTGCCGTGCGAAGCAGGAAACTTCGTGCAGCAGCCCGCATTTTCTATAATAAATCCTTGCTTAAAATCTTAAAATACTATATTATTAGTCATACATCTATGCACGATACTGCGCCGTATCTGCAAAACGCAATATATCCTCAGGAAGGGAAGGGAAAAAATTGAGTATCAAACTAAAACTGCTCCTCATGGGAGCAATTATGGCGGCACTCGTCGTCGCCATCTCCGGCATTGGCTACTACAAGGCACAGGATGCGCTCACGGAGAGCACCTCGGGTGAGATCGAGGCGATTCTCGACGCAGAGGCAAAGGATCTCCACACATGGCTTGCACAGAAGGAGCAGCAGGCGGTGAGCACCGCGAACCTCCTTGCGGCGTACGACGGCAATCCCGTCGCGATGGATCGCGAGATGGTGAGCCTTGCCTCCAACGATCATGACGTTCTCGACCTCGCCTATGGCGCGGAGGACGGACGCTTCATCAGCTGGAACGACGGGGATATCTCCGCTACCGACCCGCGCGGGCGTGACTGGTACAAAGACGCGAAGGCGGCGGGCAAGCCGATCTTCACCGAGGTCTATCAGGATGCCATCTCGAAGAAGATGGTTGTCTCCGTCGGCGTTCCCTACAACGGCAAAAACGGTGCGTTCGCGGGCGCGGTCTGCTCCGACATCACACTCGACACGCTGGGCGAGCGTGTCAAGGAGCTGAAGTATCACGGCGAGGGCGAGGGCATCATCATTGACCCGAGCGGGCTCATCATCGCGTCCAGTGAGGGGATGGCGATGCACAAGGCGGACGAGAATCCCGTCCTCAAGGAAAATCTGTCCACGATGCAGCAGCGGAAAAACGGCTACTTTGCCACGGAGAAGGATGGTGAGGAGCAGATCATCGCCTACGCGACCATTCCCTCCTCCGGTTGGATCGTCGCCATCGCCGTGCCCGAGCGCGTCGCCTTTGCGCAGCTCACGAGCCTCAAGACGACCTACGCCGTCCTGAGCATCCTCGGTATCCTCCTCGTCGTGGGGATCATCCTTGCGCTCCTGCGCTTCGCCACGACCATCACGGGTGCGACCGCGCGTCTCATGCACCATGTCAGTGCGCTCGCCAAGGGCGAACTCAACCAGCCAGATCTCCCCGTAACCTCGCAGGACGAACTCGGACAGCTTGCGGCGAACTTCAACGCGATGATGAAGAACATCCGCGATGTCATACGGCAGGTCGCGGGAACGGCGGAGCAGCTTGCCGCCGCCTCCGAGCAGCTGACGGCGGGGGCGCACCAGATGGCAGAGTCCGCCACGGAGATCGCGGGCACCGTTGCCAATGTCGCCGAGGGCACGGACGCGCAGCTGGAAAGTCTCGCGGGTGCGAAGAAGAACATCGGCATCGTCTCCGGTGACATCGATACTGTCACGGAAAAGGCGGAACGTGTCGCGGGCAACTCCGTCCGTACGGCAGAGGCTGCGGCGAAGGGCGAGTCCCTCATGAACGAAGCGATGACAAAGATGACGGGCATCGAGCAGAGCGTCCTGCGCTCCGCCGAGGTCGTCGAAAAACTCGGCGAGAGCTCCAAGCAGATCGGCGAGATCGTCGAGACCATCTCCGCCATCGCCGAGCAGACAAACCTTCTCGCCCTGAATGCCGCCATCGAGGCAGCGCGCGCGGGCGAGACGGGACGCGGCTTTGCCGTCGTCGCCGAGGAGGTCAGGAAGCTCGCCGAGCAGTCCCGCGAGGCAGCCGACCAGATCAAGGAACGCATTGCAAGCGTCCAGCGTGATACCGCCCAGGCTGTCACTGCCATGCAGAGCGGCACGAACGAAGTGCAGGAAGGCACATCCGCCATCCGCGCCGTGGGCACGCAGTTCCAGAGCATCATGCACATGGTCGACGAGATCAAGGGACAGATTGCGGACATCAGCAACTCTATGAAGGAAGTCACCGAGGGTACGGAGCGTATCATCCAGTCCGCAACCATGGTCAGCGAGATCACGGAAGAGACAGCGGAACACATGCAGAACATCTCCTCCTCGTCCCAGTCACAATCCGCATCGAGCGAAGAGATCGCCTCTGCATCCCAGTCGCTTGCAACCCTCGCAACCGATCTCCAGAACACAACCCACAAGTTCAAACTTTAAGCGCATACAGAAACGCCCCGCAGCCTGTGCTGCGGGGCGTTTTTAGAAAGGAATTTTCATGACCGACATCATCGACATCCACACGCACAGCATCGCCAGTATGCATGCCTACAGCACGATCCGTGAGATCGCGACGATGGCAAAGGAGAAGGGGCTCGCTCTCGTCGGCATCTCCGACCATGCGCCCGCGCTGCCCGGCACGTTTCACGAGATGTACTTTCGCAACTTCAAGGTCATCCGCCCCGCCGCCTACGGCATCGACATCATCATGGGCGCGGAGCTGAACATCATGGACTACGAGGGCAGGGTCGATCTGCCCGAGCGCGTCCTGCAAAAAATGCATTATGCCATCGCAAGTCTGCATGATGTCGTGATTGCGCCCGGCACGCAGGAGGAGAATACACGCACCCTCCTCGGTGCAATGGCAAATCCCTACGTCACGGTCATCGGACACCCCGACAACCCCGCCTACCCCGTGGACTTCGATGCGCTTGCCCGTGCCGCCGCCGCAGAGCACGTCCTCATCGAGGCAAACAACGCCTCGCACAACCCGGACGGCCCGCGCAAGGGCTCGGAGCTTCTCGCACGGGATCTCCTCGCCGCCTGCCGCCGTCACGGTGCACACATCCTCATCGGCAGCGACGCGCACATCGACATCGATGTCGGCGAGCACAGCCATACGCACGCCATCCTCGCGGACATTGATTTCCCCGAGGAACTCGTGCTGAACAGCGATCCCGCCCGCCTCAAGGCATGGATTGCAGAGCGTCACGCACGAAACGGTGTACACGGCTTAAATTATTTTTCTTAATTGTTTTATTTTTATAGTTATTTATACATATTTATCATTATTTATTTTATGAATACAAAGAAGCTGCCTCCGCCGATTTATTTTCGGTGGAGGCAGCTTCTTTTTTATCCGATCATCAGAAGTCGTATGTCAGACCGAGCCAGTAGCTGCGGCGGGAGATATACGAGCCGCCCGCAATGCCGTCTGCGTCGATCTCGTCATAGTAGTCGCCGTACTTCGTGCCGTCTGCCGCCGTCCGCATCTGATCGAAGTTGCGGTTCAGCAGATTGTTGACGGCGAACTGCATGGAGAGCCCGTCACGCAGCTTGTGTGTCACGCCCATGTTGAGGATGGTGAACGGACGATAGTGCGAGGCGATCCCCGCTGCCTGCTTCGAGCGGTACATCCCACTGCGGTACTGCGCACTGAGCCAGACATCCGTCGCATCCGTCGGCATCCAGTCGAGTCTCAGGTTGACCGCCTGCTTCGGTGTGGAGCGCAGCGGCTGACCGACATTCTTGCCGCTCTTTATCTGACTGGTGAGCAGCGTCCAGTTCAGCCCCGCCGACACCTTTGGCGCGATCGCGAACTTCGTCCCGACCTCTACGCCGTGGATGCGTGCCTTGCCGACATTCTCATAGGTACGGACGGCACCGATGCCCGCAACATTCACCGCATCACTGAGGTCGATCTTGTTCTTGAAATCCGTGTGGAAGAACGTCACGTGTGCATCCGTATCGTGCTCGTTGTGGTAATAGAACCCGATTTCCTCCGTCGTCGACTTCTCCGGCTTCAGTCCCGTATTGCCGCGATAGATCTCGCCCGTGATATTGAGGTGGATGTCTACGGGCGCGGACTGGAGCATCGTCGGAGCTTTGTAGCCCGTTGCAACGCCGCCCTTCACCGTGAAGTTGCGGTTCGGCATATAGATAAGGTAGCCGCGTGGGCTGAGATTGTCGTCGTAGTCCTCGGGATGATCGTAGCGCAGACCGTAGGTAAAGACGAGCTTCTTCGTGAGCGCCCACGTATCTTCGCCGTAGAGCGCCCAGCTCGAACGCGAGAGACTGCCGTTGTCATTCGAGCTGCGCTGACGCATCATATTGGCAAACGGCGGCGGAGCCCAGCCTGTCGGCGCAATCGTCCGCTTCAGATGGTAGTCCACCCCCTCGCGCTGCCAGCGTGCCCCCACCGCGAGTGTGTGATCGTCGCCGAGCGGCGTGACATACTTCGTATCGAACGTCACAAAGTCATTCTTTACGTTGTTGCGGATCTGTGAGCGGATCGGAATGCGCAGCGGCAGGATATTCGGCTTTGCCGTCCCCGTCATATCTGCATCGAGGTGCATCTCGTTGTGGAGGAAGGACAGGGTATTCGTCCACGTTCCCTCCTTGCCGACCTTGTTCTCCGCGCCGAGCACGATCTTCATGCGGTCGAACCGCTGCGCCACATCGCCGTCGAGCTTCGTCACCACCTCTGCGTTCGGTGGCGCGGGCGGGGAGGGGGGCTTCATTTTGCCGCGCTGGGCAAAATCACCGTCGCGCATATTCTGCCCGCGATCAATATCGAGATAGTAGCTGTGCCCTGCGGCGGGCGTATAGGTCACGCGCGTCCCGAGATTCCAGTTGTCGTAGTCACGCTTCTCCTTGTCCACACCGAATGCCGATGGGCCGCGTTTCAGATAGCTGCCGCGCATCTGCATCCCGACCTTGCCGCGCGTAATGGGCCCCGCCACGTTGAAGTTGTATTTCATCGTGTTCGACTTGTCGTCCGTCGTCTCAAGGATACTGCCGACGGAAACAGAGCCGTGGAACTCGTCCGTCACTTTCTTTGTGATGATGTTGATGACACCACCCATCGCATCCGAGCCGTAGAGCGTCGACATTGGGCCGCGCACCACCTCGATGCGCTCGATCTGGCTCGGTGCGGGCAGGCTCGTGTTCGCGAGCTGATTAAAGCTGCGCATCATCCCGCCCGCGATGCCCGGTCCCACCTGCGCCACCCCATCCACGAGGATGAGCGTATAGCCGTCGTCCATCCCGCGAATCGAGACCGCAGGCGTATCGAACCGCCCCGTCGCGCCGAACGTGTCGACCCCCTCCACCATATCAAGCACCTGACGGAGATCTGTATAGCCGCGCTGGGCGATCTCATCCGCCTTGATGACCGAGATACTCGCGGGTGCAAAGCGCACATCCTCCTCAAAGCCCGATGCCGTCACCACAACGGGAGCTGTCTCATAGCCTTCTTTCTGCGCCTGCGTATCCTCTGCATAGACGGCGTGTGCCGTGCCCGAAAGTGTGAGCGCGACCGCCGCCGCAAGAGCCCTCTGCTTTGTCATTCGCATACGATTCCTCCTCATCTGTCCGACACATAGACGCCTTCGTTCGCTCTCCTGATCCACCTATTTTTTGCTGACGACGGCGATGTATGAGAACTCCTTGTTGTGGTCAAAGAAGAAGTTGAACATCTTGCGGAAGCGGTCGAGATTTTCCGTCCGCAGCCCATTGCGGATGATCTTCATCGCACCGTCGAATCCCTCGTCGCGCACGAGCCCCGCAGGGTCGAGCAGCGTCATATCGCCTGTCTGCACCTCGATGGCAAAGCCCGCGTCGCGCAGCAGCTTCTCCCAGAGTGCGTGCGGGAGCGGATCGACGTTCACATTGATCGCACGGGAGATGCCCGCACGCAGCTCCGCCGCCTCCGCCTCATCCGTCACGCGCAGCGCGACATCGTGCGTGAGGAGCACGCCGCCTGGCTTCAGTACGCGGAAGTACTCGGCAATCGCCTTTGCCTTGTTCTCACGCGGCAGCATCGTGAGCATCGCCTCGTTGATGACGACATCGAACGTCGCGTCGGGGAAGGGCAGCGCGAGCGCATTCCCCTCCACCACGTCGATCACATCGTTCAGCCCGTGCGCCGCGATGTTCGCACGCGCCTTCTCCAGTGCCTTCGGATTCATGTCCAGCCCCGTGATGCGGCAGCCGTGCGCCTCCGCGAGCGCAACCATCGTCGTGCCCATGTTGCACGCAACCTCGAGCACACGTGTATCTGCCGTAAAGTCAACGTGGCCGAGCAGCCACTCCGTCGCCTCGCGCCCGCCCGGACGCAGGCGCGTCTTGCCCAGACGCGCAAGGAACTCATGTCCCGGTTCGTTCTTCTTTTCTTCAGCCATTGGTATCGCTCCCATCTATATGATTGAAAACATCTATCATCTATGAGAACAGTATAGTTGAGAATCATCCCCGGTTCTGTTGCAAAAGTCACAAGTTATCTAAAAAATTGCAAAAAAATAAAGGAATCGCTGATAAAATGAAGTCTGCCAGATTGGCGTAGATTTTTCTGTCCGATTGAGGCAGCAAACCGGACGCATAGCCAGAGCTATGTGGAGGATTTGCTAACGAAAAGCGGGCAAAAAAGATGCGCTAAGATGGTAGTGCTGAATTTATCAGTGCTTCCTAAAGGGACGGTTACACGAAGTTTTTAGCTTCGTGCAACTGCTCCACTCAAAAGTGCTCAGTCGTACACCTCACGTCGATGGGCAATCCGTACGATGAGGATGACCACAACATCGTCTTGGATCTCCGCAATCAGGCGATAGTCGTTCACGCGATAACGCCACTGACCGCTACGATTCGCGGTCAGCCCTTTGCCGTGCAGGCGCGGGTTGCTGCATTCTTCAAGATTTTTCCCAATCCACGCATAGATGCTGCGTATGACAAATGGATCCAGTTTCCGCAACTGACGAATGGCTTGCGGTGTATACTGAACCTTATAGGTCTTCATCGTCGATACCCAGCATTTTAGCGACTTCGGCGTGCGTATAGGTCACAGGATTCTTGCGGAATTCCGCCATTGCTTCCTCGTATGCCTGTCGATCGAGTTCGTCCTCCATGCGCTCGCGCATGGCTGCTGCGGCAAAGTCGGACAGTGTCATGCCGGATCGTGCGGCGTGCTTCTTAAAGATTTTCGCCTCACGCGGACTCAGACGGATCGCGACGCTCATGGAAATCAACTCCTTTTATGGATAGTTCACCGCATTGCGGCCGCAATCATACGCGCAATGTACTCCCGCAGGTGCTCAGTTTTCCCCGTCGCTCCACGTCGTATCCGTAAAGAGATCGAGCGACTCGCCCGGCAGCGCACGCTGCGCGGAGATCTCGAACGGGACGCGCTGCTCGCGCACGCAGGCGATGGCGAACATATTGATCGCCGTAGACATATTCATGCCGACTGCGCCGCAGAAGGTCTCGAAGTTCTTTTTGAGTTCAGCGTCCATGCGAATGCTAATGCTGGTCTGTGCCATGTAGGACATCTCCTTTACAAATCCATTACCCCATCTAAGAATACCACATTTCTCATGCAGTTGCAACCCCCGCCCCGGCGCGCAGCTTGCGCAGGAGATTCGCCTTGCTCTTGGAAACTGCGCTCGCCGAGGTGCCGAGTATGGCTGCAATGCGCCGCAGTGTCAGATCGCGGAAGTAGTGCAGGGAGAGGATCTCCTTCTCGCGCTCCGTGAGGCGGTGCATCACATTTCTGAGCAGCCCGCGCACGAGGATCCGCAGATCTGCGCACTCCGTCGGATTCTCTATCCCGCCGCAGCGCTCCCACACATCCCGCCCATCTGCTGTCTGCTCGGGATGTGATGTCCGCTCCCAGAGCCGACGCTCGCGGCGAAACTCGGTGTAGAGTGCATGGTGGACGCGTGCCTTGACGAATCCCGCGAACGGTGCGCCGTGCTTCGGGTCGTAGTCGTGCAGTGCCTCAATAAAGGCTAGCACGGCGATGTTCTCCGCATCCGCTGCAAGAGCCGCGTTCCTGAGGTACGAGGCGTGCGCCTCGCTGACGATCAGCCCCCGATAGCGCGCGTGCATTTCCGCCATTGCGCCCGCCTCCCCGCGCACCGCGCGCGCAATCATCACATCCTCCTCCACCTTTGTCAGCGGCGGATGCGCCCAACGGGTCTCACGCGCCGCACATTCCTGCCGCTCCGCAGGCGTCCTCACGTCATTTCGTTCCTTCATTTGATATACCTCCTTCAAACAAATGTTTTTATCAAAAAGAAGTATAACAAAAGAAAACATACGATGCAAAAAGCATATCAGCCTGATGGACATAAAAGATGTGTACAAAAAAGAGCGCCTTGATCGTTCAAGGCACCCTTTCCAACATGCTACACATGCACTGCACGGAGCAGCGCCTGCCTACGTATCCTCCGCAAGCGCAGTCGTCACCGCACTGATGATATTCTCATTGATCGCCTGCACACAGGAGAGCACATAGTCGCGCTCCCCGAGCCGGAACGGCACGAGATGGTGCAGCCGCAATATGCGCCCATCGTCCGGCATACGCTTGTAGAACAGTACCGCGACCTCCTCACGCCCCGCCTTATCCTCAAGGACGGCGCGCAGATGCTTTTCACTGTAGAACTTCTTGAACAGCTTCTGCTCGGCGGGAAGAATCTTCTCCTCCGCATAGTGGGCGACCAACTCCTCGAAGTGCCCATACTCCTGCGTATAGTTCGGTTCATAGACATCTCGATAGAGCTGGGTGAGCTTGCACGAGCCGAGATCGAAGAGATCCACGCGGTCATAGAGCGCAACAATCTGGTTCAGTGCCTCCTGCATGGAGCCCGCCTCAGGGCTGAACCGCGAGATATTCACCGTCGCCATGAGGAAGACGGCGCGTGTATCGTCCACATCGCGCGTCACGAGACGCAGACGTATGGAGTTGAACGAGTTGCGCGTGATAAAGTCCGTATAGACCTCGCGCCCCGTACGATCAGCCTCCTCCATCATGCGCGCGATCATGCGCTCATTCTGGCGTTTACGTCGCTCGTAGTGCGGCGTATGCACACTGTCCTCATCCAGCTCGATGCTCCGCAGGAACATTTTGAACATGCGGCTCTGATAGAGATAGTGGATCTCCCCATCGTACTCCTCAAGTACCGCGAGCGAGAGTGCATCCCCAATCTCGGGCGATCCGCGCCGCTCGATCGCCTCCCCCGAGAGCACATTGATTGCGCCAATCTCCGTATAGTAGCTGCCGAGGCGGAACGGCTCCACTTTCACCTGCGCCGTCTCCCCATGACAGTATGCGATCGCCTTGTCGAGCGGCATCGGCGGGCTAAACAGATAGCCCTGCACCTTCTCGCAGCCGATCTCACGCAGGAACTCGAACTGTGCCTCCGTCTCCACGCCCTCCGCGAGCGTATGCAGCCCGAGCTCCTTCGCCATATTCACAATCGAGCGGATGACAATCGCGGACTTCGGATTCGTATCGAACGAGCGCAGAAAATTCATATCGATTTTCAGCACGTCAAAGACATAGTCCTTGACATTGTTCAGCGAGGAGTAGCCGCTGCCGAAATCGTCCATCCAGACCTCGTACCCCGCCGCGCGGAAGCGTGCAATCTCGCCCTGCAGGAACTTCTCATCATCGCTCTGCGCGCCCTCTGTCACCTCGACGTTGAGCAATGAACGTGCAATATCGTAGCGCAGACGGACATCCTCGACCGCCTGCACCATATCCATCAGACGGAAATCCGCACGCGAGAGGTTCACCGACACGCGCAGCAGCTCCCAGCTCGGCAGCTCACGACGGATGCGGGAGATATCCTGACATACCCGCTCGATGATGTAGAGGTCGAGCTGCGGCGAGAGATGTGCATCCTCAAGCACGGGCACGAACACCCCCGGCGAGATCATCCCATGCACAGGGTCGCGCCAGCGCGCAAGCGCCTCGAACCCGCAGATTTCACGCGTCATCGCACGTATCTCAGGCTGATAGTACACCTCGATATAGCCCTCAATCATCGCCTCCTGGAATGAGCGAATGATATGGCTGCGGAAATTAATTTCCTCCTCCATCGCGGGGTCGAACTCCGCCCACGTCAGATCGTAGGTATTCTTGATGCTGTTGCAGGCAATCTTCGCGCGATCCATGATGAGCGCGACATCCGTCAGCCCCTGCGGCGGGTGGTAGATCCCCGCCTTTACCTCCATCGGCAGCCCCAGATCATAGACGCGGATGCGCTCGTGGATGAACTGAATGCAGTCCGCTGGATTTTCGCTCTGCGTCGCCACCGCGAAATGATCGTCGTTAAAGCGCGCGACGAGATTCCCCTCGAACGTCTCGCGCAGGAGATCTGCCACATAGCACAGCAGGCGGTTGCCCTGCTGGAATCCGTAGCGCTGGTTAAAACTCTTGAAATTCTCGATATCGAAATACATGAACGTCAGCGGGTCCGCCAACACATCCTGCAGATGCGCCGATGCGTGGCGCATAAACTGCATCATATTCAGCAACCCCGTGACCTGACAGAGATCGCGCTCACCGTATTGTTCCAGCAAAATGAGCCCCCCATTCTCTCTATCTGCACTCATTTAGAACGAAATACGTGCATACTCCTCTATCATATCGCGGACACTCATGCCGCCTGTACCGCTGCCGGGCGCACCCTTCATCCGCGCCGTGATCGCCTCATACAGTGCATCCTCAATCGAGCCGGGCACGAGCTGCTCCCAGTTCTTCGGATCGTAGGCGCGCTCCTTTACTGCATTATCTGGACGCCCCGTTACCTCAAGCTCCGAGATGAACATGATCTCATGCCGCTGCGGACTGATATAGTAATGCTCGAGAAAATACTTTGCCGGGCGGATCTTTCCATCCTCCGCCACAGGCTCCCCTGTCGTATTCTCCACGAGGCGCACCCACGCATCAATCATATATTCCGAGCTGTTGTAGGGGCGCGGCACCCAACGCGTATTTTGCACATCCAGATAGTAGGTAAAGCCGTTGTCCACAAAGAGCGTCTTATAACGAGACTTGCGGTCGCGCTTATTCGTCGCCTTCTCCTCCGCACGTGCCGCCTTCTTCTCTGCACGTGCCGCTGCAAGTGCCGCCTTGCGGTCCGCCTTCACCGCCGCACGCTCCGCCTTGCGCTCCGCGAGCATCTGCTGACGCTCCAGACGCGCCGCCTCCTTCTCCGTGAGTACAGGGGATGCAGCCGTCGCCGCTGTAGGCTCCACGGCAGCGGGTGCCGCCGATTCTCCTACGGCGGGCACAGACGGTTCGATCGCCTTCGCAGGGGATGCATTCGGTGCTGCCTTAGCCTCCGCGCGCGCCGCCTTTGCCTCCGCGATTGCCCGCTGGCGCTCTGCCTTCGCCGCAGCACGTGCCGCCTGCCGCTCCGCACGCTCCGCAGCCTTCGCCGCGCGTTCTGCGTCCCGTGCGGAACTATCATCCACCGTCGCCGTGCGTACAGCCGCAGTCGTCGCCTCGGCCGCATCTGCAGCAGGTGCGGACAGGAGGAATGCCGTCAGCGTCCCGAGTGCAAGACCTCTCCATCGTTTCATCTCGTCATCCCCTTATCGAATCACTTTCCTTATCTTATGCCGCACCGAAAATTGCACAGCAAATATACGCATATACGTCTTTAATTACTTTCGACATAAAGCAGATAAATCCTTTATTAAAGTCATTATTTCAGCGGACTTTGCTCAGGCTGCCCAGCGCGGCGCGGATACGCCTTCGGCGTTGGACGCTCCTTCGTGACCGAGAGAATTGCGCGCACATCGTCAAGCCCCGGCAGCTGCACGGGACGCGCCGTGATCGCACCGCCCCCAAGGCGCTCCGCCGCCCCGTGCGCCTCCGCTGCCTCCTCTGCGTACGCGCGTCCCTTGAGCGCGAGCACCGCGCCGCCCACGCGTACGAACGGCAGCGTATACTCGAGCAGCACAGGCATGCGCGCCACCGCGCGGCTCACCGCAATATCATAGTGCGCGCGGTGCTCCTTTTGGCGTGCCGCCTCCTCCGCGCGCGCGTGGATGCAGCGCACATTCGTGAGATTCATCGCCTGCGTCACCTCTGTGAGGAACCGCACGCGCTTTGCCAGCGCATCCATCAGTGTCACACGGATGTGCGGCGCATAGACAGCGAGTGGGATGCCGGGGAGTCCTGCGCCTGTCCCCACGTCGATCAGCGTCTGCACAGCATCGAACAGCGCGGCATCGTACGCCGTCAGGCTGTCGATCACATGCTTCACCGCGACATCCGCGGGCGCGGTCAGTGCCGTGAGGTTCATGCGCGTATTCCACTCCACGAGCAGTGCGTTGTAGACGCTGAATTGCGCAATTTGCTCCTCCGTCAACGGAATCTGCGCCTCCTCCGCACGCGCGGTCAGAATCTCCTCGAATTCGGTCATGCGTCCCTCCTGAAAGAAAAGCTCATCCGCGAATCAGCAGCACGGCGACATCGTTGACGTTCGTGCCCGTCGGTCCCGTCATGATGAGTCCGCCGACGGCATTGAGCGCGGGGTAGGCGTCGTTCTCGGCAAGCGCTGCCGCCGCACTCTTCCCCTCACGTGCGAGTGCCGCGACCGTTCCGCCGTCGACATAGCCGCCCGCCGCATCCGTGGGGCCATCCGTCCCATCGCTGCCGACGCTGAAGACTGCGACGTTCGTGAGACCTGCGATGCCCTCCGCCGCCGCAAGAGCAAGTTCCTGATTGCGCCCACCGCGCCCCTTCCCTTTGAGCTGCACAACGGTCTCGCCGCCCGCGATATAGGCATACGCTCCTTCGCGCGCGTGCGTGCGCGCAATCGCCGCGAGGAAGCGTCCCGCCTCGCGCGCCTCGCAGTCGAGTTGATCGGTCAGCAGAACGGGGGTATAACCGCGTCGCTCTGCTGCCGTTGCTGCCGCCACGCACAGCTCGCGCACACTGCCCGTGATATGTGTCTCCACATTCGGCAGAGCCGTCGGCAGCGGCTTGTCGAGGAGCGCGGTCGCGGTGGGCGAGAGATGCAGCCTGTACTTCTCTACGACAGCGTGCGCATCTGCCGCTGTCGAGCTGTCGGGATGCGCGGGGCCCGATGCGATCATGTCGAGCGGGTCGCCGAGGATGTCGCTGAGCACAATCGAGAACACTGCGGCTGGCGCGCAGTGCTCCGCGAAGCGACCGCCCTTCACCGCGCTCATGCGCTTGCGCAGCGTATTCATCGCGACGATGTCCGCGCCCGAGGCGAGCAGCTGCTCCGTGAGATCTGTCAGCTCTGCGGCAGGAATGAGCGGCTGCTCAAAGAGCGCACTGCCGCCGCCCGAGAGCAGGAAGAGCACCGTGTCCTCCGCCGTGAGGTTCTCCGTCAGCGCAAGTGCCTCACGCGTCGCGACGAACGAGTTCTCATCGGGCACGGGGTGTCCCGCCTCCATGCAGCGCACATGCGGGATCTCGCCCATCACATGATCGTATTTTGTAATCACGAGCCCCGTGTCGATGCGCTCCCCGAGCACATCTGCTGCCGCGCGCGCCATCTGCCACGCCGCCTTTCCGACTGCGACGAGCACAATACGCCCATTTGCAAAGGTATGCCCCTTCAGGGCCTTTTCCACAGCCGCATCCGGCAGGATCGCCGCCAGGGACTCCTCAATGATACCGTCTGCATCTTTTCGCAAATTCATGTTGATCGCTCCTGTTCTGTCATTTTCTTTCATTATATCACAAGTTGCTCTCGCACCAAAAGTCCCCCGTTGACCGAAACAGCTTTCTATGGTCTAATAGCCTCATAAGGGATATGTTGCGCGGTCCGCCTCCCCCTCTGTGGAGGGGGAGGCTTTGATGCACGGCATATAAGCTTCCCCCGCAAAAGTGAGGGAAGCTTATTATAGATACAAAAGGAGAACAACATGTATATACAGGACAAGGTCGTCTACCAGATCTACCCGAAATCCTTCTGCGACACGAACGGCGACGGACTCGGCGATCTGCCCGGCATCACCGCAAAGCTCGACTATCTGAAGGAACTCGGCGTCGACTTCCTCTGGCTCACGCCGTTCTTCATCTCGCCGCAGAACGATGGCGGCTACGATGTCGCCGACTACTGCGCCGTCGACCCACGCTTCGGCACGATGGAGGACGTCGACAGACTCATCCGCGAGGCAAAGGCACGCGGTATCGGCATCATGCTCGATATGGTCTTTAACCATACATCGATCGAGCACGCGTGGTTCAAACGCGCACTCTCGGGCGATCCCGCCTATATGGACTACTACATCTTCAAGGACGGCACGCCCGACGCACCGCCGACAAACTGGGGGTCGAAGTTCGGCGGGAACGCGTGGGAGTATGTCCCCGCGCTCGGCAAATACTACCTCCATCTCTTTGACGTGACGCAGGCGGATCTGAACTGGGAGAACCCGCGCGTGCGCGAGGAGCTGAAGAACGTCGTTCGCTTCTGGAAGGAAAAGGGCGTCGAGGGCTTCCGCTTCGATGTCGTCAACCTCATCTCCAAGCCTGCCGTCTTTGAAAACGACATGGAGGGCGACGGCCGCCGCTTCTACACCGACGGCCGCCACGTCCACGAGTTCCTCAAGGAACTCACGCGCGACACGGGGATCGACGCGATGATTACCGTCGGCGAGATGTCCTCCACCACCCTCGAGAACTGCATCCGCTACTCGAACCCCGCCGAAAAGGAGTTCTCGATGGTGTTCAGCTTCCACCATCTGAAAATTGACTACAAGGACGGCGCAAAGTGGGCACTGCAGGAGCCCGACATCATGGCGCTCAAGAGCCTCTTCCGCATCTGGCAGGAGGGCATGGCGGCGGGCGGCGGATGGAACGCAGTCTTCTGGTGCAACCACGACCAGCCGCGCATCGTCAGCCGTCTCGGCGACGACGAACGCTATCATGCGGAATCAGCGAAGATGCTCGCCGCGTGCATCCATTTCATGCGTGGCACGCCCTACATCTATCAGGGCGAGGAGCTCGGCATGACGAACGCGAAGTACACGGACATTGCCCAGTACCGCGACGTGGAGAGCCTGAACTACTACCAGATCCTCCTCGACGAGGGGAAATCGCAGGACGAGGCACTCGCCATCCTCGCCGCGCGCTCGCGCGACAACAGCCGCACGCCGATGCAGTGGAGCGCAGACGAAAACGCGGGCTTTACCACGGGCACGCCGTGGCTCGCCCCGCCCGCGAGCTATCGGACAATCAACGCCGAGGCGCAGCGCGCGGATGCGGACTCCGTCTTCCATTTCTACCAAACGCTCATCCGTCTCCGCAAGGAGCAGCCCATCATCCAGAAGGGCGACATCTTCTTCCTCGAGCGCGAGAACGCGAGCGTCATCGCCTACGAGCGCGCCCATGCAGAGCAAAAGCTGCGCGTCTACTGCAACTTCCGCGCAGCGAACGTCCCCCTGATGGAGGACACTCTCGAATCTCTTGCGGACACAGGCTGGACAAAGCTCCTCGGCAACTACGAGGGGCTCTCGGCGGAACTCCGCCCCTACGAGGTCGTTGTACTGGAGAAAGACTGAGAAACAGCCCTTGTCAAGGGCGCGTCTGCCTGTTATAATGGACACAGAAAGAACGCCCTTTGCGGCATCTTTCCATAATCAAGTGTTATATTCATAGAGAATAACCGCTCGACCGGTCAATGCTGGGCGGTTATTTCTTTTGGGTTATCGCAAGCAAGTAGCCTGTTGCCACGACGAGTAATACGATCGCGTCAAATTCACTCAACTCACTCACCCTCTTTCGGGGGAAAGATACCGCCGCGGGATTTAAGGAAGCACTGATAAATTCAGCACCGCTATCTTAGCACATCTTTTTTGCCCGCACTTCGTCGGCAAATCCTCCACATAGCCTT
>ERZ772917.1210-NODE-1210-length-15681-cov-12.080251_pt1 | contig 15681 bp, 14 predicted proteins | sample MGYA00511187_ERZ772917 | MGnify/ENA primary metagenome ERZ772917 (study PRJEB29015, sample SAMEA2737925) | human oral metagenome | biome: human oral; feature: human-associated habitat; material: dental | place: China | collected 2012 ... | reverse complement strand
GTCCTGCCGCCTGGGGCCCCGGTCCTGCCGCCTGGGGCCCCGCAGGCTGCGGCGGCGCCCGGCACGACGCCGCTGGTCCGCCGCCCTCGCAGGATGCCCCGCTTCGCGCCGGCGCCGTCCAAGGAGTCCACCGCCGTCATTGACCGCAAGGACCTCCTGGCCCGCACCCGCGGCACCAAGGAGGGCCCGCAGCTCTCCCGGGAGTCGAAGATGGCGGGCAACCTGCCGGCATGGTGCCCCCTGCCTCCGCACGAGCTCATTGTGCGCCGCCCGGCGAGGACCGCCTCATGACGGCCACCGGCAGCAGCGCGTACAAGTCGTGGGTCACCACTCTGCGGGCCTGGTCCCGGGACACCTCCGTCAGCCTCGACTCCCTGCCGCCGCTGAACCAGGACTCCTTCAGCCCGACCACCTACAACCGGGTCCTGGACCACATAATCACCGCGGTTGGCACCATGATGCGCGGGTGGAATGACAGCTTCACCCGTGACTGGAACGCGGCCCTGGGCGCAGGGGACCTCCACGGTGCGGAGGTCGCCCTCGTGGAGGCCCGCCGTCGGCTCCTGCCCCGGCTCACGCTGGCGAACCACCCCGGCCTGCCCGAGAAGATCCGCACGGCCCTCATGACGGGCCTGCGCAAGGACGTCGAGTCCATCCAGAAGCAGCTGGAGGAGGACATGCAGGACGTCTCCCGGTTCACCACGCCGACCATGCGGCAGCAGCAGGAGCAGCTGGTGCGCCTCGTGCGGACGAACTCCATGGCGCGCATCTTCGACGGCGGGTACGTCGACGGGTCCGCGATCGTCCGGCTCGCCGATCGGGCCAGCGCCCCCGGGCCCGCCGGCGGGGCAGTCGGCGGGGTGCCCGGGCCCGCTCCCGGACCGGTCGTCGGGAGTCCGACCGGGACGCCCGGGCCCCCTGCCGGGCCCGCCGTCGGGGAGCCCGCTCCCGGGCCCGTCGTCGGGGAGCCCGGGGCCGTCGTCGGGGAGCCCGTCAACGAGGCCGCACGGGCTCCCGGACCCGCTGCCCCGACAGGACAGACAGGACGCCCACGACGGGCCGGCCTCTTCGGCCGGCGCTTCCGCTAAGGAGGAGGACACATGGACGGACGACAGACCGCCGACGAGGTGCGCCGCTTTCTCAAGGCCCGGGTCCCGGTCATTATCATCCGGACCGTCGAGCCGATGCGCGCGCTCGAGATCATCAACCAGATGGCCACCGAGTTCCGGCAGATGCCCTTCTTCTCGTACTCGCGCACCGAGGGGCTGCGGGAGGTGCTCTCGGGCTCGGCCGTGACGGAGGACCACTCCCTGGTGGCCGCGCTGGACCAGGCCCAGCAGACCTTCCGGGCGCGCGCCAACGTGAACTTCGTCTTCACCGACCTGGAGGACCTGGAGAACGACTCCCCGACCTCCCGGCACTTCTCCCAGCTCATCCACCTGGCGGAGCGGAACTCCTGCGCCATCGTCCTCATCGGCGACCGGCCCGTGTGGTCCGGCCTGAGCCGCCTGGGGATGACGACGACGCTGGACGTGCCCACCGTCGAGGAGCTCTACGAGGTCATCGGCTCCACCATCGAGCCCTACCGCATGAGCATGCCGATCGAGTGGCAGGACCTGGAGATCCACCGTGCCGCGGAGATCCTCAGCGGCGTCACGGAGGGGGAGGCCATTAATGTCATCTCCACCCTCCTGGCCAAGGAGGCCGTGCACAACGAGGACCTGGCGGAGCTCAGCCAGTTCAAGGACCGGATCTTCGGGGCCCTGGCGGGGCTCGAGCGCGTCCGCCTCCAGGAGGACTACAGGGTCGGCGGCCTGGAGAACCTCAAGGAGTGGCTGGCGGGCAAGCAGAGCCTCATGACCGGGGACCTGACCGGCTGGGGGGTGCGGCCGCCCAAGGGCGTCCTGCTGTGCGGGGTCCCCGGCTGCGGGAAGTCCCTGTCCGCCAAGGCGATCGCCCAGGAGTGGGAGCTGCCGCTCTACCGGCTGGACATGGCGGCGATCATGGGCATGTACGTCGGCGAGTCGGAGTCGCGGCTGCGCGAGGCCCTGGCGACGGCGGACCGCGCCGCCCCCTGCATCCTGTGGATCGACGAGATCGAGAAGGGGCTGGCCTCCGGCAGCGGCGACAGCTCGGTGACCAGGCGGCTCATCGGGCAGTTCCTGTTCTGGATGCAGGAGTCCACAGCGAAGGCGTTCCTCGTGGCGACGTCGAACGACGTCTCCACCCTGCCCCCGGAGCTGCTGCGCAAGGGGCGGTTCGACGAGGTCTTCTTCGTGGACCTGCCCACCGATGAGGAGCGCGAGGAGATCCTGCGCCTGTGCTTCCGCCGCTACACGCGCTGCGAGCCGACGCTGGACCTGGTGCGCGACCTGGTCGTGCTGACCGAGGGCTTCGCAGGCTCCGACATCGACGCCGTCGTCAACGAGATCGCGGAGATCATGTACACCCAGCAGTCCCGCGTCCTTCCCGACGACCGGACGATCATCCAGCGGTTCCAGCGGGTGGTCCCCTTCTCCCGGTCCAACCCGGAGGATGTGGCCGCGATCCAGCAGTGGGGGCGCACCCGGGCCGTTCCCGCGGGGCGGGCCGAGCGGGCCGACCCGGGGGTGGGGAGCACGACCGGCCGCCGTGTTGTGATGCGCGGTCTGTGAGGTGCCGCCCAGTATCCGACAGATCTCTCAACCTCGATCACAGGAGCCCGACATGCTTATGGAGTCCGAGTCCATTCGATTGCTTCCCGTCGCCCGTGTAAGACGCGGAATACGGGTGCTGCTTGTCATCGCCCTGTCGGCCATGGCGCTGGCGGGGTGCGGGTCGTCGCGGTCGTCGAAGGGGGACGACGCCGGGGCGGACTCGCAGTCCACTGCGACGGCGTCGGAGTCCGCCGAGGCCACGCCGACCTGCGCCGACCTGACCGGTGAGCAGGCGCTGAAGAAGTGGGGGTCCATGGTTCCCGCGGCCTGGAGCGACCTGGCGGCCGACGACCCGCGCAGCTGGGACTTCCAGGGGACGCCGGTCGACACCTACGACCCGTGCGCGGGGCTGTCGTGGATCACGCTGAGCATCCACGACCCCGCCCTGTCCTCGCCCCGGCAGATCATGCTGTTCCACCACGGGGAGTTCGCCGGCACCGCCACTGCGCGGCCCTACGGGTTCGCGCCGAAGGTCAGCCGGACATCGGACGACACTCTTTCCGTCACCTACACCTGGGCGCAGGACGGGGAGGAGCCCAAGTTGGCGTCGGGCAGCTGCACGGCGACGTACACCTGGGACGAGAGCTCCGGGGCGGCGATTCAAACGGGCGACCTGCCGCCCGAGAAGGAGCTCACGGCGACCGACCAGGCTCCGGCGCCGGTTCCCGGTGCGTTCCCGGGGGCCGGCGGGCCCAGGCCCGCGAACGCGGTGCCGATCACGGCCATTCATGATCCGGGCGGGAAGCTTGAGACCGCGATTATTGTCACCCCCTCTGGCAATATCGGCTGCGACATCAGCTTCAATGAGTACGAAGGTGCCGGGTGCGGCATAGGCAGTTACCTTAAGGACCGTCCCTTTGGTGTCAACGAGATCGGGAGCACTCTGTGGTGGGTCGCCGGGTTCAACTCGGGCGGCCAGCCCCATATGACCATGCGCGGGGGCGCGTCTACCTATCAACTGGGTCAGGAGAATCCCCAGCAGTATACGGCTCCCATGGTGGTCGACTACGGGCAGGTCGTGTACTACCGGACCATTGTGTGCGCCTCCGCCGAGAACGGCCTGACCTGCTGGAACACCGACACCGGCCACGGCGCCTTCATGAACCGCCAGACGACGCTCTTCTTCTGACCCCTGACGCATGTCGGCGCGGTTGTCATGGGTTACTCGGATCATTAACTATGGCTGGAATTGAGCAATATCGGTGTGTGGTGGTGTGGCTGGGAGGTGCTCGAAGTCGTAGTCGAAGGTGCGGTTGGTGATGTAGGCGGTGAGGGCCGCGAAGGTGTTCTCCATCTTCCTGGTCGTCAGGCCCGGTGCCCCGAGGAACGTCCTGCTCGCCTTCGCCCGGTCCAGGTACAGCCTTGTTCTCTTTCCCCTTGGGAAGCCACATCCGCTTCGTCTCGGCCTCGTGGCGGGCGCGGACCTCGTCGACGGCACCAGGCCTCCCAGCCTTCTTCCGGGAGGCCCGCGACCTGGTCCCGGATCTCGGCCATCCGCCTGGCGATGGCCTCCTCGTCACGGCGTCCTTCGAACGGGTCGGGGAGCTTGAGGCTCATGCCCGACAAGGCGCATGAGCAGCAGGTCAGGAGGAGTCCGACCCGTACCGGGCGCCGAACCTGATCAGACGCGACATCCTCAAGGAGCCGTGGGCGTCCCAGGGCCCGGCCCTGACGCCCGCCTCCGAGGGCGGTCTCCTCAGGGTCTCCTCCACATCGTCCTTCTGCGCCCTCCTGTGCCCCGCCGCACTCTCGCCCACGGCATGCCCGGTCACCACGGAGCCCAGCCTGCGCCTCCGCCACTGCGACAGCCACTCGCGCACCGTCTCCTCGGCCCGCTCGACCATCTCCGCGACAGTATCCAGGCCGGCACCGCGCCAGGCGTACACAATCGCCTCCGACCTCAGTCCTCACAAGCTTGCAGGGCGTCCGAACGCTTCTTCCACCCGATGAGGATGTCCCGGCTCCTCGTCCGTCATGTCGATCCGCACGAGACTATCCTCATGCGAGATCCCCGGCAAACACCAGCCAGGAATCCCGCAGCAGCCGCCCCGAATGCCATTTTGTTTAATTCCGGCCATACTGCACTATAAAACCCTGATCACATCCCTATGAATAACATCCCCAGCCGCCTGGTTCCCCTCATCAATGCGGGCGAAATCCTCTCAGCTCATTCCCGTGCCAAAGCCCGGAGCAATCTTGTTGACTCACGTGTCGGCCGGTTGCAGTTACTCAATCTGGGAGGGCATCGTCTACCTCGCTCGCCGTGATGCGGCTTCTCGCTCCCGGCTGGCCGCTTCCCGAGCCATATCGTTGAGCCTCCTGCCGAGCCGATTCGCCTCGGTGGCCGAATCGTGGGCCCGCTCCGCGGTGGTACGGGTGTGCCCGGCGAACTAATGAGGTGTCGGTGAAGGTCCCTGTCCACACCCGTCGCGCTACCCGCCACGACGTTGTTCACGTTGTCGGACAGAGCGGTAGCCTGCCTGGCGAGCCGGGAGATCCAGTTCGCCGTCTCCCTGAGCGACCCGGAGGTGGTGTAGGCCTGCTCAGCCTGCTGTGCCAAGATGCGAGACTCCGTCATGCCTGTGCGTCACAGGCTCGCTGAGTACTGGTTCGCCGTCTGACTCAGGTGCGCTGGAGCGCATCCGCTGCCGCATGGACCTTGACCTTGTTGATTGAGGCGATCATGGTGCGGTCCTTGCTCTGGGCGGACCCGCCGATCGTCGCCTGAGTCTGCGGGCTCTGCTGCGTGAATGTGCTGTTGAACTGGGCGAGTCCCTGGCTGTTGCGCCGTGCCGCCTGCCCCAGGCTGTTGGTCTGCTGCTTGAGCTGCTGGAGTTGGGATGACATGGGGGCTCGCCTCGGATGGGGTGGGCGTCCGTCGTCCGCACAACCTTCCCAACAGTTTAGTTGATCCCGCAGCGCTTATCGACGGACCTAGGGGTTGATGTCCCGTCGCCGGCGGCTGCCTCCCGAGGCCGCGGAATGGTCGGGCGAGGAACCGGCGGCGTTGATCCATATCGGGCGCCGGGCGGATGACGATGGCGGTGTTCTGCCATCCGGACTGGCCGGAGAGATGGCAAGTAGTTGCCGGCGCCTAACGGTGTTTCGGGGACTCCCGAGTGCTAGACTGCATTCATGAGCGAGCGAAAGATTGAGTGGGGCGAATTTGATGCTTCGTTGGTCGGGAAGACGGTGCGCATTGTCTTTCCTCAGGACGAGCCTGCAATGAGGGAGGTGGCCGGTGTCGTGTCCATTTTTCGCATGATGAATAACGGTCCGATCATACGACTTGCCGATGATGGCGGTGAACATGTTATTGTTCCACCCCAAAAGGCGATGTTCAGCAGCAAGGTCACGCCGTATCATCCTACCGTGTACGTCATGGAGTAGCTGGACTGCGAGGAACGCATATGCGTTCGCAGGGCCCGCATCGCCCTGCCGGGCGATTTGATGGGTGATCATGCTCGTCAGTTCCGCAGACCGGTTCCCCCTTAACTGAGATCGGTCGTATTCCGGCTCGAGATGAATGAAGCGGCGATGGGGGCTGCGTGCTGACCGGGTGTGCGCGCCCCATCGGTATCTAAGTGGCTGGTTCCAACGGTCCGCGACGTCGATCTGACACCTATCGCGAACCGCTGCGCCCAGCGGCCGGCAGGTGTACTGGCACAATGAGCGATCGAACCGATCTCGACGCGGAAGTGAACCGATCTCGACGCGGAACTCGACCGATCTCGGCGTCGCCGTCACCAGATCCGGGTGCGCCCCGAGCCCGTCGTCAGGCGGGCCAGGGGGCCGGCCGGGTAGGCGGCGTCGTGATCCTTGGCCTCGCCGACCAAATCGATATCGGCGAACGCCTCGGTGCCGTCGGGGTTCTCGTAGGCGGCATCCGGGTACCAGGCCCGTCCCAGGTCCCGCCCGGCGACGGTTCGCAGGGCGGCGCCGGCGAAACCCTCGGGCAGCTCGGTGACGAGGCAGATGCCGTCCGGGTCGTCGGCGTCGCCCTCCAGGCGCGCACGGGCACGGCCGAGGTGGACCGGCCGGACCTCGGCCTCATAGGCGGGCGCCCCGTTGCCGTAGGCGTTGTCGCGCACGTGCACGGGCAGGGCGACGCCCTCGAAGCGCACGTGATCCCCCTGGCTGGGATCGTCGACCTGGGCGAGATAGGCCTCGACGCCGTGCGGGTGGCCGTCGAGAACAGCGGTGCCGTCGGAGACCTTGCGGTGCGCGGGCGGGTCCGCGAAGGCGTCCTCCCCCGTCGTCGAGAGGAGGATGTTGCCGATGTAGCGGTCGTCCCCGCCGCGGATCGCCGCGTAACCGGCGACCTGCGTCGTGTGCGGAAGGTGGTACGGCGTGGGCCGCTCGATAATCGGCTGGTTGGCCACCGCCCCCAGAACGAGGTTGTTGAGGTAGGCGCCGCCCTGCGAGTGCCCCTCCAGCGAGACCCGGGAGGCGAGGACGTTGTGATCGACGATGTACGGGCCGTGGCTGACCTCGATGAACAGGTCGCGGGTGTTGCAGCGGTAGACGTTGCGGGTCACTCTCGTTCCCTGGGCCTGCCAGTCCAGCCAGGTGCCCAGCGTGCAGTCCTCGATGAGGTTGTGGCGGATGACGGTGTCGATGGCGGCGTGCAGCTTGATCCCGCCGATCTCATAGCCGTAGAACTCGCGCTTGGTGGCGATGTGGTGGATGTGGTTGTCCTCGATGACCGAGAACACGCAGCCCAGGTGCCCGACGATGCCGGTCTGCCCGCAGTCGTGGATGCGGTTGCGGCGCACGGTGTGGCCGCCGATCAGCTCCTTGGACCAGCCGATGCGCAGGGCGGAGAAGACGGCCTCGAGCTGGTACTGGTAGCCGGGCCTGTCCAGGCGCTCGGTCGCCCAGTTCGCCCCGGAGGAGCCCTCCTTGCCCAGGGAGACGGCGGAGCACTTGGCGTCGTGGATGTCGCAGTCCTCGATGACCCACCCCCTGGCCCAGTTGGGGCCGATGAGGCCCGGCTGGTCCGCCGTCGGCGGCGCCCAGGGCGTGGCCGCGTGGGCGAGCTCCAGGCCGCGGACCGTGATGTAGTCGATGTGGTGGGACGCCGGATAGAACACCGAGCGGCGCACATTGACCTCGACCAGGCTCTCATTCGGGTCCGCGCCCTGGAAGTTGGCCCACACCGTCGTCGTGTCCTCGCCGACCTGCGCGTACCAGACGTACCGGGTCCGCTCCGGGTCGCGCACGGGCTCCGCGACCCCGGTCCACTGGTCGACGTCCTCGGTGCGCGGTGCAGGAGCATCCACCTCCGCCCGGCTCGTGACCTCGTAGAGGCTCTTGCCGTCGAGATAGACCTCGCCCAGGTGCTTGCGCGGAGCCTCCCGGCTGGGGTAGACGATCCAGTCCCCCTCGACCTGCTCGGCGAAGGGGTTGAAGTCCCCGAACAGGGCGTTGGGGATCTCGGCCCGCCACACCGGGCCGGACTCCCGCTCCCAGCTGCCGACCGGCTCGGAGCCCTTGAGGACCGGGTGCTCGCCCGGGGCGGCGGCGAAGGTGATCCTGCGGTCCTCGCCGCGCCCGGTGCGCGGGGGCCTGACCCACTCGCGGTACACGCCCTCGTGGATGAGGACGGTGTCCCCGGGCATGGCGGCCCGCGCGGCGCGGTTGATCGTCCGCATCGGAGAGCCCTCGTCGCCGGTCGCCGAGTCGGAGCCGGTCGGGGAGACGTGAAGGATGGTGGACATGGTGCGTGCTCGTTTCTGCTGTCGACGTGGCTGGTTCCGGCCGCCCACCGGGCGTCATCGCCCGGTGGGGGCTACTTTCCGACTCCTGCGGTGAGCCCGGCGACCATCTGCCGCCGTCCGAAGGCGTAGGCGACGATCAACGGCAGGGCGGAGAGCACGACGGCCGCGAGAATGGCCGGGGTGTTGGCGGAGAAGGCCCCCTGGAAGCTCCACAGGGACAGGGGCAGGACGCGGTTGTCGGCGCTCTGGGTCAGGACCAGGGGGAAGAGGAACCCGTTCCAGACGTTGAGGGCGTCGTAGATGGCCACCGTGACGAGCGCCGGGCGGCACATGGGTGCGGCCAGGCGCCACAGCATCTGCCAGTCGGTGGCGCCGTCGACCTTCATGGACTCGAAGAGCTCCCTGGGGACATCCCGCAGGAAGTTCGTCAGAATGAGCACCGAGATGGGGATGGCGAAGGCGGCCGAGGGCAGGATGAGCGCCCACAGGGTGTCGTACAGGCCGATCTGCACGATGAGGTAGTAGACGGGGACGATCGTCGCCTGGATCGGAATCGCGATCCCCAGGAGGAACAGCGAGAAGATCCTGCTCGAGAAGGCCGTCCTGCTGCGCACAATGACGTAGGCGGCCATGAAGGAGACGACGAGGATGATGCTCACGGTCGCGACGGTGACCACGACGGAGTTGAGGAAGTACGTCCAGAAGTCGTTCTTGAAGACGTCGGCATAGGCCTTCAGGGTCGGTCTGCCGGGCGGGGACAGAGGGTTCTCGACGTAGTAGTCCGCCTGCGTGCGCAGGCTGGTGATGACGATGTAGTAGATCGGCACGACGGCGACGAGCAGCCAGGCCCAGCCCAAAAGGCCGCCGACGACGTTGGGGCGGGAGCCCCCGCGCAAGAGCCTCATCACACGGCTCCTTCCATGTCGCTGTCCATCTTCGAGCTGCCGGAGACATAATTGAGCAGCCAGGCGATGAGCAGTCCGACGACGACCAGGATCACGCCGATGACGCTCGCTCCGCCCATGTTGTAGGACCGGAAGCCGGTCAGGTACATGTCGAGGGGCAGGACCCGGGTCGCATTGCCCGGCCCTCCGGACGTCATGACGAAGATGAGATCGAAGTAGGTGAGCGACCCCGTGATCATGAGAGTCGATGACGTGATGATCGTGTTGCGCAGCTGGGGAAGCGTGATGTGGAAGAAGTTCTGCATCCGACCGGCGCCGTCGATCATGGCCGCCTCATAGATGCTCACCGGTATCTGGCGCGCGGCCCCCTGGTAGAGCAGGGAGTGGAAGGGCACGAAGCACCAGGCGATGACGAACATGATGGTGGGCAGCGCGAGCCTCGGGCTCCCCAGGAAGTCCTGCGACAGGATGTCCAGGCCGAATGCCCTCGAAATGCCGAAGTTCGGGTCCAGGAGCGCCGCGAAGGCAATGCCGACCGCGGTGGCGCTGAACAGGAGCGGCAGGAAGTAGAGCACCGACAGAACGGCGCGGTAGCGCTGCCGGCCGGCCATGAAGACGCCGAGCAGGAGGCTGATCGGCGTCTGGATGATCCAGCACAGGGCCGTCACAGTGATGGTGAGGACAATGGCGTGCTGCGTGGCGGCGTTGCCGAGCGTCCTGGTCCAGTTGCTCGTCCCGGCGTAGGACAGCGCGCCCAGGCCGTCCCACGTCATGAAGGACAGGATGAAGACGCCGATCAGCGGGACGAGGGCGAACAGCCCGAAGAACGCGAGCGCCGGAGCCGCGTACCAGGCCGAGGGGCCGCTGCGGGCCGCCCGCCCCCTTCTCCGGCGGGAGGAGGAGCGAAGGGGCTGCGGGCTCATTACAGAGTCGCGTTCATGTTGGCGACGAACTCCTGCGGGGTCTCGCCGAGGAGGAAGACCTGCGAGAGATTGGTGAGGAGCTCCTGAGCCGCAGCGGGGCTGAGCGCCTGGTCCCACGACTGGGTGAAGCTGGCGGCGTTCTTGACCATGTTGTAGCCGTAGGTGAGGTACTCGGCGTGCTCGGAGGCGTTGATCGCGGACTCGGCGCCGAGGGCGGCGGGGATCGTGCCGCCGTCCACGAGGGCCTTGATGTACTCCTCGTTGTAGAGCTCCTCGTTGAGGTAGGCGATCGCGGTGGTGCGGGCCTCCTCGGAGCTGTTCGCGGAGACCGCCCAGTAGTTGGCGGGGTTGCCGACGATGCTGGACATGTCGCCGGTGCCGCCCTCGACGGAGGGGAAGGTCGTGTAGCCGAGGCTGCCCGCGCCCACGAAGTCGGGGGCGTCCCTGAGGAAGTTGGCGTAGACCCAGGACCCCTGGAGGATCATCGCGGCCTTGCCGGTGTGGACCAGGGCGATGTCGGCACCGGCGTCGGCGTCGACGGAGCCGTAGGAGCTGCCGAAGCCCCCGGCCTTGACGAGCTCCTGGATCTTCTCCAGGGCGGACGTGATCGCCGGGTCGGACCAGGCGTCCTTCTCGCCGGCGACGATCCTGGCGAAGGGGTCAGCGCCGCCGATGCGGTCCACGAGGTACTCGATCCACATGAGGTAGGGCCACTGCGAGGCCCCGGCCTCGGCGAAGGGGATGTAGCCGGCGTCGGCGAGCGTCGGCACCAGGCCCATGAGCTCGGTCCAGGTCTTCGGGGGCTCGACGCCGGCGGCCTTGAAGGCCGGCTTGGAGTAGTAGAGCACGACCGGCTGGGAGTTGTTGTTGGGCAGGGCGTAGGTCCTGCCGTCGATCTGGCCGGGGACGAGGAGGGACGGGATGACGCGGGCCTGGACGTCGGCGGTGGCCTCGGTGAGGTCGATGACCTGCTCGTTGGCGACGTAGTCGGCGAGCGTGCCGCCGGCCCAGTTGTAGAGCAGCGTGGGGGCGTTGCCCGCGCCGACGGCGGTGCGGATCTTCTCCTTGTAGGCGTCATTGGCGAACCACTCGGTGGCGATCTGCTGGTCCTCGTGAGCGGCGTTCCAGCGGTCGAAGGAGCCGCGGAAGGTCTTCTCGGGGCCGCCGGTGAGGACCCAGGCGCTGGGCCCGCTCCCGGACGAGGCGCCGCCGGGCCTCTTGCCGCAGGCGCCGAGGGTCGCCGCGACGCCGGCCGCGAGCATGCCGCCGACCATCTGCCGGCGGGAGATCATGAGCTTGTTCATCAATGTTCCTCTCGAACCGAGTCCGCGCGGCGCCAGTGCCGCACGGCACGCACGTGTGGACAGCCTTGTCCGCATCAGCGAAAACACTTCATTGGTTTCACCGTCGAACCAATTCTAGCACCACCCGCCTCGCCCACGTCCACCCGGGATGCGGGACGCCCCGAACGCGGAGGAGGAACGGATGCCGCGCCCGCGCCCGCCTCAGCGCTGCGGGTGAACCATGGACTTCAGCGTGGCGGGGGCCGGCTCGTCCCGCAGCGGGATCTCGGCGTCGTCGAGCCCGTAGTGGTCCGTGGCCAGGCGGTCGAGGTCGACCCTGCCGGAGGCGACGAGCCCGATGGCCGTGGGCCAGGTGTTGTTGTAGCGGAAGACGCCGGTGAGGTTGACCTCGTGGCTGGTGATGTAGGAGACCGGCAGGAGCATGTCGTCGTCGCCCATGCCGATGATGACGGCCGAGCCCCCGGCCCTGACGCGCCTGATGCCGTCGACGACGGCGGCGCTCACGCCGGTGGCGTCGAAGAAGGCGGAGAAGGCGCGCCCGTCGAGCTCGGGGGCGCCGGGCGCGCAGGCCAGGGTGGCGCCCAGCTCGACGGCGGTGCGGCACCGTCCCGGGACGGGGTCGGTGACGACCACCTCGGCGGCGCCGAAGGCCCCGGCGACCTGGGCGACGATCACGCCGATCGGGCCGGCGCCGGCGACGAGGACGGCGTCCCCGACGCTCACGCGCGCCTTGCGGACGGCGGCGATGCCGACGCTCAGGGGCTCCAGGAGGGCGCCGGCGTCGAAGGACACGGAGTCGGGGATCTCGTGGGCGAAGTCGTCCTGGATGAGGGCGTACTGGCTGAAGCAGCCGTCGACAGGCGGGGTGGCGTAGAACTCGATGCGGGGGCAGAGGTTGTACTCGCCGCGCTTGCAGTACTCGCACACGCGGCAGCAGCGCTGGGGCTCGATGGAGACCCGTCGGCCGATGCGGGCGGGGTCGACGTGCGCGCCGGCGGCAACGATGACCCCGGCGGACTCGTGGCCCAGGACCAGGGGCGCCTCCACCACGAAGTCGCCGATGCGCCCGTGCCGGTAGTAGTGGACGTCGGACCCGCACACGCCCACGGACTCGATGCGCACGAGCACCTGGTCGGCGTCGGGCACGGGCACGGGGCGCTCCTGGATCTCGACCTCGCGCTCCCTCAGAAGCACCTGGGCGCGCATGGTGGCGGGCGGGCGGGTCGTGTCGGTGGTCATGGGTGCTTCCTCATCTCGGGCGGGACGACGGCGGCCGGGTGCGGGCTCAGGCCCCCTGGCCGCGGGCGAGGCGGGCGGCCGCACCGGCCGCCCTGTCGTAGGCGGCCCGGACCTCGGGCGCGGGCGCGGCGGTCAGGTGCTCGACGCCGGCGATCTCCCAGGCCGGGGGCTCCTCTCCCCCGGCCAGCGCCCAGGCGGCCTGCCTGGCGGCGCCGACGGCGACGTACTCGTCGGCCGGCGGCACGTCCACGGGCACGCCCAGGACCGCCGGGGCCAGCTGCCTGGCGCTGGCCCACCTCACCCCGCCGCCCACAAGGCTCACCGCCTCGATCGCGACGCCCTGGGCGCGCACGGCGTCCAGGCAGGCGCCCATGAGGCACAGCAGGCCCTCGACGGCGGCGCGGGCGAAGTTGGCCGGGGTCAGGTTCGCCAGGGTCATGCCGGTGAGCTCCCCGGTGGCCCCCGGCAGGTTCGGGGTGCGCTCGCCCTCGAGGTAGGGCACGTGCACCAGGCCGCCGGCGCCGGGGGCGGCGGACAGGGCCAGCGCGTCGAACTCGTCGTAGGTCACCCCCAGGACCCGCTTGGCGGCGTCGAGCACGCGGGCGCCGTTGAGGGTGCAGGCCAGCGGCAGGTGGGCGCCGGCGGCGTCGGCGAAGCCGGTGACCAGGCCGGAGGCGTCGTGCACGGGCGCATCGGACACGGCGGCCACGACGCCGGAGGTGCCCAGGGACACGCTCGTGCACCCGGGGCGCAGGCCCAGGCCCAGGGCGGCGCCGGCGTTGTCGCCGCAGCCGGGGCCCAGGACCAGGCGGCTCAGGTCCCGCCCGCCGACGTCGGCCCCGCCGCGACCGGCGGCCTGGTGGGGGTCGGCGACGCGCGGCAGGACGATGCGCTCGGCCTCCTCCCGGCTCACTCGCAGGGCCAGGGCCAGCAGGTCGCGGCGGTAGACGCCGGCGACGGCGTCGAAGTAGCCGGTGCCCGATGCGTCGGAGCGGTCGGTGGTGAGGGTCTCCGGGGACTCCGCCCCGGACAGCCGCCAGGTCAGCCAGTCGTGCGGCAGGCAGACGGCGGCGACGCGACGCGCGTTCTCCGGCTCGTGGTCCGCCAGCCAGCGCAGCTTGGTGATGGTCAGGGAGGCGACCGGGACGCTGCCGACGGCGTCGGCCCAGGCGGCGCGGCCGGCCGCCTCGTCGCCCTCGCCCAGCTCGGCGATGAGGTCGCGGGCCGCGGCGGCCGAGCGGGTGTCGTTCCACAGCAGGGCGGGGCGGATGACGCGCCCGTCGGCGTCGAGGACGACCATGCCGTGCTGCTGGCCGCCCACGCTCAGGGCGGCGACGTCGTCGAGGCCGCCGACGGCGTCGATCGCCTCCCCCAGCGCCCGCCACCACCGATCGGGGTGGATCTCGGTGCCGTCGGGGTGGGGGGCCCGGGCCCGGCGGACGGGGGCGCCGCCGGCGGCGTCGCGGATGACGATCTTGCAGGACTGCGTCGAGGAGTCGACGCCGGCGACGAGGGTCATGGGGGTCCTTCCCGGTGCGGTGGGTCGGGCGGGGCGTCAGCCGATGAGGTGCTGGACGGCCCTCTCGTGGAGGGCGACGAAGTGGTAGTCGCGCGCGGCCGCGGCCTCGGCGTCGAAGTCCTCGAAGGCGCAGCGGTCGGCCAGGAGGTCGGCCGGGGTCTCGCCCTCGCCCAGGGTGGGCTCGCCCAGCTCGTAGACGCCCGAGATCCTCAGGGCCTCCTCGACGGCCGGGTCGGCGCGGAAGGCCCGGGCCTTGTCGGCCAGCTGGAGGTACATCTCCATATTCGCCGCGGCCGACTCCCACACGCCCTCGATGCCGTCGGTGCGCGAGGGCTTGTAGTCGAAGTGGACGGGGCCCTCGTAGCGGGGCCCGCCGCCGGGGAAGCCGTTGACGAGCAGGTCGACGGTGAAGAAGGCGGACAGCAGGTCGCCGTGGCCGAAGACGAGGTCCTGGTCGTACTTCAGGCCCCGCTGGCCGTTGAGGTCGATGTGGAAGAGCTTGCCGGCGTTGAGCGCCTGGGCCAGGGCGTGGGTGTAGTTCAGACCCGCCATCTGCTCGTGGCCGACCTCGGGGTTGAGCCCCACGACGTCGCCGTTGTCGAGCTCGGCGATCAGGGCCAGGGCGTGGCCCACGGTGGGCAGGAGGATGTCCCCGCGCGGCTCGTTGGGCTTGGGCTCCAGGCCGATGCGCAGGTCGTAGCCCTGGTCCTTGATGTATCCGGCGACGGCGTCCAGGCCCTCCTTGTAGCGCTCGAAGGCGGCGTTGAGGTCCTTGGAGGAGTCGTACTCGGCGCCCTCGCGCCCGCCCCACATGACGAAGGTGGTGGCGCCCAGCTCGGCGGCCAGGTCCACGTTGCGCAGGATCTTGCGCAGGCCGAAGCGGCGGATGGAGCGGTCGTTGTTGGTCAGGCCCCCGTCCTTGAAGATCGGGTGGGTGAAGGTGTTGGTGGTGACCATCTCGATGGTCAGGCCGGCGGCGTCGGCCGTCCGCCTGAGCCGGACGACGATCCGGTCGCGCTCGGCGTCGTCGGCGTCGAAGGGGAAGACGTCGTTGTCGTGGAAGGTGATGCCCCAGGCGCCGAGCTCGGCGAGCCTCTCGGCGTACTCCCAGGGGCGCAGGGCGGTGCGGGTCGGCTCGCCGAAGGGGTCGGCGGCGAGCCAGCCGACCGTCCACAGGCCGAACGAGAACTTGTCCTCCTTGACGGGCTTGCGAACCACGGTCTCCTCCTCGGGGATCCGGCGCGCGGGGCGGACGTGCGTGCCGCTATTTGTTCGTCGGTGCAACTATATCGTGGCCGTGGAGTAGAGTCAAGGCGTGGTCCGCACAAGAAGAACGACGTCGGCCCGCCAGTCGACCCTGCGCACCGCCAACCTC
>ERZ772917.1209-NODE-1209-length-15683-cov-3.504991_pt1 | contig 15683 bp, 16 predicted proteins | sample MGYA00511187_ERZ772917 | MGnify/ENA primary metagenome ERZ772917 (study PRJEB29015, sample SAMEA2737925) | human oral metagenome | biome: human oral; feature: human-associated habitat; material: dental | place: China | collected 2012 ... | reverse complement strand
AGTGATAAAAAATGTAAGGCTCTGTGCTTGAATTTCTGTTTGCCTTGGAATGCCATTAAAAAAGATGTAGTAATAAGATATTGCACATAGAAACAGAAGAACTAAATAAGTTAAAATTAAAAGATAATCAAATAGAAATTCAATCATTCTTTTTCTTAACGAAATATGATTAAATGCTAAAATTTTCATCATCATTTCCCCCTTTCTTCCCCTACTATAACAAGATTCCATGAATAAATTAATCATATAAAACATGTAGATACTATCGTTAAAAGTATCAGACAGATGTTTATTTACGATACTCCTCTACTTTATATTTATATTCATTAAGCAGTTGTTTTGAATAATTTTTTTCACTCTTCGAGTCTCTAACTTCTTTCCAAAGGATAGCTGCAACTTTTGACATCAAAACTACGCACTCAGCAGTTCGCTGTTACCGCATCACTATCGCTCTGCGACAGCTATCGCATAAAGTATTCGTAATTAATGACTTCGGTCTACTCCCTTGTCATTAAAACGACTGCTTCAACATGATACGTCCCTGGGAACATATCTACTGGTTGAACTGCTCCAAGTTTATAACCAAGACTTCTCATTATTTCCATATCTCTTGCTAGAGTTGCTGGATTACAACTAACATAAACTACTTTTTCTATATCCATAGCTGCAAGGTCTCTCAAGAAACTTTCTTCACACCCTTTACGTGGTGGATCGACAATAACTGCATCTAGTTTTATATTTTGTGAGATTAGCTTTTTAATTATATCCTCACTTTTTCCTAATAAGAATTCTGCATTAGTTATATTATTATTTTTCGCATTTTCTCGTGCATCTAGTACTGCTACTTCTACTATTTCTATACCATAAACTTTTTTCACTTTTTGTGCAGCGAATAAACTTATCGTTCCAATACCACAATATGCATCAATTATCGTATCATCTTCTTTTAGTTCAGCCAATTCCAATGCTTTACTATACAAAACTTCTGTTTGGATTGGATTTACTTGGTAGAACGAGCGTAAAGATATCTTAAACTCTATTCCTCCCAAAATATCAACTATATAATCACGTCCAAATAGATTTTCTATTTTATCACCAAAGATAACATTAGTCTTTTTATCATTAATGTTCAACATTACACTGACTATTCTATCATCTAAGCTCGTAATTTTTTCTACAAACTCATTCAGCTTTGTAAATCTATCTTTGGCAATTATCCCTACCATAATTTCACTTTTGCTAGAATTTGTTCTAAACATTATATGGCGAATTGCACCTTTGTGACTCTCTTCATCATATACTGATAAATCTAATTCAATTATCAAACTACGAATATCATTCATTAGTTTATTGTGTTCATCATATTGAATAAAACATTTTTCAATATTAATCACATCATGACTACGTGGTTTGTAAAAGCCCATGCGTACTTCGTCATCCACTTTTTGAACTGGGATAACTGATTTATTACGATAATGATATCCACCTTTCATTCCCAAAGTTGGTAATACTTCGACACTATCTGCACCTAGGGTTTTGTTCATAATATTTTGAACTTTCTTCGTTTTAAAGCGCAGTTGTTCTTTATAATCCATATGTACTAAATTAGCTCCTGATGTTTTTGGCACTCCTTCAACACGCTTATCAGAAACTTCTATTATATTTAACACCTTACCATATCCAAGATTCTTTTTTAATTTTATTATTTTGAATTCAATAAATTCCCCCTCTATCACATCTTCAATAAAAATAGGGAAATTATCTACTTTTACTACTCCAAGACCATCATGAGTATAATCAATGACACGGTCCGTTAATATATCATTTTTTTGCATATTAATCCTCTCTAATTCGTTCAAGATAGCAACCTTATAATCTATCTTCTACTATTAAAAAATTTATCTAATTTCTATATTTTATGAAAAAAGAACAGCAATAGGAAACTTTATCTCCTACACTGTTCTCCTATTAATTATATATTTTATTATATAGAAATTACATAATAAATATTTATTCAATTACATACTTACACCAATTACTTTTATACCATTAACAAATTCAAGGTTTTTTATTTGTTTTGTTAATTTTTCAATATTAGTGTGCTCAGCATCTATTTCTAACGAAATAATTATAGTTGCTCGAGCATTAATTGGTACTGTTTGGTGGATAGTAAGTACACTACATTTTTCATCATTGACTATTCGTAATATTTTACCTAAAATTCCTGGAATATCATCAACGTCTATTGATAATGACAAAATAGACTGTCTTTGAATATCTTGAATTGGAAAAATCGTATCTTTATACTTATAAAAAGCACTTCTACTTAAATCAAATCTCTTTGATGCTTCCAAAATAGATAGTTTAGGATTTTCTTCAAGAGCTTTTTTCATAATCAATGTTTTTTTTACTGCTTCAGGTAACACATCTTCTCTGATTATATAATATACTTTTTCTTTATCCATAGTTTTGCCCCTATTCTACAAATTCAAACTCACCTTTTAGAATCTTAACTGTATCGCCATTTTTACATCCACGTTCACGCAATGCATCATCTACTCCCATAGAACGCATTTGTTGCGCGAATCTTCTTACAGATGCATCACGGTTAAAGTCTGTCATTAAGAATGCTCGTTCAATACCTGGTCCACTTACTACATAAGCACCTGTATCATCTCTTGTAATCTTGAATGTTTCATCTTTTGGTTTATGTTTATAAAGAACTCTATTTTCCATACTTTCTTCTTCAGTATCAAGTTCATAAAGCATATTAGGATCTGTAGAATCTAATATATCACTTATTTTATAAAGTAGGTTATCTACATTTGTTCTAGTAAATGCTGAAATTTCTACGATATCAACTTCTTCATCATCAGCTGCTAATTTAGATTTAAACTCTTCTAGATTTTCTTGTGCTGCCGGAATATCCATTTTATTAGCGACTACAATTTGTGGACGTTCTAATAAACGCATATTATATTCACCTAGTTCTTGATTAATAATTTTATAATCTTCGTATGGATCACGACCATCAGTTGCTGACATATCTACTACATGAACTATTACTTTAGTTCTTTCTATATGACGTAAAAACTGATGCCCTAAACCTACACCTTGGCTAGCTCCTTCGATAAGTCCTGGCAAGTCAGCCATAACAAAACTACGATGATCTTTTGTTTCAACTACTCCTAAATTAGGAGCTAAAGTTGTAAAATGATAATCAGCAATTTTTGGTTTAGCTTTTGAAGTAATTGATAGTAATGTTGATTTTCCTACTGATGGGAATCCTACTAAACCTACATCAGCCATAAGTTTAAGCTCAAGAGTAAGATTGCGTTCTTCTCCTGGTTCACCATTTTCTGCGATTTCTGGAGCCGGATTTGATGGTGTTGCGAAACGACAGTTACCACGTCCTCCACGTCCTCCGCGTGCTACTATTACTTCTTGTTCATGTTCTACAAGGTCAGCAAGTACTTCTCCTGTATCAGTATCACGGATAACAGTTCCTGGTGGTACTTTTAGATATAAATCTTTTGATTTACGTCCATGCATACCTTTACTCATTCCGTTTTCCCCATTTGGTGCAACGAATTTTTTCTGATAGCGATAGTCCATGAATGTTCTAAGTCCTTCGTCAACTATAAAAACAACGTTGGCCCCACGACCACCATCTCCTCCCGCAGGCCCACCTTTAGGAACATACTTTTCACGTCTAAACGCTACTAGACCATTCCCACCGTCACCTGAACGGACAAATATTTTTACCTCATCTAAAAACATACTATTCTCCTATATCTCTTTTTCTTTTATAATTTCTATTAAAAACTATTCCTAATCACTCTTTACAAGTATACATATCCCATTTATTATAACATAATTTTTTATGGAAAAATACTATTAAATAGTTTCAAAACAAAAAAATAACGGTTGCCTAGCAACCGCAATGTACTCCACAGGCAGGACTCGAACCTGCGACCCTCTGATTAACAGTCAGATGCTACTACCAACTGAGCTACTGTGGATAAATATTCACTTTGCAATGAACATTACTTATTATACAAAAGTATTAACATAAAGTCAATACTTTTATATAATTTTTTATTTTTTATTACTAAAAACCCTAACTCATACTCTTTCAAATAAACTTAATTCTATAAATATAGAAAAAATACTAAAGTTTCTATATTACTATATGGTATATATCCAACAATAATCAACAAATTTAAGAACTATGGTACTATACAAAATAAAAACAACTCCTATAAGAAGTTGTTTTTGCTGGAAATTAAATTTAATATTTACTATTTCGATTTGAAAATACTACCATAATAAAGTATAAATAATTTTCATAACACGATTATAGAATTTATTTCACTTTTTGTAAATCAATATTCATTTTTTCAGATATTTTTTCTATTGTTTTATATGTATTATCATCTGGCTCTTCAAAACCTGTAATATTGAATAACTTCGTTAATATTCCTAATGTTTCTTTTTCATTTTGTATTTCTAATAATGCTTGTTTTATTTTACCTTTTAACTGGTCATCAACATTATTTGAAACTACAACCGTTACTCCAGGTATCAATTCACTCTTTGCTAAGCCTTGTACATCTTCTTTAAGTGTAGGAAATTCTTTAGTATATTTTTTTATTACATTTTCATAGCTCGCTATTGCATCAACATCTTTATTTAGCAATAATTGTATACTTTTATCGTGACCGCCACTGAACTGATATTTTATGTCTTTATTTAAATCAATCCCAGCATCTTTTAACATTGCTCCAGGATATACATATCCTGATGCTGAAGATGGATCAACAAAGGCTATTTTTTTCCCTTTTAAATCAGCTAAACTTTTTATGTTTGAATCTTTTCTTACAAAAATTTCAGCGTGGTATCCTGGTTTACCATTCAAACTTTTTCCTACAAGTAAATTTTTTGTGTTACTTTGTTTATTTGAAAGAACAGCAGAAAATGGTGGTACAATACCAAAGTCAACACTTCCACTGCCAATCCCCTCAATTACCCCTATATAACTACTTGCAGTAAAAACTTCAACTTTCATACCTAGTTTTTCTCCTAGTGCTTTAGCAAATGGTTCTAAATCATCAACCAGCTTTTCACTATTGCTACTAGGTACAACACCAAGTTTTAATACTTTTTCATCTTTAGTTGAGCTTTTTTGTGAACAAGCTACTAAAGAAAACATTAAGATAGCAGAAAAAATAGTTAAAAATATTTTTTTCATTTTATTTACTCACCTCATATTTTTATATATTTTAATTTACATTTTTAAGTATACCATAATGTTTAATCAAGAAAAATGAAAACGCTCATAATGTTAGTATAAAAAAATAACTGGCAGTTGTTCTACCAGTCACTTTATACAAGTTTTAACACTTTTATTCGATACTTTAAACTTTTTTTATTTTGAGTATGTTCTTTCAAAATAAATCTTCCATATCTTCTTATAGAAATTACATCCCCGTTAACACAGTTTTTCTCTCCATTTTTCACTACAGAATGATTTAATTTTATAAACTCTTGTTCTAAAAATTCTTTAACTTTACTTCTTGATTTATTAGTAATTTTGGCCACTAGTGAATCTAATCTAAATGAAGAACTTACAATATCAAACTCTTCGTATTCTTTTTCAATACTAACCTCTACTAAATTTATTTTTTCAAATTGTAAATTTATCCTACCAATTTTAGTTAATTGCATCATAATATAATCAGCAATCTCAGCATCCACGAAAAGATAGATTTCTTTCTCAACAACGACTATATCACCAATTCTATTAAAATTAATTCCCATGTTATGAACTGCACCAAGTACATCACGATGTTGAATTTTATCAAATTTATTATTATAATTCGCTCTCAAACAAATTATTTCATAATCTATATCATAGTACTCATTAGCTATTATCTTAGCTTTTTTTCGTTCAACATCTGCTGCGCCACCAAAAAATTCAATTTTCATATCACTATAGTTATATTGAATTATCTTTTTTAAAATATTCTGTTCAGAATTCGTTAGAAATTTAGTTACTGTATTTCTATTATCAGAGATACTAATACTTTGTAATAATTTTTCTGTAACATCTTTTTCATCTTGTGATAAAAAGGATAAAGCATTTGTTTTTTTCATAATTAAACTAAACCGTAAATAATAAACTAATCAATACTCGTTGAATAATGTTAAGTGCAATAAACGCTACAACTGGAGAAATATCTAACATCCCAAATGGTGGAATAATTTTTCTGAAAATTTTTAAATATGGCTCACAGATTGCCGCTAAAAATTCAACTATAATATTATTTCTAATCTGCGGAACCCATGAAGTAAGAATATAAGCTAATATGCTATATTCATAAAAAGAAAATAAATAATGAATAAACTTATACACCCAATAATACTCTGTTATATTCAGCAATATTAATACTCTCCTTCGTAAAAATCACCAGATACTTCTACACCATTTGGTACACATAGATAAATATCTTCCCCAATAGTTTTTAGTCTAGCTCCTAAAGCGTAAATACCACCAGAAATAAAGTCTAATAGTCTATCAGCAGTTTCCAAATCTAATTTACTTAAATTAATTATTACTACTTTATTACGTTTAATGTCATCAATTATATCTTTGCTATCAGCGAAAACTAAAGGTTCTGTTAAAATTACATTGTTAGTTTTTGCAGGTGGTATAACAGTTTCTACGTTCTTACCAACTGGTACATCCTTTTTTATATTTTTCACTTTTTGTTTTTCAACTGGAGCTGAACTTTTTTCTACAACTTCATCTTCAAAATCATCTTCATTCACAAATAAATTGTTAAATTTCTTCATCATACTCATAATTCTAACCTCAATCACTTTATTTTAATTATACAATTATATCATAAAAAACTAGCTTTTAAAACTAATATACTAGTTCTATATTATATACTAAAAAAATAACCTTAAAACTAATTAAATTTTAAAGTTATTTTTTGTGATTATCCATAATATTTGTCATATCTATTTTTTAACGATGTTAATATCTTAACTAGTAATACTTTCAAAATAGAGTACACAGGAATTCCTAAGATTGCCCCTACAACCCCTGCCATATTTACTCCTATTAAAATAACAAAAATTACAGTTAATGGGTGCATTTTCATACTTCTTCCCATAATATTTGGAGAAATAATATTTCCTTCTAAAAATTGAACAATCCCCCACACCACTAGCATTTTAATTACCATTACCCAACTTGTTGATGCTGCTACCAACATTGCTGGTGTTATAGCAATAACAGGCCCTAGATAAGGAACAATACTTAAGAATGCTGCTATAGTTGCTAATGAAAAAGCATAATGTAATCCTATAATGTTATATCCTATAAATAACATTACCCCTATACATAATGATACAAGCATCTGTCCTTGAATGTATGATCCTACTTTATCATCTATTTCCTCAATAGTTTCAGCTACAGGTTTCTCTAATTTTTTAGGTAAAATACTTATAAAATACTTATTAAATGTAGTAGCATCTTTTAGTAAAAAGAACAATACAAACGGCATTGTGATAAGTACTGATGCAGTCGAAGATAAAGATGAAGCAATATTTTGCGCTACTAATGTTGCAACTTCTACTGCTTTTGAACTAAGCTGGGAGATATTCAGATTGTTGTTTATATACTCTATCACTACTTGAACATAAGCGTTGTCTGAATAAGTATCTAGATACCCTTTTACTATTTCAATATATCTAGGTAATGAAGTTATTAAATTTTTTGTTTGTTCCACTACTATTGGAACCATACCAATTATAACGACTAAAATAACGATAACTCCAACTACAATGGCTAATAAACTCGCTAAAAATCGAGACATCTTTTTTGAAAAGAAATTTACCAACGGATTTAAAATATAGTAAAATATATACGCTACAATGATAGGCGTCATAATACTTGATACTATAGCATTTATTGGCGTAAAAATATAAGAAATTTCTGTATATAAGTAAATTGCTATCCCTAATAAAATAACGATTAGTAATATGTATATTATAAACTTACCACCAAGAAATGCTAGTAGTTTATCTTCTTTTGTTATTTCAGATTCTTTATTTAATTCTTTTTTACTATTTTCTTTCATAAGCTCTCCTCTCTAAATATTTATTTTACTAATGTGAGCGATAACTCATATATAGTAATTATAGTCATATAAGAAATATACCCTATTACCAACGATAACAGACTAACTAATATCTTTATCTCTCGAGTACTATTTCTTTTGAAAAACTTACTAAAATCAACTTTTAACATTGAATAGTTGGCAAGTATAATCATTGTAAACAATATTGTTAATTTAAAAATATTCATAAGTATATCCTTTTTGTTGATATTATTTAAACATATCAAGCCAACCTTTTTTCTTGAAAAACCATAGCATTCCTACAGCTACTCCTAACATTAACGCACAAACAATAAAATAGCCGTACTTCCACTTTAGTTCTGGCATATAGTCAAAGTTCATTCCATAAAGTCCTACTATAAAGGTCAATGGTAAGAAAATCGTAGATATAACCGTAAGAGTCATCATAATATTATTTGATTTCAATGAGTTATACGTCATGAAATTTTCTCGGATATCACTGGCAAGTTCTCTGTTAGCCTCAATTATCTCAGTTTGTTGAACAAGATCATCATATATATCATGGAAGTATTTTCTATCGTTGTCCGTCATTTCTACACGACGTGAAACCAAAAATCTATGAATAAGCTCTCGCATAGGAAGTAGCCCACGACGTAGTTTAAGCAAATCGCTACGTAAATCAAATACCTCATCCATAATCTTACTTCCTGAAGTATATGAATCAGTTTCTTCAATTTCATCTAGACGATTTTCTATTTTAGAAATGATTGGAATATACCCTTCCACGATTTCTGATACTAACATATGCATTACATGCAATGGTGAGTATTGTTCACCTTTTTGCAAAATTTTAGGAATTATCTTATTAACGTAACGAATATGAGAGAGGTGAAACGTTACGATATAATTTTTCCCAACAAACATGTTAATAGTTTCATAATCAGAATCTATAGTTTTTAATACATGTGATACCAAAAATATTTGTTGTCTTGTTATTTCTATTTTCGGTCTTTGTAAAAGTGTTAGACAGTCTTCTATTAATAATTCGTGGAATTTAAAAAAAGTTGATAGCAAATTTATCTCGCTACGAGTTGGATTATCAAAATCTACCCAATACCAAGCTATATCTTGATCTTTAAGCCGTTCTAAATTAACATCTGTTAAAATATTTCCTCTTTTATCAACAGCTAGTGTTTTTAACATTAGATTTCACCTCTCTTAATTTTTTTACATCTACAATAATACCATAATTAACTAAAATAGTAAATTTATTATTTCAAAATACTAGAAATATAATGCATGACAATTCCTGCTGCTATAGAGACATTTAAACTTTCGGCACGACCTGGCATATTTATTTTCAGTAAATTATTTACTTCATCTAATATTTCATTAGCAACACCTGAACCTTCATTACCAAAAATAATCGCCACACGACCTGTTATATTATCTAACTCTTCTAAGTATTTATCAGCTTTAAGTGACGTTGCATAAATGTTAAATTCTTTCATTTCTGTAACTAATTGCTTAATATCTATATTTTCAAAACAATCTATGTGAAAATTACTTCCTTGCGTACTTCTGATAACTTTTTGTCCATAAAGACTTGTTGTCCCTTTTCCTAAAATAATACAATCAAAAGCAAAGGCGTCTGCTGTTCTTATTATAGTTCCGAGGTTCCCAGGATCTTGTACCCTATCAAGAATCAATACTTTATTATATTTAGTTAAATCTAAACTTTTTTCTTCTATTCTACATACACCAATAATACCTTGTGTAGTAATGGTCTCTGTAATAACCTTCATTATACTTTCTGATATTATGGTTATCTCTCCAGTAAAGTTGCTCAATAATCCCTCATCAGAAAAGTTTTCTGCAATAATTATTTCTTCTACTACATTTGCTCCTAGAGCCTCTTCTACTAAATGTTTACCTTCTATCAGATATTTTTTATATTTTTTTATATTTTTGTTTTCTTTTAATTTTTTTAAATCTTTTATTTTTTTGTTACTAACCGATGTAATCATATTTTCTCCATATTGATTTTTTTTATTCACACTTCAAAATACACATTAAAAACACAGTATAATTTTTTCAAAAGTATTGCTAGTTCTAACATAAGTGGCGTTTACTCTTATAATTATAATCAATATTGAACAAAATTACAAATTATGATATAATGCTTTTATTAATTAATAATCATACAAAGGAGTACATTATGCCATCATTTTTAGTATCATCTTTAATAATACTAGCTCTTTTTGGTGCTGTTGCATTATTTAATTACTTCAGATTAAAAGGGGCGGTTACAAAGCTTCCTTATGAAGAATTCAGAAAAGATCTTAGAAAAGTTCAATTGATAGACGTCAGAGAAAAGGAAGATTTTAAATACGCTCATATAAACGGGGCTAGAAATATGCCTAGTTCTCAATTTAATTTCCTATATTCTTCACTTAGAAAAGACCAACCTATTTATCTTTGTGATAAAAACGGAACATTAGCTCCTCGTGCTGCTCTTACGCTAAAAAAACATGGGTACACTAATGTTTATATGTTAAAAAATGGTCTACAAGATTGGAAAGAAAATTTAAAAACAAAAAGATAATAATTATTAAGAGGTTATTTACTTTAAATCCATGATATTTTGGCTAATGCCTCTTTGAAATTACAAAAAGACGGTTTTTTAAAACCGTCTTTTATTTTATATTCATAAAATTTATTCCATAAACCCTTTTAATTTATTTAATTTAGAAGGGTGTTTTAATTTTCTTATTGCCTTAGCCTCTATTTGACGAATACGTTCACGAGTTACTCCAAAGGCACTTCCTACTTCTTCTAAAGTATGTGTTTTCCCATCTTTTAATCCAAAACGAAGTTTTAGAACATTTTCTTCTCTGTCTGTTAATGTTTCTAGAATTTCTTCCAATTGTTCTTTTAATAATTCGTTAGCAGCATGTTCTACTGGTGATTGAGCATCTTTGTCTTCAATAAAATCTCCTAAATGTGAATCATCCTCTTCTCCAATTGGTGTTTCTAGAGATACTGGCTCTTGAGCAATTTTTAAAATTTCTCTAACCTTATCTGGTGTCATATTCATCTTTTTAGCGATTTCTTCTGGTTTAGGTTCTCGACCTAAATCTTGAAGTAATTGACGTTGTACACGAATAAGTCGGTTAATTGTTTCAACCATATGTACCGGAATACGGATTGTTCTTGCTTGGTCAGCAATAGCACGTGTTATTGCTTGACGAATCCACCATGTAGCGTATGTACTAAATTTAAAACCTTTAGAATAATCAAATTTTTCTACGGCTTTAATTAACCCCATATTCCCCTCTTGAATAAGATCTAAGAATAACATCCCACGTCCAACATATCTTTTGGCAATACTAACTACAAGACGTAAATTTGCTTCTGCTAAATCTTTTTTAGCTTGTTCCTTCTCTGATTCTGTTCCACTTTCAATAATTTTAGATAATTCTAATTCTTTTTCTTTTGATAAAAGAGGTACTTTCCCAATTTCTTTAAGATACATTCTTACTGGGTCATTTGTTCTAATACCTGCAGGTACTGATAAATCTTCTAAATCTAATTCTTCCTCTTCCTCTTCATGATTTTCGTTAATTAAAATGATATCTTCATTGTTTAATTCTTCATAAAAATCATCTATTGTTTCTGAAGAAATGTCTAATTTAGATAAAGCTTCTATAATTTCTTCTTGAGTAAGCTCACCTTGTTTTTTACCTTTTTCCAACAATTCTTTTCTTATTGTTTCAAAATCTTTTATCTTTTTATTAGCCATCTTCTTCTCCTTACTTTTTATACTTTTTCAATTGCTCTAGCAATTCTTTTTGTGCATCTACATCCATTTCTTGAATAGCGACTTTTAGTAATTCTTTTAACTTTTCAATACTAATCTCTTTTTTCTTGAAATATGCTATATAATCTGTAACAATTTCATTTGTTGGATTTTCTTCTATTAAAAAGTCTGTTTCATCTATATAAGTCGCTAAACGGACAACCTCTTCATCATCAATACTGTGTATAAATTTATAAATTTGAAAATCTAGGTTATTGTTGTAGTAAATAATTAAATAATCTACTAGTCGTTCAAATACTTCCTGTGAAAACTGACATTGCTCCAATTTCGAATAATTATCAATGAAAATATTTCTACTTATAAAGAAGTATTTAAATAGTTTACACATTTTTTTATCGTAATTTAGTGTTTTAAACAATAACTTTGGATTTTCTGGTGCTGTCCATTGCGATGTTTGTTTTTTTCTTTTTGTCTGTAATTGGTTTAATTCTCTGTTAAGAACTTGTCGTTCTATCCCAAATTCCTCAGCTAAGTATGTTAATAATATATATTTTAAGGATTCATCTTCTATATAAGAAATATTAGTTAAAATTTCATTTTTAAATTTGATTCTTTGTTCAATATTAGTTTTAGAAATATCCTTACAATACTCTATTTTAAAATTAATAAAATGTTCTTTGTTATTATTAATATAACTTTGGACATCAAAACTTGTATTTCTTAAATTTTTATCTGTTAAAAATTCATCTAAATCCTTGGCTCCAGAAAATTTTAATTTATAAACATTGTCTGTTTTCTTTATTATTCTATTTCCAATTTCTATTTGTGCTTCTGTTCCTGCAACATCATTATCAAGACTTAAAGTGACTTTGTTAACTAAATTTAAAATTTCATGTAGCTTATTATTATCAATATTCGTTCCCATTAGGGCTACTATATTTTTTATACCATTTTGGTGCGCTTTTATAACATCCATGTACCCTTCACATAAAATAATTTCATTCTCTTTTGCAATGAACGAACGAGCATCTGAAAAATTATATAATACTGTTCGTTTTTCAAAAATTTTTGTTTCATGCGTATTATAATATTTAGATACATTTTTATCCTGAGACATTGTTCTTCCAGAAAATGCAACAACTTGATTTTTATTATCTTTTATAGGAATCATTATTCTATCCTTAAAGACATCGTAGTAATCGTTATTGTCATTTTTTCCTAACAAGCCCGCTTCTACCATTAAATCTAAATTCAAATTATTAGATTTAAAAAAGTTTAACGCAATATTATTGTCTCTTGGCGCATATCCTAAATTAAAATATTTTATTACATCAATGCTTAACCCTCTATCTACTAAATACTTCAAAGCTTCCTCAGCTTCTTTTGTATTTAATAAGATATAATTATAATAATCTGCTAAAAGCAAATGACCATAGTACATAGCATCAAGCTCATTATTTAAATCATAACTAACTTCTTTTCTCTCATTCGACTCTAAACTCAGTCCTAATCTTGTTCCTAATTTTACAATTGCTTGATTATATGTAATATTTTCTATTAATGATATAAACTGAAAAATATTACCGCCTTTCCCACATCCAAAACAATGGGCGATTTTTTTGTCAGGAGATACAGTAAATGATGGAGTTTTTTCATTATGAAAAGGACATAAGCCTAAATAGTTTTGTCCTCGTTTTTCCAACTTTATATACTCACTAACTAAACTAACTATATCTATATTTTCAAAAATATAATCTATGTCTTGTTTAGAAATTTTTGCCATTTTACTCCTCCTTCACCACAAATTTATTACTTAATTAGATGAAAAGCGATAAAATTTCCCTTTTACTATTATATCACAAATTCATAAGTTTTGGTATAGTTTATCAAAATATTATTATACTTTTCTATTTATTTTCCCTTTGAACTTCTCACTTATTCTATGTTTATAGACAACTTTATATTATATATTATAATTCTTTACTTTAAAGTATGAAACTTTTTTACATTAAAATTGACTTTGTTTAATAATAACTTTATAATATGGTTATCACTCAAAAAAGGAGTTTTACATGTGAAAGTAGTTATAGTCGGTGGTGGAAAAGTTGGTGAATTACTATGCGCTGATTTTTCTGACATCTTTCAAGAAGTAACAATTATTGACACTAATGAATTACGTGTTGAAAAGCTCGTTGAAGCTTATGATATTAATGGTATATTAGGAAATGGAGCCAACTATGAAGTTCTAACAAGAGCTGATTCAGCAGAAGCGGATATGTTTATTTCAGTAACAGCAAGCGATGAAATTAATATGATTTGTTGTATTGCTGCTAAACAGATGGGAGCAAAATATACAATAGCAAGAATTAGAAATCCTGAGTATTCAAAAACAAAAGAATTCTTACGTGAATCACTAGGTATAGATCTTATGGTAAACCCTGAGTATGAAGCTGCTAAACAGATCTCTCATATGTTAAAATATCCAACTGCAACAAAAGTTGAAAGTTTTTTTGGTGGAAAATTCAATATATTAGAAGTTATCATCAATAGTAACAGTATATTAAATGGTGTTTCGTTAATAGATAGTAAAAAAATAATTGATTTTCCTTCATTAGTTTGTTTAGTAGAAAGACAAGGAGAAGTTTTTGTCCCACGTGGTAATTATGTTTTCAACGTAGGCGATAAGGTTCATATTACAGCCGCAAATAAAAACCTTAAAAAATTCTACAAACTATTAGGTAATCAAGATAATATGGAGAAAAAAATTACATCGTCTCTTGTTATTGGTGGTGGAAAAATAGCCCACTATCTTGTTGAATTTTTACAAATAGCTAATTTCTATGTAAAAGTCATAGAAATCGATAAAAACAAAGCTATCACTCTTAGCGAAACTTTCCCTGATATTGATGTTATTTGGGCTGATGGTAGTGACCGTGATACTCTTATAGAAGAAGGTATCCAAACTTTTGATAGTTGTATTTCTCTAACTGGTTTTGATGAGGAAAACATTATCATTAATCTTTATGCAGATAAGCTTGGTATTAAAAAGACTGTTGCAAAAGTTAACCGTGCTTCTCTTAAACAAATTGCTGAGGATATTGGACAGTATTCTTATATCACCCCAAAAGAAATTGTTGGTAATATTATTACAAAATACACAAAATCTCTACAATGTAGTAAACATTCTGATATTGAAAACTTTTATCGTATAGCTAATAACCAAGCAGAAGTAATAGAGTTTAAAATCACGAATAATAGTGCTAAAATCCTCGGCATAAAATTAAAAGATTTAGCTATAAACCCTAATATGTTAATAGCATTTATAATAAGAAATAATAAACAAATTTTCCCTAATGGTGATGATGAAATCAAATTAGATGACAATGTTGTTGTCGTTAGTTATAAACAAAAAATTGAGCATATCGATGATATTATTTCTAGGGGGCAATAAGTATGAACTATAAAATGATTTTTTACGTTCTTGCCAAAATGTTAAAACTGTTAGCTGGATTCTTAGTTGTACCGATGGTAGTATCTTTAATCTACAAAGAACCTTCAAAAGTTACAGTAGCTTTTCTCATTGCTGCTATAATTAGTTTTATTTTATATTCTATTATCTTTTCGCTATTTCTTCTAATAACATTTTGTTAATCATTTGTGGGTTGGCTTGACTCTTAAAATAATAACCTATCGATTTTAAACTATATATATAA
>ERZ772917.1207-NODE-1207-length-15711-cov-3.554612_pt1 | contig 15711 bp, 15 predicted proteins | sample MGYA00511187_ERZ772917 | MGnify/ENA primary metagenome ERZ772917 (study PRJEB29015, sample SAMEA2737925) | human oral metagenome | biome: human oral; feature: human-associated habitat; material: dental | place: China | collected 2012 ... | reverse complement strand
AGGTCCGAGGTGGAGCGCTGCTGGGAGGCGAAGGAAACTGCGCCGGCAGAGTGAGGGAGGCGAGGGCATGGACAGGGCGGAGCGGGACGAGGCGGGGAGCATGAACCGCGAGGTCAAGGCTACGGTGTTCTCCGACCTCTTCAAGATCAAGAAGTACCTGTTTCAGCTCTATCGGACGCTGCACCCCGAGGATACGACGACCGTGGAGGACGACCTGACGGACGTCAGCATCAACAACGTGCTGGTTGACGATATCTATAACGACCTGGGCTTTATGGTGTCGGACCGTCTGGTGGTTCTCGTGGAGGCGCAGAGCACGTGGACGGAGAACGTTTTGATTCGCGGTGCGATGTACCTTGTGCAGACGTGGCGGAACCACTTTGCGAGGACGGGGGCAGACCTCTATCACGCCCCCAGGGCGGCGCTCCCCCGGCCGGAGTTCTACGTTCTCTACACGGGCGAGAGGGTTGTGCGCCCTGAGGTTCTCTCCCTTTCGGAGGAGTTTTTCTGCGGGGAGGCGTTTGCGATCGAGGTGCGGGCCAAGATGCTCTACGGCGAGGGGACGGGGGACGTCATCAGCCAGTATGCGGCGTTCTGCAGGGTTCTCAGCGATCAGGTGAAGCTCTACGGTCGGACGAGGCGGACGATCCGTGAGACGATACGTATCTGCAAGGAGCGCGACGTGCTGAAGGAGTATCTGGAGGACAGGGAGGCGGAGGTGATGGACATCATGACGATGCTGTTTGACCAGGAGACGGCGACGCGGAATTACGTCGACAGGGTGCGCCGCGAGGCAGCGGAACAGAGCCTCGCTGAAGGCATCGCCAAGGGCCTTGCCAGAGGTAACGTGCAGGGATTTGTGAACGCCTGCCGCGACTTTGGCATCCCCAGGAGCGAGGCTCTGGCGCGGGTGGCCAGGCGGTTCAACCTCACCGACGAGGATGCCAGGTCCGAGGTGGAGCGCTGCTGGGAGGCGAAGGAAACTGCGCCGGCAGAGTGAGAAAACGTCAGGCGTTGGTTGAGGTGAGTTGGTCGGGCGGCGCACCGGGTGGTTCGGGCGCCGCCCTTTGCTTGTCTGAGAGCGCCTATAACCGGCTGACTTTCGTTTCCAAAAAGGCCCCCTGATCGTTTGACAAACGGCTAAAGTGCTCTAAAATGATTACGTTTAACTCGGCGCCAGTTTAATACGTTTGCTTGATCGTTTGATCGGGCTCGCGTTGCGACTGCGCCGTACAAAAATCGTGGGAGGCTGGTCATTGTGAAACTGAAGAACCTTGCTGTTGCGCTGGTCCTTTTGTCGTGTCTGACGGGAGTCGCTTTCGCTGCGCCGGTCGCTCTGACGCCCATGGGGCAGAGCCCGGACGGAATGATGGTTCGCGTGGTGCTGAAGTCCCTCGCGGTCGAGACGGACTATGACGCCTTGATGAAGCCGGAGGCGCTGTCCGACCAGAAGGTGCTCATCGCCGTCGTGGGAGCAAGCTCCAAGGGGATGGGAGCGGCGGGCATCAATCAGGACGACGAGCTGGCGCGTGCGAAGGCGCTCTGCGAAGCGGCCGCGGGCAAGGGGATGAAGGTCCTGGTGATGCACGTGGGCGGCGATGGGCGCCGGGGCGACCTCTCCAACAAATTCATCGAGACGGCGGGGGCCTACGCGGACGGCTTCATCGTCGTGGAGGGCGGGAACGCCGACGGCATCTTCACGAAGTTGGCCGAGGGGCGCAAGGTGGAGCTCCTGTCCGCCCCCAACGTCAAGGGCACGAAGGAGCCGCTTTCGACCCTGCTGAAGGGCTGGGGCGTCCTGTAAGCCCGACGGGAGGATGTCCTGGTTCTGGCCGGAGGGATTCTACGCCCTCCTGATGGTCGCCGTCTTCTTCGCGGCGACGTTCTGGCTCGAACTTCCCATCGCGGTCGCCATGGTCTTCGCCTCCCTCGCCGGCGCGGCGGCGGCAGGCGAGGGAATCCCCCTGAGGCATCTCGTGGAGGGGGAATTCGGCTACCTCGACACGATCATGGTCATCGCCTCGGCCATGATCTTCATGAAATCCGCGCAGAAGACGGGCTTCCTGGACGCCTTCGCGGTCTGGATCATCCGAAGGTTCCGCCGTATGCCGGCGTTATTGAGCCTCGGCATCCTGCTGCTCATCATGGCTCCGGGGATGATCACGGGCTCGTCCATCGCCTCCGTCCTGACGACCGGAGCGCTTGTGGCGCCGGTGCTCGTCACGCTGGGGCTGGAGTCGGGGCGCGCAGGGGCGGTCATCTCCATGGGAGCGCTTCTGGGCATGGTTGCGCCGCCGGTCAGCATCCCCGCCATGATCATCTGCGCCGGCGTCGATATCCCCTACGTTGGCTTCACCGTCCCGCTCCTGATCTGCACCCTGCCGCTGGCGGCGATCTTCGCCCTGACGATGGTCTATCCCGTCATACGGCGCTTCGAGGACGAGGGGGCGCTGGAGGCCCAGCTCGAAGGGATGAACGCGCGGCCGCTGACGCTGCGGCTGTCGCTGCCCGTCCTGGTCCTCGTTGCGCTGATCGCCGCCGAGCAGTTTCTGAGCGGGTCCCGCTACTGGCACTTTCTGGGGATGCCCGCCATCTTCCTGATCGCCGCCGCGTCGGCCCTCCTGACGGGGGTGCGGTGGAACCCCATGGAGGCTGCGGCCGAGGCCATCGACGACTCCCTGCCCATCATGAGCGTCCTCATGGGCGTGGGCATGTTCATTCAAGTCATGACCCTGATCGGAGCGGAGGGCTTCGTCGTCGTTTCGGCGCTGTCGCTGCCGTCCTGGGGGCTTTTGGCAAGCGTTCTGATTGCCATGCCGCTCTTCGGCGCAATCTCCGCCTACGGGTCGGCCTCCGTGCTGGGAGTGCCGTTTCTCCTGGCGTTTTCAGGGCACGATGTCGTGATCGTGGCCTCCGCGCTGGGGATGCTGGCGTCGCTGGGCGACCTCATGCCGCCCGGCACGCTCTCGCCGTTCTTCGCGGCCCGTGCGCTGGGCGTGGAGGACCGCTTCAGGATCGCGCGGCGCTGCCTGTGGCCGGGCGTGACCGTGGCGCTGTGGTGCCTCGCCGTCATCCTGATGAGCGACGCCATTGCGCGCCACATCCGGTAGAGGAGGGAATACGATGACGCTTTTCTACAGGGGAATCCTGGCCTTGATGATGATCCTCGTCCTTCGCTGCATGTTTCGGGAGCGTTCCTTCTGGCGGCAGTTCGCCGATGCGCTGGTCCTGATCCCCATGATCCTGCGCATCCTGATGATCAAGTGACGGGGAGGGCGTCCGGATGAAGGGGTTTTTCGCAAAAGAACGCGGAAGCGTGCTGACGGCGCTCCTCCTCTGCGTCGGGGTCGGCCTGACCTCCTGGGCCGCGGCACGATCGTTCATGTCGATGTGGGAGCTGGACGCTCTGGCCCCCGCGCCGGGGTTTGAGCGGCACAGGCTCTCGGAGTGGGAGCCGTCGCTTTCGGGGTCGCCGGGCGACACCCCCGTCTTCATCCAGCAGGGGAGAGAGCCGGGAGGGACGATCTTCATCATGGGCGGCATCCATGCCAACGAGCCGGCGGGGTACATGGCGGCCGTCGTGTGCCTTGAGCGCGCGCAGGTGGAGCGTGGGCGGCTGATCGTGATGCCCTTCTCCAACCTGTCCGCGTTGACGCACAACTCGCCCCAGGACGCCGCGCCGCAGCGCCTCCGCTTCACGCGGGACGACGGGACGGTGCGGAGCTTTCGGTGCGGTTCGCGGGCCACGAACCCCATCCACCAGTGGCCCAACCCGAACACCTACGTTCACTTTCCGTCGGGGCAGGAGCTGGACGGCACCTCGCGGGCAAACCAGAACCGCGCGTTTCCCGGCACGCTGAATGAGGGGCTGACGCAGCGGGTCGGGTACGCCATCACGGAGATGCTGCGGGCGGAGAGGGTGGACCTGGCCTTCGACCTGCACGAGGCCGCTCCGGAGTACCCCGTCGTCAACGCCATGGTGGCCCACGAGAACTCGATGGAGCTTGCGGCCGTGGCGGCGATGGAGCTTGAGATGATGGGGCTCCCCATGCGCCTTGAGCCGTCGCCGAAGAACCTGCACGGGCTCAGTCACCGCGAGTGGGGCGACAGCATCCCGACGCTGCTGCCCATCCTGATGGAGGCGGCGAACCCGGGGCAGGGACGTCTGAGGGGGCGCACGGACGAGGCCCTGTTCCTGACGGGCGTGGACAAGGCCTACGTGCGCGCCGCCGCCCTGGGCCGCCTCTTCGTCCCCTACGACGGCAGCCAGCCCATCCAGCTGCGCGTGGGCCGTCATCTGGCCGCCCTCCAGGCCGTGTTGAGCGCGATGGAGGAGCTGTACCCGGACCGGGCGGCTGTGGTGTCCGGCATTCCGGGGTTTGAGGAGGTCGTGTCGCATGACGTCGGGCATTGGCTGAACCCGCTTCCCGGCCCGATACCCAATCGCATTTTATAATGGAGTTAAGGAGGAGGTACTCTCATGAACGGAAGGTTTAGAAGGCTGCTGGGGCTGAGCCTCGTCGTCGCCCTGACCGCGATTGCGCCGGCGTCGGCCGTCACCGTCGGAAAGGTGCTGAGCTCCGACAAGGGCATCGTGGCCGCCGCGCATCCCCTGGCTGCCGCAGCCGGAGCGGAGGTCCTGGAAGCGGGCGGCAACGCCATCGACGCGGCCGTTGCGACGAGCCTCGCGTTGGGGGTGGTGGAGCCCTACGCCTCCGGACTCTTTGGAGAGGGCTACATGGTGGCGCGCATGGCGGACGGGCGCACCTGGTCCATCGACTTTCGCAGCTGTGCGCCCGCTATGGCCAGCTACGAGCAGATGGCCCAGGAGGGCTTTAAGACGACGGGCGAGATGAAGCTGAAGCTGCAGGGCGCCTGCGTCCCCGGACTTCCGGCGGGCATCCGGGAGATCATGGCCAGGGGGGCGACAAAGCCCCTGGCGGACTTGGCGGCCCCCGCCATCCGATACGCCGAGGACGGCTTTGAGGTCAACCAGACGTTTTCGCAGATCTGCAAGGACAACTTCAAGACGCTCAGCGAGAACGCGCCCGACTTTTTGAACGAGGGCCTCGCGTGGGAGTCTGGGGAGACCTTCAAGAACCCGAAGCTGGCTGCGACGCTGCGCCGTCTGGCGGAGAAGGGCCTGGACGACTTCTATCGCGGCAGCGTCGCCGACGACATCGACGCCTTCATGAAGGAAAAGGGCGGCTGGATCCGCAAGGAGGACCTGCAGGCCTACCGCGCCGTCGAGCGCACCCCGCTGCAGGGCCGGTACAAGGGCTACAACATCACCGTGGCCGGGCTCCCCGTCGGCGGCCCACGCCTGATCGAGAACATGAACCTCTTCGAGAACTTCAACTTTGCCGCCATGGGTTGGGATGACCCGCTGAGGCTGCACATCATGCAGGAGGTGTTCCTGCTGACGGCTTCGGACCTGAGCGCCTACGTCGGCGACCCGGCGTTCAGCAGGACGGCTGAGCGCGGCATGGCCAACAAGGAGTACGCAAAGCTGCGCCTGATGAGCGTCAAATTGGGCGGAGCCACGACCTCCGAGGACTGGGCAGCGGGCAAGAGCAGAGCCGGGGATGCCCCCGCGTTCGAGGAGGGGATGGGCCTGAGCGATTACCTGACCCTGCCTGCGGCTGCGGCCCTGCCCGCGCAGGAGCAGTTCGAGTCCGCCTCCACGACGCACTTCTCCGTCGTGGACCGCTGGGGCAACGCGGTGGCCTGGACTCAGACCATCTCCGGCTTCTTCGGAACGGGGTACTGGCTGGACGGCTTCTTCCTGAACAACGAGATGGGCAACTTCTGGAGCAGGCCGAGCCCCGAAGGGAACGGCGTCAGCGACATCCAGCCCGGCAAGCGCGTGCGCACCACGATCTCCCCCATGATCGTGGACCGCGCCGGCAAGGTGCGCTGGGTGCTGGGCACGCCGGGCGCGGGACGCATCGTCCCGACGCTGTGCCAGATGCTGATCGACCTGATCGACTTCAACATGTCGCTGGAGGAGAGCATCAACAGCCCGAAGATCATGAGCTCCTTCAACTCCGGGGAGGGGATCTCCCTGATGGAGATGGAGAGCGGCTACTCCGAGGACACCATCAGGGCCCTGGAGCGGGGCTTTGGCTACAAGGTCGAGATCAAGAAGTTTCCTGACCTGTACTTCGGCGGCCCCAACGCCATCGAGCGCGGCCTGTTCGACGGTCGCCTGACCGGCGTGGGCTCCGTGCGCCGTGGGGGCGCAGCCGCTGCGCCGGAAAATTAGAGGACGGCCCCTCTTTAAGGGGCCGTCCTCCATTTTTGCCTTGGGAGGTCTTTTCATGTCTTTCATGTCTTATGCGAAACTGCGGCGTGCAGCCGCTCTCGCTGCGCTCATGGCGCTCTTCCTCGTCCGCGTGCCCTCCGGTGCGGAGGCGGCCTTCTTTCGTCCCGACGTCCGTCCCGGATACGGCGTGACGAAGATCGGCTGGCTCTCCGACTACTGTGCCCCCCTGAAGGGGACGAACCTGGATGCACCCGTCTACTTCATGGAGGGGGCGAAGCCCGGCGCGACGATGCTGATCCTTGGCGGCACGCACCCTCGTGAAATCGCGGGGCACACGGCGGCCCTCGTCGCCGTCGAGAACGCGCGCGTGCTGGAGGGCCGCCTCATCGTCATTCCGGCGCTCAACGCCAGCGGCTACAGCCTGCACGACAAGGCGACGAACCTCCCCCGGGGCCACAGGATCGAGACGCGGAGCGGCGCGCGCCTGCTCCCGTTGGGGGATCGGCGCGTTGACGTAGCGGACCAGGGGCAGCCGGACCCGGACCAGTACCGCCATCAGTCCGGCGAGGTCATCCCAGACTCGAAGGGCGGCGACGGGGCCGAGACGCGCAACATCAACCGCGCCTACCCCGGCCTTCCGGACGGGACGCCCACCCAACAGGCGGCTTACGCCGTCGTGCAGATGGTGCGGAGCGAGGACGTGGTCCTGGAGGTGGACATGCACGAGGCGGACACCCCCAGTTGGTGCCTGGACCCCAAGACGGGCGAGACGCGGCAGGGTGGGCGGTTGGCCTACATGCTGATCTGCAACCCCAGGCCGGAGGCCATGGAGATCGGCGCCGAGGTCGTGGTGAACGTCGGCGACGCCGTGGGCTTTCCCCTGAAGGTCGAGCAGTCGAACCGGAAGTTCCGCGGCCTGAGCCACCTCGAGATCGGCGACGCGACGCCTTGCCTCTCCTTCCTCTTCGAGACGCCGAACCCGGGGCAGGACGACTGGCGCGAGGTACCCGACGTCATCCGTGACGTCCGCTTCCCGCTGAAGCACCGGGTGGGCCTTCAGCAGCAGGTGTTTCAGGAGCTCGTCAACGTCTACAACGCCGGCCACGACAAGCGCCTCGTGATCGAGGGCCTGCCGGACTACAAAACGCTGATGGAGCAGGACGTCGGCGCGTGGCTGAACTGACATGGCAGCGGCACTGAGGCGGGCTGCCTGCCTTCTGCTGGCGCTTGCCCTGTACTACCCCACCTCCTGCGCGCAGGCCGCGTTCCGCCTGGACGTGCGACCGGGCTACGGGCTTACGCGGATGCTGTGGCTCTCCGACTACAACGCGAACCTGCGGGGGAGCGACTACGACACACCGGTCTACCTCCTGAGCGGGGACAGGCCGGGTGCCACGGCGCTGGCGATGGGCGGGGTCCACGCGCGGGAGATCGCGGGCGTCGCGGCGGCGACGCTGATGGTGGAGAACGCCCGCGTCCTGGAGGGGCGACTCTTCGTCGTGCCGTGCGTCAACGCCGCTGGCATGTCCGTGCCGGACAGCCTGGGGAACCGCCCCCGCGCGCTTGAGGTGGCGGGCCGGAGCGGGGCGCGCTTCCTGCCATGGGGCGACCGATACATTCCGCTGCGGCCTGGAGAGAAGGACCCTGAGGCGTTTCATCATCCCTCAGGCTTCGTGCTGAAGAACGGTGCGGAGTGGCGCAACATCAACCGGAACTACCCCGGAAAGGCCGACGGGACGCCGGCGGAGCGGGTGACCTTCGCCGTCATGGAGCTGATCCGGCGGGAGGGTGTGGCCTTCAGCCTGGACATGCACGAGGCGCGGACCTTCGAGGACGCGCTGAACCCAAAGACCGGCAAGGTGGGCAAGAACAGCCTGCTGGCGAACTCGCTCATCGCCCACCCCAGGGCGCTGGACCTTGCGGCGGAGGCGCTGTTCCTGCTGGAGGAGTGGGGGACGTCGATGAAGCTGGAACAGTCCGCGCCGGGCTACCGAGGCATCTGCCACTACGAGATCGGGGAAAACACGGACTGCCTGGCGTTCCTGTCGGAGACGCCCAATCCCGGCATGAACGAGTGGAGTGCCAGCCCTGACCCGCTGGGGCTGCGGGGGAACCCCATCGCGGAGCGCGTGGGGATCGCCGTCGAGGTGTTCCGCGCGCTGTGCGCGGCGTACAACGACCGCTCCGAGCGAAAGATTGTGGTCGAGGGGCTGCCGACGCGGGGTGAGGTCCAGCGCGACGGCCTGAGGGGCTGGCTGAATTAGAGGCCCCCGTTGCGGAGGGGCAGATTGCCTCAAAGGAGGCGATCTGCTCCTCTTGGCCTGGTACGGGGAAGGACATCCAGGCCATCAACGAGGACACGCGGGGCCGCAGCCTTGCCCCTTCGCGCCCTACGCCGCTGTCCTCGTCGCTCTTCGATGCAGCGCCAGCATCACGAGGAAGCCCGCCAGAGCGAAGGGCGTCCCCATTAAAGCCGTGTAGGGGTAGCTCAGGCCCAACTCCCGCACGGGCAGGGCGCCGGCCCAGGCGCCGAGGGCGTTGCCCAGGTTGAAGCCCACCTGCGCGCAGGTTGCCCCCAGCATCTCGCCGCCCGGCGAAAACCGGATGGCCAGGAGTTGCTGCGGCGCGGAGAGGGCGAAGAGCACCCCCGTCCCCAGGAACGTCAGTCCCAGGGCAGCCCAGCGATTGGCGAAGAAAAAGAAGATTCCCGTCAGCAGGAACAGGATCGAGCTCTGGAGGGTGAGGGTGACCTTCGTCGGGGCGAAGCGGTCCGACAGGCGGCCGCCCAGCAGGTTGCCCATCACCATGCCCAGCCCGGCCCAGGCCGCGATGAGCGTCATCGCGTGGGGGGAAAAGCCCGCCGTCCGGGTGATCAGGGGATTGATGTAGCTGTACCAGCAGAACACCCCGCCGTTGCTCAGCGTGATCCCCAGGAGCAGCAGCCAGGGCTTCGCGTCCCTCAGGAACCGGAACTGCCCCCTGAACCCCCGGTCCGGGAGCGGCTCCTGATAGGGGATCCAGAAATGGACGGCAAGGATCATGAGGACGCCTAGGACGACGGTGGCGATGAAGGGCGCGCGCCAGGAGACGAAGCTCGCCGCCAGCGTGCACAGGGGGACCCCTGCCATGTTGGCCACGGTCATCCCCGCGACCATCGCGGACACCGCGGAGGCCTCGCGCCCCGCCCGGGCCGTGCGCTGGGCGATGATGGACCCCACGCCGAACCACGCCCCGTGGGGCAGCCCCGAGACGAATCGGGCGGCCAGCAGCACGTAAAAGGAGGGGGCCAGCGACGCCGTCAGCCCTCCCGCCGTGCAGAGGCACGCCAGGGCCAGCATGATGCGCTTCAGCGGCTGCCGCCGCGCTACGAGCACCACCAGGGGCGCGCCGGTGCAAACGCCCAGGGCGTAGGCCGAGATCAGGATCCCGGCGGTGGGCACGCTGACCCCCAGCGCCGCTGCAGCCGGCTCCAAAATGCTCATCATCACGTACTCCGTGATGCCAAACTCAAAGGTCCCCAACGCCAATGCCAGCAGGCTCTTATTCATCAAGACCGTCCTTTCGCGACCGGGCGAAACGCCCTTCGGGGCGTCGCCCACTAAAAGTATTGGACCGCAGCCCGACTTTCGCGCACGCAGCGCCGCAGGTTCTCCGTGACCAGGACCTCCACGTCCCGGAGGGTCAGTCCCTCCTCCACCGCGAGGCCGTCCCTGCGCCGGACCAGCACGGCGCCCAGCTCCGGGTGCGCCCTCAGGAACTCCATGGAGCGGGCTGAGCCCATGATCATGAAGCTGGTGGCCAGGGCGTCCCCCAGGGCTCCATCCGGGGTGACCAGGGTGGCCGAGAGCATGTCGTTCCTCACGGGTCGTCCCGTTCGCGGGTCGAAAAAGTGGGAGTAGCGCACGCCGTCGATGACCTTGTAGCGCTCGTAGGCGCCGGAGGTGATGACCGCCGTGTCCCTCACCGCCAGGGCCAGGAGCGGCCCGCCCCCGTCCGACAGGGGGTCGCGGATACCGATGTTCCACGGGCTGCCGTTCCTGCCCCCCAGGAGCTGGACGTTGCCCCCCAGGTCGATCAGGGCCGCGGGGACGCCGCGTCGGCTCAGCCCCTCCGCGATCCGCGCCGAGGCGTAGCCCTTGGCGATGCCGCTGAGGTCCAGCACTGCGCCGGCCCGCTTCAGCCGGATGGCGGGCGGGGGGCCGGGGAGGAGCTCAAGCCCCTCCGGGTCCGTGAGGGGCAGCAGAGCGTCCAGGCTGGCCTGCTGGGGCAGGGCAAAGGCCTGGCTTTCGGGGTCTGCCTGGCGACGGTTGATTCGCCAGAGCTTCGTGACGGGCCCGATCAGCGGGTTGAAGACGCCCTCCGTCGTGCGGCAGGCCTCTGCGGCCCGCGAGACGGCGGCGAAGACGTCCGGAGGAACGGTCACGGGGCTTCCTCCGGCGCTGCGGTTGACCCGTGACAGGTCGGAGCCCTCGTCGTAGATCGAGAGCTCGTGGTCCAGGCTCGTCAGGAGGCCAAAGGCCCAGTCCAGAGCGGCCTCGGCCTCTGCGCTGGGAAGTCCCTCGACGCGGAGCCGGATCACCGTGTTCATGGCCAGGCCGTCGCGCTGCGCCTCCACAGGGCGCTCCTGAGGCCAAAGCGCGACAAGCCCCAGCAGGAGCGCCAGGGCAGCGGCCCACAGGACACCCTTTAAGCTTTCCTTTCGTATGACGGACACGTTCGACACCTCCCAACGCATTATAGCGGTTTTCGCCCTCGCGTGCAGCATCCGAGGCGTCTTGACGACAAAGGGCGGGCCCTCCCCTTGGGAGGGCCCGCCCGACGTTTCGGTGTTCTGTCTACAGGTATCCGTTCTGCTTCAAGAGCTCTCTGGCCTTGTCCATGTGGCGGGCCGGCATCTTGATGACGGGGCCGGTGCAGCCCATGGCGGACTCGGCATAGATGTTCGCCTTCCACAGGACCTTGACGGCGTTGTCGATCTCCAGGACGTCGATGCCGAGCAGCTCGTCATCGGTGGGCTCCGCGGCGGGGGCCTTCACGTCCTCCTCCGCTGCCGCGGCCTTGGGCGTCAGGGCCGCGATCTCATCGTCGAGCCCTGCCTTGCGGGCCGCAGCCAGCTCCTCCGCCACCAGGGCCGGAAGGCCTGCTGCCACGACGGCCGCCGTGAAGCCCATGGCGTTCGCGATGACCGGCGCGCCCGACGCGCGGGAAACGATGGAAACGACGTTCTTCCAGCCCTCGCCGCAGGAGGGACCGTAGCCCCAGCCCGTGGCCTCGAAGGAGCCGCCCGTGGTGAAGGAGCTGAACATCTTGCACAGCACGTTGCCGGTCAGGGTGTCCGTCACGCAGACGTCCACGGCGCCGCTCAGGATGTCGTTGCCCCGAAGCACGCTGCCGCCGTCCGCCCGGGTGGACTGGCCGAAGGTGATGTCGTAGCCCTTCTCCTTCATGTGGGAGAGGGACCGGAAGACCGGCTGCGCCGTGTCCACGTTCAGGATGCCCACTGTGGGGTTCTTCAGGCCCAGCGCCTTCGCCGTGGCGATGCCGTAGATCGCGTTGCGCAGCATGGCCTCGCCGCGCGCGGTGGAGGAGGTGCCGGTGGTGGAGGCCAGGATCATGGGGGTGCCCCTGCCGGGGGTCAGAACCCGGCCGATGGTGGTGACGCCCAGGGGGAAGGGGAAGTGCATCGCCACCGCGCCCTCCACGCGCCCCTCTTTCACGGCGGCCTCGAGCGTCGCGGGGACGTCCTCCGCCGAGCACTCGATGTACTCCAGGTCCTCGTAGCCGGGCAGGCGCGGCCCGATCAGGACGGGCTTGACGTTGTGGTAGTTCTGCATGGCCAGGCGCGCGCCGCGCGCGATCTCCTCCGGCCCATGCTCGCTGCCCGCGGCCATCAGGCCGACGCGGACCTTGGGGCCTCCGCTCCTGGCGGATTCCACGAGCTCTGCCAGGGCCGTGCCGACTAATTTTTTGATCGCATCAGACATAGCCCGTGCCCTCCTAATTCAGCTTCTCCGCGACTTCGGAGAGCGCCTCCAGGATCAGGGACTTCACGTCCTCCTTGCTGACGGCCGCGCCCGATGCTCCGCCGCCGGTGGGGGCCTCGATGAGGAAGGAGGCGCCGTCCGCCAGGTTGGTCAGGCGCGCCAGGAAGAGGCTGCCCTTGCCGATGATCATGACGCGCTTCATCTTGCCCGCCCGGATGCCTTCGCAGGCCGGGCCGATGAAGGGCGCTCCCGCCGGGATGTGTCCCTGCGTGGGGGCGTAGCCCACCGTCCCGTGCTCTTTAATGAAGGAGTCCATGTCGGCCTTCTCGATGGCCTTCTTCATGACGGCTAGGGCCGCGATCATCTTGATGTTGGCCAGGGGCACGTCGCCCGCGCCGGCCGGCATCGTGATCTCGTGGTTCTGCAGCTCGGGGGCGAAGCGATCGACGTCCGCAAAGGTCAGCCCCGCGGCCTGGAGCGGCTCGAAGGTCAGGGCGGAGGTGACGGCCTGGGGGGCGCCCCCCGCGCCGACGGTGTGCTTGCCCAGGACGTCCAGCCGCATGACGGGGTTGGTGCCGTCGTCGGGGACCAGCAGCACGGCGAAGCTGCCCACGCAGTCCTCCAGGGCCTTCAGGCCCTTCTTGACGTGGTCGCGGCTGTTCATGTAGAGCTTCGGGATGGAGCCGCCCGCGACCACCGCGATGTTCTTGCGCGCGCCCGCGGCCACCTGGGAGGCCGCTGCAATCATCGCGTTGACGGGGCCGGCGCAGAAGCCGCGCACGTCGCATCCGGAGGCGTTGGTGCAGCCCGCGACCTCGGCGATGGCCTTGGCGAAGTTGCCGCCCGCCCTCTGCCCCACGTCGCCTGCCCCCTCCTCGGAGCACTCGATGACGAAGTCGAGGTCCGTCGGGGCCATGCCGCTGTTCTTCAGCAGGTGCAGCAGGGCGAGGACGCCCGACGCCTTGCCCGCCAGGTTCTCCATCAGGACGTGGGCCGTCAGGCAGGCGTCCGTGGGGTGCCCGCTGCGGACGCAGCCCACGACCTTATGGTCGAAGTAGAGGGGCAGCGCAGCGCGGTCCTTGACCTCCTCCTCGATGGCGGAGAGGTCCTGCATGTTCTTCGGGCGCAGCACGCGCTTCACGATGGCCTCCGTGATGATGGGGTCCTTGCCCAGCTTCTCGGCCGCCGCGGCCGCGAAGCCCTTCTCCAGCCACACCAGCTCGAACTCGTCGCAGGCGGAGATCAGCGCCAGGAACTCGTCCTCCGGCATGATCTCGCCGAACTTGCCGTAGCGCTTCGCGCCGCTCAGGCGGTTGTCGATCCAGGGAGCCTTGGCCGCCTCGAACTCCTCGTAGCTCAGGCCGCCGATGTAGGCCTGGTTGGGCGCATACTGCAGGGCCTCCTCGTAGGTCTGCAGGTGCTTGGGCAGGGCATCGACGTACTCCTTTTCCTTGCCGCTGTGACGGGCTTCGTAGGGGGTGCCGCCGTAGTAGCTCCCCGTCTCGGGCGCGTGGTTCAAACAATAAGCGTAACTTTTGATACCGACTGTGGACATCCAGAGTCCTCCTTAAAAAAGAGCTTGCGGATCACCCCCATGGGGGTCCTTATATCATACCTCAAAATTCTTCCGGGCGAGGGGCGTAGCGTCGCTGCTGTAGTGGGTTGGGAACAAAACAGGGGCCCGGAAACAGCTCCTGGGCCCCTTGAAGATGGCGTCCTGCTATTCCGTGAACACCGTCTGCTCCGAGATATCCGTCTGAAGCGCCTTCAGGGCCCTCTCGACGAGGCGGCGGCGCAGAGCCTTTTCCTCCTCCGGCGTCCTCGTGGGATCGCCAAGCGGGTGCGGGATCGCGACCGTGGGGACGATTCGGTTCGCGCCGACCGTGAGGGAGATGGGGACGATCGTGCACATGTGAACGACCGGCAGCTTGCGCTCAATTTCCTTGACCATCGTTGCACCGCAACGAGTGCAGGTGCCTCAGGTGGAGGTCAGGATGACGGCCGTGACCCCGTCCGCCACCAGCTTGTTGGCGATCTCCGCGCCGAAGCGCTTGGCGTTGGCCACGGCGGTTCCGTTCCCCACCGTCGTGAAGAATTTATTGTACAGCTTGCCGATGACGCCTTCCTTTTCCATATCGCGCAGCACGTCCACGGGCAGGACGCGGTCCGCGTCCTGGTCGGCGTAGGTGGCGTCGTAGCCGCCGTGGGCCGTGCAGTACTTGTCGGTGGTCAGGTCCATCACGCCCGTGATGTCGTACTCGCCGTAGTGGCTGGCGCTCGAGGCCTCGATGTGGTCCGGGTTCCCCTTCGGGACGATGCCGCCCGAGGTCACCAGGGCGATCGTGGCGTGCTTCATGTCCTTCACCGGGGGCTGAGGGGGAACGCGGTCGAAGACCGGCATCTTGTACTCGGTCTCGAAGGGAAGCCCCTTCATCTTGGCGACGAACATGTCGACGCAGCGCTCGGCGGCGAGTTTTTCGTAGAACTTGTTCTTGCGGATGCCGCGCTCGATGTAGCCCTCCTCCGCCGGCTTGCCCAGGGGCTCCTTCTTCAGGAGCTTCATGAGCAGCTTCGCCATGGCGGGGACGGCCTTCTTCATGCCGACGGCGCTGTCCGGCGTCTCCACGATGTAGAGGGCCTTCTTGTACATCTCCACGCCGGGGTTCTCCGGGTACATGCCGCTGACCACGGGGATGCCCAGCTCCTTCGCGACGGCCGCGCACATTGCGCCGCAGGCCGTGCCGTAGCGGCCCGCGTTGAACGCAGGCCCGGCGATGAAGGCATCCGGCTTGTACTTCTTGATCATCTCGATGATGTCCGCGCTGGCCTTCTCCATGTTGGAGGCGAAGTAGGAGTCCCCGCAGATGACCGTGGCGACCACCTCGGCCTCGGAGCCCAGGGCGCCCTTCAGGGCCGTGCCCGGTCCCACGACGCCCTCTCGAATTTCGGGCTTGTAGTCGGCCTTTTCCTCTCCACCGATGCCAGCGTAGAACTGGTTGATGTAGTGAACGATGCGAAATGCCATGTCAATCCCACCTTTCCTGAGTTGCATCCAAATCAGATGATATGCTGGTCTGCGTTGATCGCAGACGGACAGTTCAGTCCACGGAGCGATTAATCGATCGCACCCTCGCTGTACTGGTCGCGCATGCCCTTGACAGCGGCGGCCAATGCCTCCGGATCAAGCACCATCTCCATCATGCTGATCTGCTCCTCCCAGGCCTTGGGATCACACTCGGCACGAATGACGGGATCAAAAATGTGATATACGGGGAGTTTCAACGAAACTCCGGCGAGCGGGCCTGCGAAAGTCGGGTCCCCGTTGCTGACGGTTTCTGCGTAGATCTCCGCGCCCTCGGCGTCGGAGGAACCCAGAATCACGATGCAGTCGGTCCCGTACTTCTCACCAGCATCCTTGACGCGCTGCTGGTTCTGCAGGTCCATCGCCCCTGCGGCGGTTCA
>ERZ772917.1206-NODE-1206-length-15725-cov-6.816720_pt1 | contig 15725 bp, 13 predicted proteins | sample MGYA00511187_ERZ772917 | MGnify/ENA primary metagenome ERZ772917 (study PRJEB29015, sample SAMEA2737925) | human oral metagenome | biome: human oral; feature: human-associated habitat; material: dental | place: China | collected 2012 ... | reverse complement strand
AAACAATATTTAAAAAAGATGACAGAAGAAAATAAAAGTTTTGATGAATTAAAAGGTGAAAAGAAAGATTATAAAGAAGAAAATTTAGATATCTTTAATAAATCTGTTGAATACCTTAAAAAAAATGGAGTTCCAAATTCATTGCTAGATGCTGAATATATATTTTCAGATGTTTTAAAAGTTAGTAGGAATACTTTAAAATACAGTATGTCAAGAGAAATCAAAGAAGAAGATAAAGATAAAATTAGAGAAATGTTAGTTTTAAGAGCAAAAAAAAGAAAACCTCTTCAATATATTTTAGGAGAATGGGAATTTTATGGTTTACCATTTAAAGTGAGTGAAGGAGTATTAATTCCAAGAGCAGATACAGAAATTTTAGTTGAACAATGTATTCAACTTATGAGAGATGTTGAAGAGCCTAATATTTTAGATATAGGTACTGGAAGTGGAGCTATATCAATAGCTATTGCAAATGAATTAAAATCAAGTTCTGTAACAGGAATTGATATAAATGAAAAGGCTCTTAAACTTGCAAATGAAAATAAAATATTAAATAAAATAGAAAATGTTAATTTTATAGAATCTAATTTATTTGGTAAACTTGATAAAGATTTTAAATATGATTTAATAGTTTCAAATCCACCATATATAAGTAAAGAAGAATATGAAACTCTTATGCCAGAAGTTAAAAATTATGAACCTCAAAATGCCTTAACAGATTTAGGAGATGGCTTATATTTTTATAGAGAAATATCTAAATTAGCAGGAGAATATTTAAAAGATACAGGTTATTTAGCTTATGAAATTGGATATAACCAAGCAAAAGATGTTTCTAAAATTTTACAAGATAATAATTTTGATGTTTTATCTATCATAAAAGATTATGGTGGAAATAATAGAGTAATAATAGCAAAAAAAGCAATAAAAACTGATAATTTTGAAGAAATTGAGGAAGAAGAAAATGTCAACTTATCTGAGTGATTATGATTATTTTTTACCTGAAGAACTTATAGGTCAGAAACCAAGAGAGCCAAGAGACTCAGCTAAACTTATGTTAATTGATAGAAAAAGTGGAAGTGTAGAACATAAAAATTTTTATAATATAATTGATTATTTGCAAAAGGGAGATGTTTTAGTTAGAAATGCTACTAAGGTTATTCCTGCTAGAATCTTTGGGCATAAGGATACTGGAGGAGTTTTAGAAATTCTTTTAATTAAAAGAATCACTTTGGATACTTGGGAATGTCTTTTGAAACCTGCTAAAAAATTAAAATTAGGTCAAAAATTATATATAGGTGAAAATAAAGAATTAATAGCAGAACTTTTAGAGATAAAAGAAGATGGTAATAGAATTTTAAAATTTTATCATGAAGGAAGTTTTGAAGAAATCTTAGATAAATTAGGTTCTATGCCTTTGCCACCTTATATAACAAGTAAGTTAGAAAATAAAGATAGATATCAAACTGTTTATGCTCAAAGAGGAGAGTCAGTAGCTGCTCCAACAGCAGGATTACACTTTACAGAAGAGCTATTAAAGAAAATTTTAGATAAGGGTGTAGAGATAGTTGATGTTTTTTTAGAAGTTGGATTAGGAACTTTTAGACCTGTTCAAACTGAAAATGTTTTAGAACATAAAATGCATGAAGAAAGTTTTGAAATTTCAGAAAAAGTTGCTAAAATAATAAATGAAGCTAAGGCAGAAGGAAGAAGAATTATATCAGTAGGAACTACTGCTACAAGAGCATTAGAATCATCTGTTGATGAGAATGGAAAGTTGATTGCACAAAAAAAAGATACAGGAATTTTTATCTATCCTGGATATAAATTTAAAATAGTAGATGCATTAATTACAAATTTTCATCTTCCTAAATCAACACTTTTAATGTTAGTTTCAGCATTTTATGATAGAGAAAAAATGCTTGAAATATATAATTTGGCAGTTAAAGAAAAATATCATTTTTTTAGCTTTGGGGATAGTATGTTTATTTACTAAGTAGGTGATAATATGAGAATAATAGCAGGAGAAGCTAAAAATAGAATAATTAAAACAAGAAAAGGTTTTGATACAAGACCTACTCTTGAAAGCGTAAAAGAGTCTCTTTTTTCAATAATTGCTCCTTATGTTGAAGGTAGTATTTTCCTTGACTTATTCAGTGGAAGTGGAAGTATTTCTCTGGAAGCAATAAGTAGAGGTGCTAAAAGAGCTGTTATGATTGAAAAAGATGGAGAAGCATTAAAATATATTATTGAAAATATAGATAATTTAGGTTTTTCAGATAGATGTAGAGCATATAAAAATGATGTTATTAGAGCAATAGAGATATTAGGAAGAAAAAATGAAAAATTTGATATAATTTTTATGGATCCTCCTTATCAAGATAATGTTACTAAAAAAGTTTTAAAAGCAATAGATAAGGCAAATATTTTAGCAGAAGATGGACTTATTATCTGTGAACATCATTTACTTGAAGATTTGGAAGATAATATTGCTTCATTTAGAAAAACTGATGAGAGAAAATATAATAAAAAAATATTAACATTTTATACAAAATAAATATTAGTTTTTCTTGAAAGAAAAGAATTTTAATATTTTTAATTACATATTTCGATTACTTGATAGCCATAAATGTTTTTTGAGCTCCACAAAGGCTCTCCAAACATTTATGGACATCGCAGTAATCTCATTTGAATAATTTTATGTAAATCTTTCAAGAAAAATTTAGTAATTTGATTATAAATATTTTTTTATTATATGAAAGGAGTTGGAATGGGAAAAAATACTTTTGAAGAAAATTTAGAAAATTTAGATAAAATTATTGAGTCATTAGAAAGTGGAGAACTTAGTTTAGATGATGCAATAAAAGAATATGAAAGTGCTATGAAACTTATAAAATCATCTTCTAAGATATTGAATGAAGCTGAGGGTAAATTACTAAAAGTTATTGAAAAAAATGGTGAAATAGATATAGAGGAGATTTAAAATGGAGGATTTCCAAGTTTATTTAAAAGAAAAAACTAATTTTTTTGAAACTGAATTAAAAAAAGAGTTAGAAGAACTTTCATATCCAGAAACTATAGCAAAAGGAATGGAATATGCTCTTTTAAATGGTGGTAAAAGATTGAGACCTTTTTTACTTTTTACAACTTTGGAATTATTAAATCAAGATATACAAAAAGGGGTAAAGTCAGCTATAGGAATAGAGATGATACATTCTTATTCTCTTGTTCATGATGACTTACCAGCTCTTGACAATGATGATTATAGAAGAGGTAAATTAACAACTCATAAAGTTTTTGGAGAAGCAGAAGCTATTCTTATAGGGGATGCACTCTTGACTTATGCTTTCTATATGTTATCAGAAAAAAATTTAAATATTTTATCATTTGAGCAAATTACAAAAATTATTTCAAAAACTTCTGCTTATTCAGGAATAAATGGAATGATAGGTGGGCAAATGATAGATATTGAAAGTGAAAATAAAAAAATTAATCTAGAGACTTTAAAATATATTCATAAACATAAGACAGGAAAGTTAATAAAACTTCCTATTGAAATAGCTTGTATTATAGCTGATGTTTCTGAAGATAAAAGACTTGTATTAGAAGAATATGCTGAACTCATTGGTTTAGCTTTTCAAGTAAAAGATGATATCTTAGATATTGAAGGAACTTTTGAAGAATTAGGTAAGCCTGTTGGAAGCGATGATGATTTACATAAGGCGACTTATCCTAGTATTTTAGGTATGGAAGAAAGTAAAAAAATTCTAAACGAGACTGTTGAAAGAGCAAAAAAGATTATACATAATATGTTTGGAGAAGAGAAAGGAAAGATTTTGATTTCTCTTGCTGATTTTATAAGAGAGAGAAAATCTTAATATGTGGGATTAGTTAACTTTGGCCACAGATTTTATCTGTGGCTTTTATTATACACAGGAGGAAAAATTTATGAAAAAATCGGTTTTATTTTTTGGAGCTTTGTTAATTATTGTGTTAGGGTATTATTTTTTAAATAATAAAAAAGATAATAGCCAAGAACAAGTTGCTCAAGAAAAGGCACAAGTTACGGAAGAAAAGGTTATAAATGTTGGGGTATTACAATTACTTAGTCACCCAGCTTTAGATAGCATTTATAAAGGAATGGTAGAAGAACTTGCAAGACAAGGTTATGAAGATGGAAAGAATATTAGACTTGATTTACAAAATGCTCAAGGAGAACAAAGTAATCTTGCTCTTATGAGTGAAAAATTAGTTAGTGAAAAAAATGATATCTTAGTAGGAATTACAACACCTGCAACTTTAAGTCTTGCTAATGCAACAAAGGATATTCCTATAATCATGGCAGGAATTACTTATCCAGTTGAAGCAGGTCTTATTGCAAGTGAAGAAAAACCAGGAAATAATATCACTGGAGTAAGCGATAGAACACCTATTAAACAACAACTTGAATTAATGAAGGAAATTATACCTAACTTAAAGAAAATTGGTCTATTATATACTTCAAGTGAAGATAACTCAATAAAACAAATTGAAGAAGCTAAAAAATATGCAGCTGAATTAGGATTAGAAGTTAAATTAGCTTCAATAGCAAACTCTAATGATATTCAACAAGTAACAGAAAGTTTAGCAAGTGAAGTTCAAGCAATATTTGTTCCTATTGACAATACTATAGCAAGTGCTATGGCAACAGTTGTAAAGGTTACAGATAAATTTAAAATAGGAGTTTTCCCTTCAGCTGACACTATGGTTGCTGATGGTGGAGTTTTAGGTTTAGGAGTTGACCAATATCAAATTGGTGTTGAAACTGCAAAAGTTATAGTAGATGTAATAAATGGTAAAAAACCAGCTGATACTCCTATTGTTTTAGCTAATGAAGGAGTTATATATTTAAATGAAGCAAAAGCACAAGAATTAGGAATAGAAATTCCTGCAACTATTAAAGAAAAAGCACAAATAGTTAAGTAGTATTTAGTAAAATAGTTCGTTATTATTCTAAAATCTGGAATATAACTCACTTATTTTTCTAAAATCTTTATATAGAAGATAGGAAGGAAGAAGAAAATGGATTTAGTTATTTCAGCAATTTCACAAGGACTATTGTGGAGTTTATTATCATTAGGTTTATTTATAAGTTTTCGTGTCTTGAATATTGCAGATATGACAACAGAAGGTTCTTATCCTTTAGGAGCAGCTGTTTGTGTTATGCTTATACAAAGTGGTTATTCACCTTTGACTGCAACAATAATAGCAATGCTTGTTGGTTCTCTTGCAGGCTTAGTGACAGCTATTTTTATAAATGTTTGTAAAATTCCAAGTTTACTTGCAGGTATTCTTACAATGACAGCTTTACTTTCAGTGAATCTTCGTATAATGAAAAGACCTAATTTAAGTTTACTTAATAAAGAAACTATTTTTGATAGTTTATCAGAATTAAATTTACCACCTTATTTTGATATTATATTGTTAGGTCTAATAGTAATTTCTATTGTAATTTTAGCCATGCATTTATTTTTTGATACTGAGTTAGGACAAGCTCTAATTGCAACAGGAGATAATCCAAAAATGGCAACATCATTAGGAATATCTACTAAAAAGATGACTACTCTTGGACTTATGCTTTCAAATTCATTAATAGCTTTAACAGGGGCAATACTTTCTCAAAACAATGGATATGCTGATGTTAATAGTGGACTAGGAGTAATAGTTGTTGCTCTTGCTGCTATTATAATAGCAGAAGTGATTTTTACTGATGTAAACTTTTTAACACGTCTTGTTTGTATAGTATTTGGTTCTATGATATATCGTTTACTTTTAGTTTTTGTATTGAAATTAAATGTAATACAAGCTAATGACTTTAAATTAGTTTCAGCTCTTTTAATAGCACTATTTTTAAGTGTCCCTGAATTAAAAAAGTTTTCTTTAAAGTTAGGAAAAGGTGATAAATAATGCCATACATAGAACTAAAAAATATAAATAAAGTTTTTAATCCAAATTCAAACAGAGAACATCATGCTTTAAAAAATATAAATCTTGTTATTAATAAAGGAGATTTTATCACAATAATTGGTGGAAATGGAGCAGGAAAATCAACATTATTTAATGCGATATCTGGAGTTTTTCCTTTAGACAGTGGAAGTATATCAATTAATGATGTGGAAATTTCATCAACAAAGGAATTTGAAAGAGCTAAGTATATAAGTCGTGTTTTTCAAAATCCTTTAGATAATACAGCTCCTCGTATGACAGTTGCTGAGAATATGGCATTAGCTCTTAATCGTGGAGAAAGAAGAACATTAAAATTTAGTAAAAATAAAGATAATATAGCTTTATTTGAGAATTTATTAAAAAATCTTAATTTAGGTTTAGAGCAAAAACTAAATACTGAAATGGGAGTGTTATCAGGTGGACAAAGACAAGCCATTGCCTTACTTATGGCAACAATGAAAGCTCCTGAACTAATTTTATTAGATGAGCATACTGCAGCTCTTGATCCAAAGACACAAAAGAAAATTATGCTTTTGTCAGAAGAGAAAGTAAAGGAGAAAAATCTTACAGCCCTTATGATAACTCATAATCTTCAAGATGCTTTAACTTATGGTAATAGAATGTTACTTTTACATCAAGGAGAAATTGTTAGAGACTTTTCAGAAGAAGAAAAAAAGAAATTATCTGTAACAGATTTGTATAAGATTATGGTTGACCTTGATGAATAATATTTTATTTATTTTTATAGGAAATTATGCTATATTATAGATAAATAGAAAATTTTATTAAAGGGAGAAAATAATATGAGAATTAGAAGTGTTGAAACAGCTATAAGAGCAGATGTTAGCAGAAATATTCCTAATGGAGTAGATGCTTTAGGAATATTTGATAATTTAGTACAACCAATTTTTCCATTTCCAGTAGAAAGTCTTTCTATAATACTTTCTTTCTCAGAAATGGAAGGACCTACAATGTTCCAAGTGAGAATAAATGCACCAAATGATGATTTAGTGTCAAAAGGAGATTTTGGGGTATTACCAGACCAATTTGGTTATGGAAGAAAAGTAATTAATTTAGGTGGAATTTTAATTAGTGAAAGAGGGAAATACACTATAGATATTTTTGAATTAGGTGTTGATAAAAAATTAAAATTCATAAAAACTAGAAGATTATTCTTTGCTGATTACCCACCTCAAAGAGAATTTACTGAAGCTGAAAAGCAAGCTATATTAGAAGATGAAAGCTTAATAAGAGTTGTTAAAACAGAATTTAAGCCTTTTGAATTCGCAAATGATGATACTGTAAAACCTATAAAATTACAAATATCTCTTGATGACTCTGTGCCATTAGAAGAAGGATACATTGCAGTTCCTGAAGATAATACTATTTTAGTTAAAGGGAAAAAATTTGATTTAACAGGTATGAGAAGACATGTTGAATGGATGTTTGGAAAACCTATACCTAAACAAGAAGAAGAACCTGATGAAGAAAAATAAGGTGTTAATATGAGTGTAAAATATGTAGCTATGAAGCTAATATCATTTGTAGATAAAGGAAGTTATTCAAATATTGTTTTAAATGATGCTTTTAAAGAATTCTATCTTACAGCTAAAGAAAAAGCCTTTATTACTGAAATATTTTATGGTGTTTTAAGAAATAAAAATTTCTTAGACTATATGATAGAAAAAAATACCAAAGTAATAAAGAAAGAGTGGATAAGAAATCTATTAAGAATTTCAATTTACCAATTAACTTTTATGTCTAGTGATGCTAAAGGTGTTGTTTGGGAAGCAACTGAAATTGCTAAAAAGCATGGAATAGCTATTTCTAAATTCATAAATGGAACTTTAAGAAATTATTTGAGAAATAAAGATTTAGAAATAAAAAAACTACATGATGAGAAAAACTATGAAATTTTGTACTCTATTCCACAATATTTTTGTGATATATTAGAAAAACAATATGGAAGTGAAAATTTAAACCAAGCCATTATTAGTTTAAAGAAAATTCCTTATTTATCAGTAAGAGTAAATAAATTAAAATATAGTGAAGAAGAATTTGAAGAATTTTTAAAAGAAAAAGATATTCAAATTATAAAAAAAGTTGATTCAGTATATTATGTTAATTCAGGCTTGATAATAAATTCTAAAGAATTTAAAGAAGGAAAAATAATTGCCCAAGATGCTTCATCGTATTTAGCAGCTAAAAACCTAGGAGTAAAGCCAGATGAGCTAGTTTTAGATATCTGTGCTGCACCAGGTGGAAAAACGGCAGTTCTTGCTGAAGAAATGAAAAACAAAGGTGAAATCATAGCTATAGATATACATCAACATAAGAAAAAACTGATTGAAGAAAATATGAAAAAACTAGGAATAGATATAGTCAAAGCTACTGTTTTAGATGCTAGAAATGTAAATAAACAAGGTAGAAAATTTGACAAAATCTTGGTTGATGTGCCTTGTAGTGGTTATGGAGTTATAAGAAAAAAACCTGAAATTCTATATACAAAAAATAGAGAAAATGTAGAAGAACTAGCCTCATTACAACTAGAAATTTTAAATTCAGCAGCAGATATATTAAAAGATGGAGGAGAACTAATTTATAGTACCTGTACTATAATTTCTCAAGAGAATACTGAAAATGTTGAGAAGTTTTTAAATGAAAGAAAAGAATTTAAAGTTAAAGCTTTAAATATTCCTGAAAATGTTTCTGGTGAATATGACAAGCTAGGAGGTTTCTCTATAAACTATAAGGAAGAAATAATGGATAATTTCTATATTATAAAGTTAGTAAAGGAAGAAAAATGCTAGAAGAGTTAAAAGAAGCAAATAGTTATATTTCATCAAAGATTGATAAATATAGAAGTAGAAGCTTATTGATAAAAGAGATTGAAGAAGATGCTGAAATCAATAATGTTCCAATAATTAGTAAAGAAATTAGGGAATATTTGAAATTTATTATAAAATCAAATAAAAATATAAAAAATATTCTAGAGATTGGGACAGCTACTGCTTATTCAGGAATTATTATGGCTGAAGAAATCCAAGATAGAAATGGCTGTTTGACTACAATAGAAATTGATGAAGATAGATTCAAAATTGCTAAATCTAATTTTGAAAAAGCTAATTTGAAAAATATAGAACAAATTCTAGGAGATGCCACAGAAGAGATAGAAAAATTAAATAAAAATTATGATTTTATTTTTATTGATGCTGCTAAGGGGCAGTATAAAAAATTCTTTGAAGATTCATATAAACTTTTAAATCAAGGTGGTTTAGTATTTATAGATAATATCCTTTTTAGAGGTTATTTATATAAAGAAAGCCCTAAGAGGTTTAAGACTATAGTAAAAAGATTAGATGAGTTTATAGAATATCTTTATGAGAATTTTGAAGATGTAACTTTACTTCCTATATCTGATGGGGTCATGTTAGTTAATAAAAAGTGAACTACTCCCACTTATAGAAGTAGGAGACTTCTTGTAAATTTTTGTTAAATACTTGTACAATAAGGAGTTGCAAATTATATAACAACTCCTTTTAATTTATAAAAAAAATATTATTAAAATGCTTTTAATAATTTAAAAAATTTAGTATAATAGAACAATAAATTAAAAAAATATATGGAGGTATTAAAATGGCAGATGGACACAAAACACCGACGGAATTGGTGGATTATATTATTAAAGTTGGAATAGATAAGGCGACTAAGCCCTTATTTAAACTTATGTTACTTGGAATTTTTGGAGGAGCTTTTATAGCACTTGGAGGAGCAGGAAATATCATTTCATCTTCTACTTTAGTGAAAACTGACCCAGGATTTGCAAAATTTTTAGGAGCATCTGTATTCCCTGTAGGTCTTATTTTAGTTGTAACACTTGGAGCTGAATTATTTACAAGTAACTGTTTATTATCAGTTGCATTTGTAAATAAAAAAATTAGTTTTATGCAAATGATTAGAAACCTTGTAATTGTTTATCTTTTTAACTATGTTGGAAGTTTTATAGTTGCTTATATAACAGTAAAAGGTGGAAGTTTTAATGCAGATTCACTTGCATATCTACAAAATATAGCTACTCATAAAGTAGATGCTTCAGCTTATGCTCTTTTTATCAAAGGTATACTATGTAATGTTCTAGTATGTGGAGCTGTTATCCAAAGCTATACTTCAAGAGATACTATAGGTAAATTAGTTGGAGCATGGTTACCTATTATGCTATTTGTTCTTATTGGTTATGACCACTCAATAGCAAATATGTTTTATCTAACTGCTGCTAAATTAGTAGATTCAAGTTTATTTGGAGTTTCTGGTATCTTATACAATCTATTTTATGTTACATTAGGAAATATCTTAGGAGCTTTAGCTATAGGATTACCTCTATATTTCTCATATTATAAAAAATCAGATAACTAAAAAAATATTTTAAAAGGGCTGTTACAAATTTAACTTTTGCAACAGTCTCTTTTTACATTTTATAAATATCTTATCTACTTATAATGACTCAAAGCTTCTTCAAGTTTTTTTACTCTTATATTTTTAAATAAATTTTCAATGATATCCATCTCAGCTATTGGTGGAATGAATACAATAAAACCATCTCTTCCTCTAGTAAGTAATACACGATAACTATTTAATCTATAGGCTTTATCAGAATCAGTATTCCCTTCAGGTAGCCAAGCAGAATTATACCATTTTAGGTCCTTACCCCATACAATAATTGGCATATCAACTTCCAAGCCCTGACAGTCAAATTCAGAAATAGTTAGTTCTAATGAATTTGAGAAATTTTTATCTCCTATCTCACCATTGAACCAAGTTACAATATCTAATTTAAATTCTGACCTTAAACCATAATTTATAAGCTCTTTATTTTTTGATGATGCTAGTAATCCATATCTTTTATCATTATAACCTGAATATCTTTGACGACAGTAATTTTTTGCATTTTCAAGATTTCTTGTGTAGTACATATTAAATCCATTATTGATAATATCTATTGCTTTTGAAGAAGCTTGCTCCATATTACCAGCAATAAATTCATTTACAAATTTACTCACTTCACCAGCTGTATGAGTTCGTAAAGATGTATTCAAATCAAGTTCAGAATATTTTTGTACTGTTAGTGAAAATTCTTTCTCTAATTTATCTGGACACACTATTTCCCAATTATTTTTAGCTTTTTTTACTGCTGTATTCCATTGTTCTAAAACAGCATTCTCCCCATTATATATTTCTTGACCTTCACCAACAAGAATAAGTAAAACACACCATTCAAGTTTTTTATCACAAATCTCTACTATTATATCTGCTTCAGACTTTTCTATTTTGTTCTTTTTCCTCATCTGAGTCATATCCCATGCTCTTTGACCTTCATCAAATACGATAATATTGTGCTCAAAAGAATTCATAATATTAGATGTATACTCTTTTATTATTGAGTGAACATTTTTAACAAAAGTCTTATTTTTCAATGTACTTTGTAGTAATTCTATTAATGAACGATTTCCTGAAAGATATATAGAATTGACATGTTCATTTGATTCACAGATGTCATAAACATATTGTAATCCTAAATAAGTTTTACCAGCACCAGGCACTCCTGTAACAAGTGCAAGAATATGTTTCTTGTTTTCTCTTGCATCTCTTGTAATTTCTTTTAAGCATTCAATTGCTTGTGGAATAACAGTACTATTAACTTTTTTTATACTAGGAAGAGCTTCATGCTTCATAAATGTACGAGCAGCTTCAACAATTGTAGGTAGTGGTTCGTATTTTGAATCTATCCATTTTTTAGCATCAGTAGGAATTATTTTATCTGAAAAAATTTTAGAACAAAGTTCATCTATCCAATTTTTACTGCATAGCATAATTCCATCATATCTCTGTGGTTTCTTTTCTTCAGTTCCAGTTAATAGTAGTACAGGTACCACTTTTTTGTTTCTTGATTCATAATGATATTCTCTCAGGTCTCTTACATACGATTTTACTTGGTCTACATCAGCTTGTAATACATCAGCATATTGTTTAAATTCTAAAACAATAACATATTCTTTTGAAAGTAATATGACATCTGGTCTTCTTCCTGATTCATATGGTAAAGCATATTCAAAAATTATTTGAAGTCCAGGATATTTATTGTTTACAAAGGGTAATTCATTTTGTAATACATTAAAACAATCTCTCCAAGCTTTTTCTTGAGGTTCTTCTAAAGGAAGATGATATAAAGAATTAAAAGAATTACACATAGTTTTAAGCCAATTCTCTTCATCTTCTTTCAAAAAATTTTCTACAGAATTGTAATAGCAACAACGTGTTTTGTTAGTTTCATATTTTTCCAAATATCTCACCTCACTATTTTTTATAAACAATAAATTTTGTAGCTTCAAGCTTAAATGTTTCATCACTAACTGGACCTCGGTAAATTTCGATAGAACAGTTTCTATTTTTTATATCAAGATCGTATACACGATAAATGATGTATGGGTAGTCTTTATTCTTAGAAGCTTCTATCTCATTTCTCGTAATCTCAAATCCATCAGAATATCTTCCCTTTGAAGCTTTTACTTCGATATGAAGTTCTTTTTCATCTTTATCCCAAGCTCGAATATCATAACCTGCTCCATCTCCTTCTTCTTTAGAAACATGGACAGGCATTTTTAAATTATGTTCTTCTGCTTTCTGAGTTAAAATATCAAATACAATTTCTTCTCCAAGTGCTCCAATCTTATCTTTAGAGTCTTGTACTTTTTTCCAATCTATTTTTTTAATAATTTTAACACTTTTTTTCTCTTTTGTATTATCAACATCATTATTTTTTTTATAGATAATTTCAAAATTTTTTGATGTGTGATTACTAAGCTCTTCAATTTCTTCTTCTAAAAGATCGATATCCCTAAATGAATTTAAAGGAGTACCTACAGGAATACATCTTAGATTTTTCATAAGATTTTTAAAATCATTAAAAGTAATAGCATTCATTCCATATTGATTCCAAAAGTGTTCCCAAGTTCCCTCTTTCTTTTTTTTATTTTCCCATACAAAATTTTCGATAAAGGCTTCTCCTTGCTTGATGGGAGGATTTATTGTGAATGCATGTGAAATTGTAGCTATAACATTTCCTTTGTCATCAATAGGTTCTATTTTCTCAACATAACCACCACCATAAATTTCAAATTTACGATCTTTAGAATTTTTTCCAGGAATTCTACTTAAAATAAATGCACCAACTTCTACTTTATTAAAGCGTTTGATATTCCACTCATATGAAGTAATATCATCTTTGTACTTTAGTTCACCATTTTCTTTTTTTCCATAATCAAAAATAAAAACCTTTTGATCTTCAGTAGCTTCTGGTAAAATTTTAAAAACATCTTGCATATTATCACCTCTTACTTAGAATTCTATTATAAGCAAATCCTATCACAGGTAAATAAGTTTGTCAATACCCAGTACAAAAAAATGTTCTGGGTTATTTATAATAGGAAATAAAGAGAAAACAAAAAAACTTCCACTTATTAAAATGGAAGTTTTTATGAGAATAAATTTTATCGATTGTTTATAATCCAAAAGCATAACTTGTCATTGATAATGAACCTAGTTCTCTTATTTCATTAAATATATAAGGTTTTTCTCCTTGACTTGCTCCTAAAATATATAATATTGGCATAAAATGATCTGGTGTAGGAACAGCATAGTTTGAGTATTCATTTTCCTGATAATTTATAACTTTTGTATCTTCTCTTTTACTTATACTATCTAAAATATACTTATCAAAATTATCTGCCTCATGAGAACCTTTTGGATTATCCCATTCTATTTTTCTTAGATTATGTACAATATTACCACTACCCACTATTAAATAACCTTTTTCTCTTAATTCTGCTAATTTTTCTCCTAATTTATATGCCTCTTCACTACTTAAATAAGCATTTACTGATAATTGAACCACTGGTATTTTAGCTTCAGGAAACATATGAACAAATATAGTCCAAGTTCCATGGTCTATGCCCCAATCATCATTTATTTTTACATCATTTCCTAGTATATTTTCTACTTCATTTGTTAAATCCTTGCTTCCTTTTACTGGATATTTCACTTCATACAATTCATCAGGAAAACCATACATATCATATATTTGTTTTGGAAATTCAGCACTTTGAATAAAAGTATCTTTTGTAAACCAATGAGCTGAAATTGTTAAAATTGCTTTAGGTTCTCCATGGTTTTTTACTATCTCTTTTCCTATTTTATTTAAAGTTTCTGTCATTTCATTTGTTTTTAAAGCTATCATAGGATCACCATGTCCTACAAAAACTGCTGGCATTTTTTCCATAGTATCCACTCCTTATCATCTAAAAATTCTTTTATAGTTATTATACTAGCATATACACTTTTTTGGAAGTAGGCACTTTTTAGATTTATAGTTACCTAAAGGTAACTATAATGTAAAAGCTATTTTACAATATATTTTCATCAAGTAAAAAATCTACTAATCTTATGATTTTAATTCCATCATATACTCCTAGATAACTATCATCATTAGTGATTATTATTTTTTCAAAGTTATCTTGAATTTTATAGAATGGAGATAACTCTCTTTCTCTTGTATTTGAACTTGCAATATTCTCTGTTACTTGTATATAGATTTTTGTATTTATATTTGTAGCTATAAAATCTATTTCATTATCTCCAATCTTTCCTATTGCTACATCATATCCACGACGTAATAATTCAAAATAGACAATATTTTCAATAATATGTCCTATATCTCTATTTCTAAATCCTAATAGGTAATTTCTTAGTCCAATGTCTACTATATAATATTTTCCTAAGGTTTTTAAAAATTCTTTTCCTTTAATATCAAACCTTTTTATCTCATAAAAGACATATGCTTCAAGAAGAGTTGCTACATAAGACTGTACTGTTTGAACAGCAGGTTTAGTTTCAATTAATTTTTCATTTAACAAAACATTAGAAATGGAATTAATAGAAGTATTATTTCCAATGTTATCTGCTAAAAACATTATAATTTTTCTTAGTAGACTTGAATCAGTTACCTGTCTTCTATCTTTTTGTTTTTCACGCTCTAAAATATCTCTTATTACTACACTGGAATAAATCCCATCAAGAATAGTTAGAGCCTTATCTATTTCTAAAGGAAGTTCTGTAAGACTAGGCATACCACCAAAAGTGATATAAGCATCAAAAAGTTCTTTTATTTCATATGCTTCACCATTTTCATTTTCAACTTTTCTACTTATAGCTCCAGTTAAGCTTTTCTTTTCAATAATTTTATATCCATGAAAATCAATAAATTCAAGAAAAGATAGAGGATAAACTTTAATCTCAATACTTCTCCCCGCTAAATAAGTTGCATACTCACTTGATAGTAAAAAAGCATTAGAACCAGTTATATAGATATCACATTCAAAATCAACTCTAAATGAATTTATAGCATCTTGCCATTCTGAAACTTTTTGAATTTCATCAAAAAACAAATAAGCTTTTTTATCTTTAGGTAAATTACTTTTAACATAATTATATAAATCTTCAACAGTCATTCTTTTGAACTCCATTGACTCAAAATTTATTTGTATAATTTGATTTTTTTCTATACCATTATCTAAAAGATGTTTTATCATTAATTTCATTAGACTTGATTTTCCACAACGGCGAATACCTGTGATAATTTTAACAAAATCAGTATCTTTAAATTCTATAAGTTTTTCTAAGTAGTGACTACG
>ERZ772917.1205-NODE-1205-length-15726-cov-6.376300_pt1 | contig 15726 bp, 14 predicted proteins | sample MGYA00511187_ERZ772917 | MGnify/ENA primary metagenome ERZ772917 (study PRJEB29015, sample SAMEA2737925) | human oral metagenome | biome: human oral; feature: human-associated habitat; material: dental | place: China | collected 2012 ... | reverse complement strand
TGCCGATATCCCATGCAGATTGTCAACAACGCGCGTCGGTGCGGACAACGCGCGCTCATGCCGATAACGCGCGCCGGCGTCCAAGCCCAGAGCCCTCATCGGCAGTCACCGCAGTCCGCGCCCGGGGCCCTCGTCGGCGCACCGGCGCGCCCCGCCAGCCCCAGCCGTGTGGCCGGTCAGACGATGGTGAAAAGAGGGTCCCCCGCGCCGATGGCCGAAGGGACGGGGAGGGCGGGCTCGATGGCCGCTCCGACGGGTTCGAGGACGACGACGGGGGAGACCACGTCGAGGCCGGAGTCGAGCGCCCCGGAGGGATCCCAGCGGCACACCACCTGCCCCGCTTCCACGCGCTCCCCTTGACGGGCGACCGCCTCGAATCCCTGGCCCCGCAGTGCCACCGTGTCGATCCCCAGGTGGACGAGCACGGCGGCGCCGTCGTCGGCGCGCACCACGAAGGCGTGGGGCGTCGTCTTCACGATGGTGCCCGTGACCGGCGCCAGGACGTCGAGGCGCTCCCCAGTCGGTGGGCGCAGGGCCAGCCCCGGGCCGACGACGCCCCCCGCGAAGACGGGGTCGTCCACTGAGTCCAGCGGCGCGGCCTCGCCCGGCAGCGGCGAGCGCACGGCCGGGCTCATCGCAGCGCGTTCATCGCGTCGACGATCTCCTCGGAGTCGGGGCCCACGACCACCTGCACGGCATCGCCCACGATGATGACGTCGAAGGCCCCGGCGTCGCGCAGGGCGCGCTCGTCGATGACATCGGCGTCGACGACGTCGAGGCGGATCCGCGTGATGCACGCGTCGAGGTCCTTGATGTTGCCCCAGCCGCCCAGGGCGTCGATGATTGATTGCGCGTCGCTCATGGTTCCTCCCAGCCGCGTCGAAAAACCTGCCACGCATGCGCGTGAATTCCCTCCCATGATAGCCGGTCGCGCCCAGCGGGAGGCGGAGGCTCGGTGACAGAACAGGAACGAGTTCCGACAGATCGTGCCCCGGGGCTTCCCACTGCGCCGCGCGGCGCCGACAATGGTCGTGGGCCCGCGGACGCGGGCACAGGCGATGGAGCATAGGGAGCGACGATGACCACGAACCCCGGGCGCGCATGGGCGGCGGCAGACCTCAGCCTCATCCAAGCCGCGGCCCTTCTATCCGGATCCAGTGAGTGGGACTCCCGCCCGGTTCCCGCTGCCTCCGTCCCCTCCTTCGTGATGAGCGACGGCCCCCACGGGGTGCGGCGCCAACTGGGGGACGGCGACCATCTGGGCATCGCCGCCTCGGAGAAGGCGACGTGCTTCCCCACGGCGGCCACGGTCGCGAACTCGTGGGACCCCGCACTGGCGGAGCGGATGGGCGAGGCGCTGGGCCGCGAGGCGCGGGCGCTGGGCGTGGACGTGCTGCTGGGCCCGGGCCTGAACATCAAGCGCTCCCCGCTGTGCGGGCGCAACTTCGAGTACTACTCGGAGGACCCCCTGCTGGCGGGGCGCATGGCCGCGGGCATGGTGCGGGGCATCCAGTCGCAGGGGGTCGCGGCGTGCCCCAAGCACTTCGCCGTCAACTCCCAGGAGCTGCGGCGCATGGCCTCGGACTCGGTCGTCGATGAGAGGACCATGCGGGAGATCTACCTGACGGCCTTCGAGATCGTGGTGCGCGAGGCGTCGCCGCGCGCGCTCATGAGCTCCTACAACCGCGTCAACGGCACCTACGCCCACGAGAACGCGCACCTGCTCACCGAGATCCTGCGCTCCGAATGGGGCTTCGACGGGATGGTCGTGTCCGACTGGGGCGGCTCGAACAGCGCGGTCGACGCGGCCCGGGCGGGAGGCTCGCTGGAGATGCCCGGCCCCGGCCTGTACGGGGCGCGCCAGATCGTGGCGGCCGTCCGGGCGGGGGAGCTGGACGAGGCGGCGGTGCGCGCCCGCGCCCAGGAGGTGCTCGACATGGCGGCCGCGGCCGCCGCACTGGGCGAGGCGGATCCGGTGGACCTGGACGCCCACCACGAGCTCGCGGTCCGCATCGCCCAGGACAGCGTCGTCCTGCTGCGCAACCAGGGCCGGACCCTGCCGCTGGCGGAGGGCACCGGGGTCGGGGTGGTCGGCGACATGGCCCGAACGCCCCGCTACCAGGGCGCAGGATCCTCCCAGGTCAACCCCACGCGCCTCGAGTCCGCGCTCGACGTCCTCTCCGACGGGGCCGCGGGACTGGCCGTGGAGGGCTTCGCCCAGGGCTACGAGCGCCAGGGGGGGCCCGACGACCAGCTGATCGCCGAGGCTGTGGAGCTCGCCTCGCTCTGTGGGACTGTTCTCGTGTGCGCCGGGCTCGACGAGTTGGCCGAGTCGGAGGGCCTCGACCGCCAGCACATGCGCCTTCCCGACGCCCAGAACGCGCTCATCGGCGCCCTGGCGGCGACGGGGGCCCGCGTCGTCGTGGTCCTCTCGGGCGGCGCCTCCGTGGAGATGCCGTGGGCGGACGGGGTCGACGCCATCGTCCACACCTACCTGGGCGGACAGGGGGGAGCGCGGGCCGCCGTCAACGTCCTCACCGGGCGGGCGAACCCGTCGGGCCGCCTGGCCGAGACCTACGCGCGCTCCTACGAGGACCACCCCACCTCGCAGTGGTACCCGGCGACCGGGCCGCTGTCCCTCTACCGCGAGGGCCCCTACGTGGGCTACCGGTACTTCGAGGCGGCCTCCGTCCCCGTCGCCTTCCCCTTCGGCTTCGGGCTGAGCTACTCGGACTTCGAGTACTCGGGCCTGAGCGTGGACCGGCAGGGCGCCCGCTTCACGATCACGAACACCTCCGACGTGGACGGCGCCGAGGTGGCCCAGCTGTACGCGCGCGCCCCCGGCGGCGTCTTCGGCCCGGCCCGCCAGCTCCGCGGCTTCGCGAAGGTGCTGGTCCCCGCGGGGGAGAGCCGCGAGGTCGCCATCCCCTTCGACGACTACACGTTCCGCCACTGGGAGGCGGGCCGGGGCCGCTGGGAGGTGGAGGCGGGCAGGTGGACCATCGAGGTCGGCCCCCACAGCCAGTCCGTGGCGCTGCGCGCCGGATTGGACGTGGAGGGCGGGGTGCCCTCGCCGATCGATCCGGCTCTGGGGCACTACCTGGACGCCGAGGTCAAGGCTTCGACGGACGAGGAGTTCGCGGCGCTGCTGGGCCGGCCCGTGCCCGTCGCCCGCGAGGCGGAGCTCCTGGAGCCGGGCGACCCGCTGTCGGCGATGTCCCGGGCGCGATCGCGGTTGGCCCGTTTCGCGGCGCGCAGGCTGGAGGCGGCGCGCGAACGCGCCGACGCGAAGGGGATGCCCGACCTGAACATCCTCTTCGTCCTCAACATGCCCTTCAGGGCGCTGGCGAAGATGACGCGCGGCGCGGTCAGCGCCGACATGGTCGACGCGGTCGTCCTCGCCGTCAACGGGCACGTTCTGCGCGGGGCGGTGCGCCTGGCCAGGGGCTACTTCGCCAACCGCAGGGCGGACAAGCGCACGCAGCGCGAGCTGGACGCGCCGCGCTGAGGCGCCCGCCGCGCCGAGCACCCCGGCGCGGACTGGATCGCTCCCGGACCTGGACCGCCCGGCGGGCGCTCCCGACCGAATCCCACGCACACCCACGCACGACCGGAGGAACCCCTCATGAACGCCCTGAGAAAATGGTGGAAGAACTTCGAGGACAAGCACCAGACCCTCGCGCAGTTCATCGTCTTCTTCATCCTGTCCAACGGCATCACAGTGCTGCAACTGGTGCTGATGCCCGCCTTCAAAGCGGTGTTCGCGGGCACGTCCCTGGTGGGCACCGCGTTCCAGCTCCTGCCCGTGGGGGTCTCCAACGGGCAGACCATCTACCTCTTCGACTACCCCGCCGGCGCCATCCAGTCCGGCGGCGGGGGCGGCCTGGCGTACTTCCTGGCCGTGGAGATCACACTGCTGATCGCCCAGGTCATCAACTTCTTCGCGCAGCGCTCCATCACCTTCAAGTCGAACTCGTCGATCCTCAGGGCGGCGCTGTGGTACGCGGTGGCCTACGTGGTCATCACGGTGGTGGCCGCCGCCCTGCAGGTCCTGTACAAGGACCCGATCTACGCGTGGAGCATCTCCGCGATGGGCCCGGGGGGCGAGACCTTCGCCGACGTCGTCACCATGTTCATCAACGCCGCGGTCTCCTTCTGGGTGTTCTTCCCGATCTTCAAGGTGATCTTCCGCGACGACCCCGCCCCCGACCAGGGCGGAACGGCGGATGAGGGGGCCGGCGCACAGTAAGATGTGAGGGCACCGCGCCCCCATCAAGGAGAGCCCCACATGCCAGCACCGCTGCTCACAGTCATCGTCCCCTCCTACAACTCGCAGGACTACCTGGACCGGGCGATGACCAGCCTGGTCGGCTACGGCGACGAGGTCGAGGTCATCATCGTCGACGACGGGTCGAAGGACGCGACGGGCGGCATCGCCGACGACTGGGCCTCGCGCTACGGCTCCGTCCGCGTCATCCACCAGGAGAACAAGGGCCACGGCGGCGCCGTCAACGCGGGCGTCGCGGCGGCCGCGGGCACGCACGTGCGGGTCGTCGACTCCGACGACTGGTTGGACCGCAAGGCCCTGGCGGCCGTGCTCGAGGTGCTGCGCGAGGAGCGCGCGGCCGGGCGCGAACTGGACCTGCTGGTCACCAACTACGTGTACGAGAAGCAGGGGAAGGCGCACAAGGCCGTCATCCGCTACCGCAACGTGCTGCCGCGCGGCCGCGTCTTCGGATGGGAGCAGGTGCGGCGCTGCCGCTACGACCAGTACCTCATGATGCACGCGCTGACGCTGCGCACCGAGGTGGTGCGCGCCTCGGGCCTTTCCCTGCCCGAGCACACGTTCTACGTGGACTACCTGTACTCGCACGTGCCCCTGCCCCACGTGCGCACCATCCGGTACCTGGACGTGGACCTGTACCGCTACTTCATCGGCCGCGACGACCAGTCCGTCAACGAGAAGGTCATGATCTCGCGCCTGGACCAGTTGGCCCGCGTCAACAGGCTGATGGCCCAGGCCGTCCCCCCGCGGGACTCGGTGGACGGGCGCCTGTGGCGGTACATGGTGCACTACCTGCGCATCAACGCCGTGGTGTGCTCGGTGATGGCGCAGCTGTCGGGCACACCCGAGCACCTGGCCCTCAAGGACGCGATCTGGCTGGACATGGAGATGGTGAACCCGCAGGCCACGGCCGCGATCGTCCGGGATCCGCTGGCCGCCCTGGTGCGCCACGGCTCGCCGCGCGTGATCCGCGCGGGCTACGCGGTGGTGCGGGCGGTCCTCGGATTCAACTGAGCGCCGACGACCCCGGCCGGGGGGCGCCCACGGCCGTCATCGCTCCTGGAGGGGGGAGGCCGAGGGCAGCAGGACCGTCAGGGTGAACCAGTGGTCCTCCGCCCTGGTGGCGGCCTGGCCGCCGTACTTGCGGGCCGTCCACTGTATCGACTTCACGCCCCAGCCGTGGCGCACCCCGTCGGCTTTGATCGTCGTGAGGCGCCCGCCCGCGTCGGTGCTCAGGCGCCCGTCGAACCAGTTGTCGACGCGTATGACGACCATCTCCCCCCGGCGGAAGAGGGCGAGTTCAATGAGGCGCTTGGCCGGGTCGGGCACCCTGCGGGAGGCCTCGATCGCGTTGTCCAGGGCGTTGCCGAAGAGGGTGGCGATGTCCATCGACGACATGCCCGCCAGGAGGGACCCGTCCGCGACCGCTGTGAAGTTGATGCCCTCGGCGCCGCACACCCGCCCCTTCGTCGTCAGGACCACGTCCAGGACCGGGTTCCCGCTGTGGTACTGCTGGCCGATCCGCGCGATCTGGGACTCGAGCTCCTCGAAGGAGGCGGCGGCCCGCCCCGGATCCAGTTCGGCGCGGATCGCGGCCACCTGGTGCTTGAGGTCGTGGTGGGCGCGGGCCACTTGCTCCATGTCGGCCCTCGCCGACAGGTACTGGTGGTGCTGGGCCTCCAGGGAGGCCTGGATCGAGGCCAGCTCGCGCTCCATGGCGCTCTGCTGGATGCGCTCGAACTGGGCGAAGAGGATCGCGTAGCCGCCCAGGTCGACGAGCGTGCGGATGTAGAAGACCTCGAGCCCCGCCCGCCCCGAGAAGGGGGTCTGCGTGGAGACGAAGCTGAGGTTCGACAGGGCGAAGACCGCCACGCCGATCACGAGGGCTGCGACGAGGTCGCCTCGCCTGAGCGCGGGCAGCGCCCCCTGCCGCAGGACGCGCCGCTCGCAGTAGTGGACGGTCCCCAGGCACGCGGCGGCGATGGCGGTGAAGCCGCCGAGGGCCTCGGGCCGCCATATGGGCGCGGTGGCGTGGAAGTAGACGACGACCTGCCACGCGAGGGAGGCCGCCAGCTCGGCGACGACGAAGGCGCGGGCGCTCGTGTGCGTCACCCACCGCCAGTCCATCGTGGTGCCGATCCTGATCGTGCCCCACACCAGCGCGAAGGCGAGGACCATGCCGGGCACCCACAGGGACAGGGGCGCGCGGCCCAGGAGCTCCTGCGTGATGGCGAAGGCGGGCAGTCCGCCCGCCGCAGCGAGCGCGAGGCGCCAGCGCGGGACCGGGCGCGCGGGGGAGGGATCGTGGAAGGAGGCGCGCGCGATGGCGGTCACGTAGACGAGGGCAGCCCCCCACTCGGCCAGCGCCGTGAAGAGGCGGGGGATGTCGGGGAGCGACTCGAGCATCTCACCGGATCCCGCCGGCGTAGGCGGCCAGCGCGCTCATGAACGCCTTCTTGCGGGGGCGCGAGACGCGCAGCCGGTCCCCGTTCGTCATGAGGCACTCCTGGTCGGCGACTCCGCGCACGTGCCTGAGGGACACCAGGTAGCACGAGTTCGAGCGGAAGAAGTCCATGCCCTCCAGCCGGGCCTCCATCGCCTTGAGGGTGGAGACGATGGAGATGGCGGCGCCGTCTGTGGTGTGGACGGTGAGGCGGTGCTTGATGGACTCGACGTAGACGATGTCCGCCACGGGCACGCGGTGGGCGGCCGCGCCGGACTGGAGCAGCACGGATGCCCCCTGCCGTTTCGCGAGCGCTTCGAGGCAGCGGTCGAGCTCCTGGGAGAAGGCGAACCAGGGGAGGGGTTTGAGCAGGTAGGACAGTGCGCCGACCTGGTACCCGTTGATGGCGAACTGCGGGGCGGAGGTGATGAAGACGAGGATGGCCTCCTGGTCGACCTCGCGGACCGCCCGGGCGGCGGTCATCCCGTCCACGTGCTCCATCTGGATGTCCATCAGGATGATGTCGTACACGGGCTTGTAGTCGCCGATGAGCGCCGCGCCGTCCTCGAAGTGGGTCACGTCGAAGCGGAGGCCGTGCTCGTCGCCGTAGCGCCTGATGTAATCGGACAGGAGCGCGCGCGAGGCGGCCTCGTCCTCGACGACCGCGATCCGTACCATTGGAGAACCCCTCCCCGCGTTGCCTTCCACTCCAAGGGTATCCGAGCGCCGCCGGACCGGCGCGGCGCGTCCGGCGGGGACGGGTGGGATGCGCCGGCGCGCGGGTGGACGGGTCCCGCGCGTCCAGCGGGGACGAGTGGGATGCGCCAGCACGCGGGCGGGTGTGGCCAGTAGGATTGGGGAAGGCAACCGGAAAGGGGAGCGGCGTGGATCTGCTCGTTGTTGGATCGGGCTTCTTCGGCCTGACAGTCGCCCGCGAGGCGGCGGAGCGCTTCGGCATGAACGTCACCGTCATCGAACGCCGTGACCACATCGGGGGCAACGCGTACTCGTCGATCGACCCCGCCACCGGCGTCGAGGTCCACCGCTACGGCACCCACCTCTTCCACACCTCGAACGAGCGCGTGTGGGACTACGCCAACCGCTTCACGGCCTTCAACTCCTACCAGCACCGCGTCTACGCGAACCACCGCGGCGTCGTCTACCCGCTGCCGATCAACCTGGGGACGATCAACCAGTTCTTCGGCAGCGCCATGGGGCCCCAGGAGGCGCGCCAGCTCATCGCATCGCAGGCGGGGGAGGCCGGCGGCGAGCCGTCGAACCTGGAGGAGAAGGCCATCAGCCTGATCGGGCGCCCCCTGTACGAGGCGTTCATCAAGGGTTACACGGCCAAGCAGTGGCAGACCGACCCCACCGACCTGGACCCCTCGATCATCACGCGCCTGCCGGTGCGCTTCACCTACGAGAACCGGTACTTCGCGGACGCCCACGAGGGGCTGCCCGTGGGCGGCTACGGAGCCTGGTTCGAGAACATGGTGGACCACCGGCGCATCACGGTGCGCACGGGCACCGACTTCTTCGACTTGTCCCAGCCCTGCTCCAAGGCGGCCGTGGGCCAGGTGCCCGTCGTGTACACGGGCCCCATCGACCGCTACTTCGACTACGAGGCGGGGGAGCTGTCGTGGCGCACCCTCGACTTCGAGACCGAGGTCGTGGGCGTCCCCGACTACCAGGGCTGCTCGGTCATGAACTACTCGGACGAGTCGGTCCCCTTCACCCGCATCCACGAGTTCGCCCACCTGCACCCCGAAAGGGCGCGGCCCGGCGCGACGAACACCGTCATCATGCGTGAGTACTCGCGTTTCGCAACGCGTGGCGACGAGCCCTACTACCCGGTGGCGTCCCCGGCGGACCGGGAGGTCCTGGACGCCTACCGCCAACTGGCCGCGGGGGAGGACCGCGTCCTCTTCGGCGGGCGCCTGGGGTCGTACAAGTACCTCGACATGCACATGGCGATCGCCTCCGCCCTCAACCGCGCGGACGAGGTCGTGGCGCAGTGGCGGTGACGCCCGTGCCGCGCGCGGCCCTCTAGGCCCGGGAGCAGTGGTGGCTTCGATCATCTGGTCGATCTGCGCGATAGGCGCGGTCATCGGCATAGGCTGGCTGGCCAGGCGCTTCGACCGCGTCGGCCAGGAGGCCGCGACCGCGCTCGCGCAGGTCACCTATTGGGTGGCCTCCCCCGCGATGGTCTTCCACGCGGAGGCGGGCACAGATGTGTCCTCCGTCTTCGGGCGCCCGCTGCTGGTGGCCGCCGCCTCGGGGGCGGGCGCCGCCCTCTTCTTCGTCGCAGTGGCCAGGGCGTGGCCGCGACTGCGTGGGCCGGACCTGGCGCTGGGGGCCATGGCGGCATCGCTGAACAACGGGGCGTACATCGGCATCCCCGTCGCGGTCTACGTCCTGGGGGACGCCTCCGCGGTCCTGCCCGTCATCGTGTTCCAAGTGGGGTTCTTCACCCCCATGTTCTTCGTGCTCGCCGAGGTCAGCGCCGCCGGGCGGACGCCGTCGCCGTGCGCCGTGGCCCGCCTCGTCGTCACCAACCCGATTGTGGTCGCAGCGGTGGCGGGCCTGGTGTTCTCCGCGACGGGCGCGGCAATGCCGGTCCTGGTGGATGTGACGGCCTCGATGCTCGGCCAGGCGGCGCCGCCCATGATCCTGCTGTCCTTCGGCATCTCCCTGCGCGGCGGGGGCGCGCGGGTGCGCGGGGGAGCGGGCGCGGTGCTGGCATCGGCGACGAAACTGGTGGTCCAGCCGCTCGTCGCCCTCTCGGTGGGAATGGCCCTCGGGCTGAGGGGCCAGGCCCTGATGTCGGTGACGGTCATGGCGACGCTGCCCACCGCTCAGAACGCCTACATCGCGGCGACGCGGGCGGGCGGGGGCGTGGAGATCGCGCAGGGGACGGTCCTCATCACCACCTTCGCCTCCCTGCCCGTGACCATCGCGGCCGCCGCGCTCTTCCACGCCCTGTCGGCGGCGTGAGCGGCCCTCTGCGCCGACCGTGGGCCGTCCTCTGCGCCGACCGAGGGCGGGCCGCCCCTCCAAGGCTTGTCGGCGGCGTGGGCGAGCCGCCCCGCTAGGCCGACCGCGGGCGGCCCTGTCGGCGGCGCGGACGGTCCCGCGACCAGCTGATTCGTCTGATATATGGACCCCGTTGCGCCTGCTGCGCGGGACTCTCCTACGCTGGCCCTTATCCCTCGAACACCGACAGTCAGGAACCCCATGGAGACCACTGCGCGCAGAACCACCAAACGCGAGTCCTGGAGCGGCCAGACGGGCTTCCTGCTGGCGGCGATCGGCTCCGCCATCGGACTGGGCAACATCTGGCGCTTCCCCGGCACCGCCTACGCCAACGGCGGGGGAGCGTTCCTGGTGCCCTACCTGGTGGCCCTCGTCCTCGTCGGCATCCCCATGCTGTGGCTCGACTACGCGATGGGGCACAAGCTCCGCGGGTCGCCGCCGTGGGCGCTGCGCAGGCTCGCGGCCGGGGGCGAGGTGCTGGGCTGGTTCCAGACCTTCGTCTGCTTCGTCATCCTGGTGTACTACGGCGCCGTCATCGCCTGGAGCGCCCAGTACATGGTGTACTCCGTGAACCAGAGCTGGGGCGAGGACCCCACGTCCTTCTTCACGGACACGTTCTTGCGGGTGGTGCCCGGCGACCAGTTCTCCTGGGAGCCCGTCGCCGCGGTCGCCGTTCCCCTGGTCCTCATCTGGGTGCTGGTCCTGGCGATCATCGGGCGCGGCATCGCCCGGGGCGTCGAGGCGGCGAACAAGGTGTTCCTGCCCCTGCTGGTCGTCCTCTTCCTCATCATGGTCGTGCGCGCCCTGTTCCTGCCGGGCGCGGTCGAGGGCCTGAACGCCTTCTTCTCCCCGCACTGGGAGTCGCTGGCCAACCCGCAGGTGTGGTTGGCGGCCTTCGCGCAGATCTTCTTCTCGCTGTCGGTCGGCTTCGGCATCATGATGACCTACGCCTCGTACCTCAAGCGCAGGTCCAACCTGACGGGCACCGCCCTGGTCGCGGGATTCGCCAACTCGTCCTTCGAGATCCTGGCGGGCATCGGGGTGTTCTCCGCCATCGGCTTCATGGCGCACCAGCAGGGCGTCGGCGTGGGCGATGTGCAGGGCGTCTCCGGCCCCATCCTGTCCTTCGTGACCTTCCCGAAGATCATTTCGATGATGCCGGGGGGAGCGATCTTCGGCGTCCTCTTCTTCGCCTCGTTGACCCTGGCCGGGGTGACCTCGCTGCTGTCCCTGCTGCAAGTGGTCTCGGGGGGCCTGCAGGACAAGTTCGGGCTGTCGCCGGCCCGCGCAGCCCTGGTCTTCGGCGTTCCCGCCACCGTCGTCTCCGTGGCGCTCTTCGGCACCCGGTCCGGCCTGAACACCCTCGACATCGTCGATAACTTCATCAACAACATCGGCGTGGTGTCCAGTGCGATCCTGGTGGCCGTCCTGGCCGCCGTGGCGCCGCCGCGCCTGCGGGGCCTGCGCCGCCACCTCAACTCCGTGTCCTCGGTGAAGGTGCCGCGCCCGTGGGAGCCCCTGGTGGGCGTGGTCGTCCCCCTGGTCCTGCTCGTCATGATGGGGATCACCGCCGTGACCCTGGTCCAGGAGGGCTACGGCTCCTACGCCCCGGGCCTCGTCGCGGTCTTCGGGTGGGGGTCCGTCGCCCTCGCCGTGGTGGGCGCGGTGGCCTTCACGCTGCTGCCGTGGCGCCACCGCCTCGCCGCGCCGTCGATCCGCGCGATCATCGACGCCGACGAGGCGGGGGCCGCCGTCCAGGACGGGTCGGGGGAGCCCCGCGATCCGGGGGACCGCGGAGGCGGGCAACCCGACGGGAAGACGGCGCCCGGCGGTTCGGCTGACAACGCGGCGCCGGGCGGTTCAGATGACAACGCGGCGCCGGGCGGCTGTGACGGCCCCGGCGACGACGGGGAGACCAACGGGGAAGGGGCCCGGGCATGAGCGCCATCGCTGTCCTTATCATGGTAGTGACGATCCTGCTGGTGTGGGGCGGCCTGGTCGCCTCCGTCGTGCTCCTCCAGGTCCTGCCGGTCCCGCCCGAGGAGCCGGCGGAGTCCAGCGACCGCCACGACGGCGCCTCTGGCGATCCGGCAACCGACTAGGGCGGAGCGCCCGCCATCCCAAAGGAGTCCCGATGAAACTCGTCGCCTTCGACCTCGACGACACGCTGGCGCCCTCGAAGTCGCCGCTGCCCCCCCTCATGGACCAGCGGTTGCAGTCCCTGCTCGACCACGTTCCCGTGTGCATCATCTCCGGCGGGCAGATCGGGCAGTTCCGCGCCCAGGTCCTGTCCCAACTGCACGCCTCGGACCGCCAGCTCTCCCGCCTGCACCTCATGCCCACGTGCGGCACCCGCTACTACCGTTACGAGGACGGCCAGTGGTCCATGAAGTACGCCCACGACCTCGACCCGCAGGTGCGCGACCGCGCGATCGCCTCCCTGGAGAGGCGCGCCAAGGAGCTGGGCCTGTGGGAGGAGGACACGTGGGGCCCCATCATCGAGGACCGCGGCTCCCAGATCACCTACTCGGCCCTGGGGCAGGAGGCTCCCCTGGACGCCAAGCGCGCGTGGGATCCCGACGGCGCGAAGAAGGCGCTGCTGCGCGACGCCGTGGCCCCCGACGTGCCCGAGCTGGACGTGCGGGGCGGCGGCTCGACCTCCATCGACATCACGACGCGGGGCATCGACAAGGCCTACGGCATGGGCAAACTGGTGGAGGCCACGGGCATCGCCCCGCAGGACATGCTCTTCATCGGCGACCGGCTGGACGCCGAGGGCAACGACTACCCCGTCAAGGCCGCCGGGTACCCGACGCGCGCCGTCGCGGACTGGCACGAGTGCGCCGAGGCGATCGCCCAGATCGTGGGGGAGCTCGGCGCCCGGTAGGCCCGGGGGGAGGCCGGGGTCCGTCACCGGTGTCCGGTGGGCGGACCAGAATTCACCGTACCGGGCGGGCCGGATACGGTGGGGTACGTACCTGACGGCGTCGCGGGCGCGGGTTTGGGCTGCGCCTGAAAGGCCTGGTTTTCGACGCGGCGCTGCGGTGCGAGGGTCATCCCACGAAGGGGAAGGGAGAACGCGGTGACGGACCTCTATCTTGTGGCGGGCAATCTGGAGACGCTCTATGAGCGCGTGGGGTATGTGGTCGAGGATCTGGGACCGGTGGTGGTCGAGGAGGTTGGATCGTATATCCACGGGGGGGATGCCCGGAGGGCAGAGCGCGGACCTGGGCGTTCAGGCCGCGGACACCATTGACAATAGAGTTGGCGGCGTCGTTTCTGGTTTGTCGGATTTCTGCGTGAACCTCGCGGATATGATCGCGGTTCGCCGCCACGGAGGACGCCAACACTGTGGCGTTCCAGAACATCGCCCACTCCTCGGGGGTGAACTGATGGTCGCGTGGAGTGATGTCTTGAACTGGCGCGCCGACTATATCGAGGCCGCCAGGCAAAAGGCGGAGGACGCGTTGCGGACAGCGCGCGCCCAGGTCGCGGAACTGGAGGACCACCAGCGCCACATCCAGTCCCAGGGCGATTCCATCAGCGCGATGCGCGGTGCGCTGGGGAGCCAGCAGAGTTGCTTGGATCATGGGGTGAACTACCTCGCCGAGTACATGCTGGCGTGCGCCGAGGCCGTGGACGGCGTGCGCCGAGGCCGTGGACGGCGTGCGCCGGGTGACGGCGAAAGTGGAAAGCGCTTTGGAGATCTCCGAGGAGATCGGCTACCCCATCCACGACGATGGCAGCGTTGACAGTTTTAGTCGCAAGTACAATCATGTTCCTGGAAGACCGTTGGCCCACATTCAAACGGCGGAGGACACGGTCGCCGAGGCGAAGCACACGGAGCTGAAAGACTGCGTTGCTGATGCTCTGCGCATCGCCGACGAGGTGGACGCGGAGTTCGCTAGGCGGTTGCGACGACTGGCAATGGGCACGTTCGCCAGAGCTGAGGGCAGGGCATCGATCTCCCCGGGCCTGCCGAACGACGCGGACGAGTCGTGGTCCCCGTCGGAGGTGAGCGCGTGGTGGGCTGCCCTGACCGATGAGGAGCGCCAGGCGTGCATCGAGCGCGATCCTTTGAAGTACGGCAACCTGGACGGGATCGACATGGCGTCGCGGGACAAGGCGAACCGGCTCGCCCTGTACGGGCGCGAGGACGCCGACGGCAACCACGTTCCGGGAACTGGTCTGCTCGACCAGGCGCAGGCCAAGTTCGATGAGGCTAAGAGGGTCTATGAGAAAAATATGTTAAATGGCGCGCTGAACGGGTATGAGATCAACGATCTCGCGAGTGCGTACTATCGCGCTGAGCGGGATCTGATGGATTTGCAGAAGATCGACGAGCAGTTGCGCACGAAGCAGGCGTCGGATGGGACGCCCTTGTCCTTGCTCGCCCTGGACACGTCGGGGGAGCAGGTGAAGGCGGCGGTGGCCGTGGGGGACGTGGACCACGCCCAGCACGTCGCGAACTTCACCCCGGGCATGGGCACGAATGTGCGCGAGTCGCTGGCCAACTACGTGGATGTCGCCGACCGCATGCGCGACAACACAGAGGACCAGGCGGGCGTTGAACTATCCGATGTCGCTGTGGTGGCGTGGTTGAACTACGACGCCCCGACCGACGTCACGAAGACCTTCGATCCGAGTGTGGCTAGTACGGAGAAGGCGCACGAGGGGGCCGATCGGTTGGCGGGGTTCCTCACGGGTGTGCGCTCGTGGCGCAACGAGCAGGGTGGGTCCTTGCATTTGACGAGCATCGGGCACTCGTACGGGTCCACGACTACTGGGTTGGCGATGTTGAAGATGGGCGAGGGGGTTGTGGACAACCAGATCTACTTAGCATCCCCGGGCAGCGGTGCGCACTCGGTGGGGGCGCTGGGGGTCGATCCCTCCCACGTGTGGGTGTCCGCTGTGCCCGAGGGCGACGCTGTGCAGGGGATGGGCCCGGATTGGTCCGACTTCGCCAGGGACCCTGTGGAGTTGGAGGGTATCCAGCACCTGTCGGGGGACGCCACAGGAGCGCAGGGGTACGTGTCAGTCAATCCAGGCAGCTATGATAATCATTCTTCCTACTTCGCCCCGCCCAAGCCCGGGGAGCGCAACAAGGTGTTCGACGATGTCTGCAAGGTCTTGGGAGGCGCGAAGTGACCAGTCGTGTGTTCGCCAGGGCTGCTGGTGTTCTTGTGTGTGTGGTTCTGTTGGTGTCGGGGTGTGGGTTGGTTCCTCGGTCGCAGAGTCCGCAGGAGGCGTTGGGTTTGCCGCAGGCGGAGACGCCGTTCGCCGAGCGTGTGTCGATTGAGGAGTATTTGCGGTCGGAGGAGCCGGTGCTGGCGGGTTTTGCCCGGGCCCTGGCGGAGAAAGGGGGTGGAACAATCGGGGTCTCTGCGATTCGGATCGTTCGTTATTGTTGGGATTGGGGTCCTGGTCAGGAGCGGGGGTGGTCGTTCCGCAGTGAGACTCTGTATGTGGTGTCGGTGACTGATGCGGATATTGATGAGATAGCGTCGCAGGAGTTGTCCGGTCTGCCGTACAAGGGGACGCGGGGGGAGCCGTGGGAGGACGGGTCTTTTACATTACGCAGTGGTGATGCTGCTAATGGTGGGCAGCTCCAGGTAAATTACTTCCCAGATGATCGAACGTCGCTTCGTTATGAGTCTGGGTGCCGTCCGTCGGACGGGTCGATGGGGGACCTCAATGAGTACGTGCTGCCCTCGACCGAGGAGGTGTTTCCTGATCTGGTGGTCTACCCGGCCTTCGACAAGGACACCAAGCAGCCGAACCCGCCCCCGCCTGCGCGGGGTGCCTCCGGCCAGTCGGATCAGTCCGCCCAGTCGGGTGGGTCCGGCGATGAGCAGGGCGAGGACCAGTGAGGGTGCCGGGGAGGCGCGAAGTGAGCAGCTGTGTGTTCGGCAGGGCTGCTGGTGTTCTTGTGTGTGTGGTTCTGTTGGTGTCGGGGTGTGGGTTG
>ERZ772917.1204-NODE-1204-length-15766-cov-3.437146_pt1 | contig 15766 bp, 10 predicted proteins | sample MGYA00511187_ERZ772917 | MGnify/ENA primary metagenome ERZ772917 (study PRJEB29015, sample SAMEA2737925) | human oral metagenome | biome: human oral; feature: human-associated habitat; material: dental | place: China | collected 2012 ... | reverse complement strand
GAATAAGAAAAAAGCTATACTATTTAACATAGCATAACTTCCTCCTTATTTTTCTTCATCAACCGAATTTGACAAAGAACCTTTATCGTCAGCTCCTTAATTTTATATTGTTAATTATTTACCTTCTTTTAATAAATCACGGATTTCTTTAAGAAGTTCTTCTTTACTATCAACTTCTGGTGCTTTTTCTTTAGTCTCTTCTTCTTTAGCCATTTTTTCTTTAGCAGTATTAATAGCTTTAACAAAAATGAAAATAGCTACAGCTGTGATTAAGAAATCAATAATAATTTGAATGAAGTTACCGTATTTAATATTGTTCCACATTAAATTAGTGAAGTCTGGTTTAGATGGGAAAAGAAGCCCGATAAGTGGCATCATAATATCAGTTACTAATGAGCTTACGATTTTACCGAAAGCAGCCCCCATAATAACCCCGATTGCAAGATCTAATACATTACCTTTAAAAGCAAATTTTTTAAATTCATTTAACATAAATATTTTGTTCTCCTTTATAAAAATTTATACTTGTGTATGATACACTAAATTAGGAATAAAATCAAGGGTTTCCACATTTTTCATAGTGAAAATAATGCTAAAATTAATATCCCTCAAAGTTAAATATTTTGAGGGATACTAATTTATCTATATTCTAATTATATTAAATTTTAGTTTTCTTCTGAAGATTTTTCTTTTTTAAAAAATTTATTAAGTAAGTCAGTTGCTTTATTTTTATTTTCTTCAACTTTTTCAGATAAATCATTGATTTTTTTATCAGTATTTTTTCTAAAACCTGTAACATTGTTTTTCATAGTATCTACTGATGATTGTAAACCATTAATTGAAGAAGCTAAGCCTTCTGTTGAATTAAATAATGGGTCTAATTTTTCAGATTTCACTTGAATATCTTCAGCAAGAATATTTGCGTTTTGTAGTAGAATATTAGTTTCAACCATAATTGGTTCTAGATGACCTTCTACTTTTTTAACAGTTTCATTTAAATCTTTTGCAAGAGTAAGAGCATCTTCTGCGATACTAGTTACATCTTCCACACATTCTGTAACAGATACAATAGATTTTCTTGCAGTTCCTAGAGTTCTTGCTGCACTGATACAAATAATAAGCACACCTACTCCTGATAGAAAAATTCCTGCGTAGGCAAGTACAAGCCAATCAATATTTAACATTTATATGTCCTCCTTGAGATGTTATATTAATTATATTTTAAATAAGTTTTAATTATTAGTGTTTTTTTCAAAAAATTTATGACAAAGTTTATTGATATTTCCAGCCCCCATAAATAAAAATACAGTATTATCAAAGTTTAGTTTATCCAAATCTTCTTCTCCATGAATAATTTCAGAACCAGGAGTTACTTTTTGTAAATCCTCAATCCCAACAATTTTCTCTTTTTCACGCACTGAAGCAAAGATTGGGCATAAAAATACTTTGTCTGCAGTTAGTAGACTTTCGGCGAATTCGTTCAAGAATTTTGCAGTTCTTGTATAAGTATGAGGTTGGAAAATAGCAACAATCTGCTTATCTGCATATTTACGACGTGCACTATCAATAGTAGCTTTAATTTCACTAGGATGATGAGCATAGTCATCAACAACTATATTATTGTCAAATTTATATTCACTAAATCTTCGTTCTGCTGGACGATATAAAGCTAATGATTCTTGTATTTTTTCTACGCTAATACCATTGATATCAGCCAAAGCGATAGCAGAAGTGGCGTTAGAGATATCATGTAATCCGAAGACTGCCATAGTGAATGTTCCAAGGAAAGCGTTATTTTTATAAATATCAAACTTACTATGCTCGGTAGAAGTTTGAACGTTTTTTATTTGGTAGTCATTTCCATCGTTAAATCCATAAGTAATTGTTTTAGCGTGAGCAGGTTTTAACTTAGAAGCCAGACGGTCATCACCGCATATAACTACTGTATTTTTAACTTGATTTACAAAACTTTGAAATGCATCAAACATATCATATTCATCATTAAAATAATCAGGGTGATCAAAATCAATATTAGTCACGATAGCGTAATCTGGATGATAGGCTAAAAAGTGACGATAGTATTCGCATGCTTCAGCAATCATAAAGTCCGAATTTTTTTCACCATGTCCAGTTCCATCTCCAATTAGGTAAGATGTAACATAACTATGTTTAAAAATATTACTTGTCATAGTAGTTGTTGTAGTTTTGCCATGAGCTCCAGTTACAGCGATAGAAGGTGTTTCTTCTAGTAGTTTTCCTAAAAATTGAGCATAAGTATAAATCTTCAAACCTAACTCTTTAGCACGACGACATTCGATGTGTGTGTCATCAAAGGCATTTCCTAGTATAACCTCATAGCCTTCTTTTATATTTTCTGCATCATAGTAAAACATCGGTATATTACGTTGTTCTAATTTTTCTTGTGTGAAAAAATAAGTTTCTTCATCGGAACCTTGGACAACATGGCCCATATCGTAAGCAATCTGTGCAAGAGAACTCATACCAGATCCTTTGATTCCTATAAAATGATATTTACTCATTATAATTCTCCTAAAATCTCGTTAATTCATATAGAAAATAATTACTCTAAAAAATTTCTATAGGCACTACAATTTTACCTTAAAATGAGGAAAAATTCAACTGATATTATTTTGTTAATACGACCAAAATAGGCAATAAAACAATTATTAGGAAAGATTTAAATATATTATATTAAAATAAGAACCAAGCTAGAGAATATATATTCTCTAACTTGATTCATATTAACTACTATATTAGTATTTTTTTCTATTAGTTAGGAATAGAGCTCCTCCCAATACTAACATTAGTACCCCAAATGTTTGTAAATTTATAGTTTGAGAACCAGTATTACTTAACATTTTTCTATTTATAGAAGTTAGATTAGAGTCTTTTTTGTTATCACTTATTAGAGCAAATTTACTAAAGTGATCTATTTCAAATGTTAACGTATTTCCATTGATTTGTGATTTGATTAACTCTAAAGAGCCATCCTCTCTTACATGGTAAACAGCAACATTCTTTTCATTTTCTTTTAAAGTAATTGATACTTTGCGTTTAGCGTTAGAATTAACAGTATTATTATCTTTATCTAAAAGTTTAAGTTCTAGTATTCTTATATTACTGTTTGGTAAATTTAATTTTGTTAAAATATTTTCAGCTAATTGATTATCATTGATTTCTTTTGCTTCTAGTTTTGTAGCTGGGCTATTACCAATTAGTTCTACTTGAACGCCAATTTTTTTATCTTCAAAGAATTGGTTAGTGACTGCTGGTTTATCAGTATTAGGTTTATCAGTATTAGGTTTATCAGTATTAGGTTTATCAGTATTAGGCTTATCAGTATTAGGCTTATCAGTATTAGGTTTGTCAGTATTAGGCTTATCAGTATTAGGTTTGTCAGTATTAGGCTTATCGGTATTAGGCTTATCGGTATTAGGTTTATCAGTATTAGGTTTATCAGTATTAGGTTTATCTGTGTTAGGTTTATCTGTGTTAGGTTTAGATTTATTATTTGTATACTCGATTAGACCGCTACCTAAATCATTTATAGCTTTGATTATCTCTTCTGCTGAAGATTTAGGATTATCAAAGACTTTTTGTGCATTTGCAATAATACTTCTATATTTATCAAGGGCTTCTTTATTAATATCCGTTTTTAATTGATCATCATGCGCTATTATCTTAGCCGCTTCTAATGGAACTAAAAGTTGTGCCTTAAGAATATCTGTAGAAGAAGGTTTATTGTCATCTTTGTTAGGTTGCTCTCCAGGAGAAGTATTAGTATCAACCACTAGATTAGCTACTGCAGACTCTAATTCTTTTTTAAGGTCACTACGTCTATCTTCTAGATTACGTGTTTCTTTTGCTTTTTTAATAAAATCATTAGCATTCTTAATAGCTGTAATAACTTTTTCTTTTGAGTCTTGTTTATATGTTCCAGATTTTATTTTTTCTTCAGCGTTTTTAACGGTAGCCTCTAAATCAGAGATATTATAGCGTAGCATAGTATAATAATTTCTTACATCATTGAATAATTGACTAATTTCTTGTGATTTATAATTATTGTGTACCAAGTCTTCTAATTTATCAATTTTTTCTTGAAGATAAGAATCTATTTTGTTTATACTTTCAACACTATAATTATTACTATCTTTATCAGTGTTGAAGTTTGCTAGTGTATCAGCATTTGAGCGTCTTAGTTCAATAAGTAAATCATATTGGAATTTAACATCGTATAAGTTTGAAAATGCCGTTGTTATGTCTTCTTTAGTTGCTGAGTTGTTATTTAGCACTTTTTGTGCTGCATTAATCTTATTGCCGAAATCATTTATTATAGCCATGTCTTTGTCATAGTTATTATTTTTGAAAACTCTGTTCCAGCTATCATAATATTTGCTTGTTGTTGCAGTGAATAAATCATTTAATTGTTTTTTATCTGCACTTATAATAGAGTTATCTTTAGGGTAAGTAAGGCTTAAGACTGCAGGATTTTTATGCTGGTTATCACCAAAAACGGCACTGCTTGCATAAGTATTTACTTTAATTTCAGTAGGTTTACCGTTTATAGGTATTCTAACTTTAGAAGGATAGCTGTATTCTTGAGTTGTATTATCAAAAGTAATATTAACAGTTGCAGTACTCAAAACTTCAACGTTGTCTTTTTCTTCATTATTTTCAAATGTAGTCAGTTTGCTTAAGACACCGATAGGTTGATTTTTGTCACCAAGCATTGGTTGTAGTTCTAATTCTATATAGTTCTTTTCATTTTCTGTAATTAGATAAGCATTTTTAAGAACAGAATTCATAGAAGAAAGTCCGCTTAAATCAGCTTTTTTGAAATATGCTTCTAATTGTGTTTTAGATATATTATTATCATTTGCAGGATTATCAGTATTTGGAGGTGTTTGTTTAGCATCAGCAGAAGCATTAAATGTATCTAGGGCAGTAGATAGTTTGTTTAAAGCGTCTTTAAGGGCGTCTTCGCTAGCTTCATTATTGTTTAAAACTTCTTTTGCTTTAGCAAGCTCATTAGTTAGTGTAACAAATGCTGAAGGCTCTTTTTTACCAACTGTAACAAGAGAAACCTGATTTACTTTTTTAGCAAGCTCATCTCTAATAGAAGATGTTTTATTATCTTCAGGTTGTGAATTATTTAAATCTTGAATCGCAAACTTAAATTGTTCAGTATAATAATCTGTTAAGTCAGTGTTAACCTGATCATCAGTGTCAGGAGATTCAGGTGTTAGTTTAGAATGTTCAACATATTGTTTTGCTTCATCAATTAATTGTTTTAATGTACGTTTAGCAGAGCTATCTTTTGCCGTAGCATATGCTTTTTCGGCTTTAGAAATTTCATTTGACAATGCAGTGGTATCAATACGTAAGTAATCACCTAAATGCTGAAGCCATCCTGTAAGCTCATCTATTTTTTTATATACTATAGCTGATCCTTCTTTACCGTATTCATCAGTGAATTTCTCACTTGTGCCCTCTATATCAGAGGCTTCAAGTTTATTTATTGTATTTTCTAATTCATCTAGTTTTGATTTAACTAAATTTCTACTTTCTAGAGTATAGTGAGTATTCTCTTTCCAGAAATTATTGTACGTATCTTTAGTAGCGGTTAATGCTTGATAAAGATTAGCAAGTTTGTCTAATTTATTTGTTTCTTCAGAAAGTAGAGATGTATATTTATCAAATTCTTCTTTTGTTACAACTGATTTATTTATAATATTTTTTACTTGAGGAATTAATTGATTTAGTCCTGTTTTTAATCTTTCTGGTATTGACTTATAGTTTTCAGAAATCTCTTTTGATTCCAAATAATTTATTTTTTCTTTCAGAGCTTCTTTTAGAGGATTTTTCTCTTCTTCTTTGTTAGTTTCAGATTTTGCGCTGTAGTCTAAATATAAATCAAGAGGAGCTAGCCATTTATTATTTGATAGACTATAACTATCTTTAAATGAAATGCCTTCAAGAGCGATATTTTTCTGATCAGAATAAACTAAAAGTTTTATTTTTTTAGGATAGGTAATATTATCGCTAGTAGTGCCTGTTTCTAAGACTTCAGCATCTGATATTGTTCCAAGCTTATTATATTGAATTGTTCCTATAGGAGCTATATCTGTTGCGCCATAATTTGTAGTTGTAGGCTCAAATGTTAATGTAACTTCACTTCTTCCATTTTCTTTATCAATAATTGAAACATTTTTGATTACTTGAGAATAGTCTCTACCATAAAGACCAAAAGGCTTAGTAGTTCCACGTTCTACAAATTTTGCAGGTACAGAGTAAGGTCTAGATTCGGTAGGTTTAGATTTTTCTTTTGGTGGAACCTGTTCACCTTTTTCTCCGTTCTTTTTAATCAGCCCATTAATGGCGTTAGTCAGATTTTTTACATGTTCCGATGTTTCGTTTATTTGTGGACGATAGCTTTCAGTTTGGTTAATCCAATCTTTTGCATGATTAAGTGCTTGAGTGAATTTTTCTAAAGATACAATGTTATATTCATCTTTATTTCTACTTTCAGCAATAGAGACTAATCGTTTTAACTCATCTGTATTAAATCTTAAATATGTAAATGTGGCATTATCAAATTCTTTTATTAGTTGAACTAATTGTTTAATATCTTTAGTATTTTTTAGTTTTGGCACACTCTCTATGTATTCTTTATACTTAGCAATACTTTCCTTTGTATAAACGTCTTCTTTATATAAATCAAAGTATTCCAGTAATTTAGCTACCTTAATGTCAAGAACCTCCCTTAAAGTAGCAATATCTTCTATTTCGTGAATAGGAGTAGCTATTTTGTATAGTTTATCATAGCTTGCATCACTTGAACGTTTTAATTCTTTTAACTGTGTGATAGCTTCGCTTATTTTTTCTCGTTGACTATAATCAGCGGCATTATCTTTATTATTTTCTTTTGTTAATAACCATTCATTAACTTTTGCGCCACGATCTATCCAATTCTGGATTTTTTCATTTAGTTTTTCTCTATATTTAGGTATTGTGTTTCCTTTTGCTGTGGTATTCTTATAGTTTATATCTAATGCAAAAGGTCCAGTTTCTTTTTTAACTCCATTTTGATCTAAATAAATCATATTTGAGACTACTAGTTGTTCGGCCTTTAATTCACCAGGAATGCTAAAAGCAATTTGTTTTTGTTCCTGAGGAGTAGGCCCTAGATTGATCTTAGGTTCTATAGAGGATACTTTATTAACAGAAAAACTAATAATCTTAGTAATTTTATCAGGATTAGCGACTAGATTTAGTTCAATATCTTGTCCTTGTTTGTAAATACCGATTAGGTTATCTTTAAAAAGATTCTTGATACTATCATTATTATCATTAGCTTTTTTATAAAAGTTTTGTTGACCATCACTATATGCCTGAACCATAGTAGGGGTTTTAAAATCTGTAGTAGTGTAGAACCCGTCTCCTTTTAGTTCGTGACTAACATCAAAGTTATAAAGTTGCTTATAATAATTGAGGTTATTGATTGCATTTTGAGCAGTTTTTTCGGTAAAAGAATTAGCTTCTAGTTTTGCTTTTGCTTCCGCCGCTTCACTCCACATATTATACTATGGAGTAGTATCGATTACATCTTCAGGAACAGAGTGATTCTCGAAACTTATATGGTAGTAAGGAAAGTTAGAAGTTTTATGGAAAAATGGAGTCCCTAAGTAACGATTTGTAATACTATTATCGTTAAAGATTTCCTCAATTAATTTTTTTAGCTCTCCTTTCGTTTTTTCTGTTGCGGCTGTATCCCCAAAATTGGCTTTAGCCACATTATAACTAGAATGTGTAGGCCAAGCTGCAGTGGTTACAGTTGTAGCAGTTAAGGCGAAAGCGATAACCATACTGGATTTTAATAACTTATTTGTTTTCATTTTGTTCTCCTTTGATAATTGGTAATTTAATAAAATTGATTTTTAAATATATAGGTAATATAAATAAAAATAAACCCTATTAATTAGCATTTTTATATTTTGCATAGTTATAATATAACATAAAAACTATTTAAATGAAAGAGATTATCATTATCTTTTATTAATTTTTTTATAGAATAATTCAAAATTTAATAGAGATTAATGATTTTTATAAAGTTTTTGTAAAAATTTTCAGACTATTGCCTTATGTAAAATAGACATAAGGCAATAGCCTATTTTTGAAAAAGACATTTAAAATGTTATAATATGAGGATATCAAATGAAGAGTTAGTAAGTAGAAAATATTAAAGATGCATAGCATGTATGATAAGAAATATAACAAAATTTGCAGCGGTACAAGATTATAAAGAATGGTATACAGATGACAAATTGTAAAGTAAAGTGCAATAGTAAAATAAAAAAGAAAACTCATAAAGACTAATCGTATAAAATGTTAATAACGACAAAAATACCACAGTGGTTCAATATAAACTACAAACGCTTTGCCATAAAATAAAGAGGAATTACTCAAAAAAAATTACTCTATGAGAAAAATAGCTAATAAATTTAGAGTAAATATTGCTACAATATCCAGAAAATTTATAAGATGCGAGAAAGATAATTATATATTGTTTTAAAGCATGGCGTTCCTTGAAATAATCTTCCTAATTATTTGTTCAGGAGACTATCTTTCATTTAATTTTGATATTATTACTTTCTTATAGTCCGATTGTAAGTTTATATTTTCTACCTTTTGACTTCAAATTTTTCTCATAACTTTTCAATGTTTATTCAGATATATAATTATTTTTTCCTGCAGAATTTAGATGAAAATTATGATATAATTAAGCAAATGTTTAAAAGTAGGTGATAGTTATGGGAAAGGCAATAAGTAATGGTGATATTTTTAAAAAGATAGGCTTACTTATTTATAGAGATAAATTACGGATATTTATTGCATTGATAGTTTCGATAGCGTCATATTATTTTACGCTTTATCCAACGGATAGATTGAATATCATAGTTGATGGAATATCAAATGGGACACTTGATTTTAATGGCGTTTTGGAGGAAATTACAAAAATAATCATAGCAGGAGTATTTCTATATATTGTTTATTATTTTAAAGAATATTATACATTTATTGGTTATGATAAAGTAATAAAAGATATGACTTATAATTTGCAATATGATATTTATCGTCATACTCCGGTATTTTTCAATAAATTCAGTATTGGAGAGGTTATTAGCCGCTCAACAAATGATATAACAAACTACATAGCTCCAGCTTTTGGTTATGGGGTGCTTCTTGTTTTTGATGGAATAATATACAATGTTTTTATTAGTGTATTGATTTTTAGTAAATCAAATTTTACTTATTTATTATTAATTCATATTCCGCTTGTTATTCAAACGGTGTATTTAGTTAGTAGACGCAAAATACAAGAGACATACTATAATAAGATGGCAAGAACTATGGATAAGATAACGGAAGAAACCTTAGAAAATGTTAAAGGTATAAGGGTAATTCGAACATATAGTTTATTGCAAAAAGTCCGTATGAGTTTTGTGAAAAAACTAAGAAGTTATGCTCACAGTAACAGTGAATATATGAAAAAAGTATTGTTATATCAACCACTAAATACTGTTTCAGTTGCAATAAGTTATACTATAGCTGTTGCATATGGTTTTTATTTAATTAATCATGGGACTATGACTTTAGGAGAGTTGATTGCGGTTTGTGTTGTTATAGGAATGTTGCAATGGCCATATATAGCATTGTCAGAACTTGTAGTTATGATTATAGAAGTATGTCAAGCTACAAAAAGAGTATTGGAAATTTCTGATAAAAAAGCAGCTGTTAACAATGATAAAGCTTTGTACAATTTTGATTTTAAAGAAAGTGTAGAATTTAAAGATTTTGATTTTAGCTATGATGGCGATAATAAGATCTTGAAAAACATTAATTTCAAGATTAATAGAGGAGAAACAGTTGGAATAGTTGGTAAAACAGGTTGTGGGAAGACCACTTTAATAAAACAACTGTTAAGATTATATCCAATATCGGAAGAAACATTGCTGTTAGATGGACATAGCGCAGAACAATATTACGATTACTCTATTCGTGAAAAAATGGGTTATGCTCCTCAAGAATATCAATTATTTTCAAAAACAATAAAGGAAAATATTTTGTTCTATCGAAAAAATTTAGAGGAAAATTTAGACAAGGTATTAGAACTTTCGGACATAAAAAAAGATATTGAAGGTTTTGTAGATGGCTTAGATACCTTGGTTGGAGAAAATGGTTTATCGCTATCGGGAGGGCAAAAACAACGATTAGGAATAGCTCGCGCGTTATTAGCTAATCCGGATATTTTGATTCTTGATGATAGTTTAAGTGCAGTAGATGCTAATACAGAAAAAACTATTATAGAAAATATTAAAAAGACACGCGAAGGTAAGACAAATATTATTGTTTCACATAGAATATCTGCAGTAAGACATGCTGATAAAATAATAGTTGTAGAAAATGGTGAAGTTCTTAATATAGGAACTCATGATGAACTTTTGAAAAATTGCAAGTGGTATAGAGAGTTAGATGCTTATCAAAATAAGGAGGTAGAATAAAATGAAGACAAAAAATCCATTATTACAATTTCTACCTTATATAAAGAATGCCCAAAAAGCATATATTCTAGGATTTATTTATTCAATACTAAATGTGGGACTAGGTGTGCTAGGAGTTTATGTTTTATCAAAGGTTTTTGATGGCATTGAAGGAGATATAACAAAACAAGTAGTTCTAAAATCTTTAATTATCGCTGTTGGCTATGGTTTAATACTTTTATGTTCGGGGATATCAAATTATATACGTAACGTATATTTAGTTCAAGGGGCAAATGAAATTTATGTTCGTATACAAATGCAAGTATATGATCATATTCAAAGTTTACCTATCCGATACTTTGATAACATGCCAGCAGGTTCTGTTGTGTCACGTATTACAAGTGATGTTAATCAAATTAGAACATTTTTTGTTTCTACTTTTGTGCAAATTTTAATAATTGTTATGAAGGTAGCATTTTCTTATATTGTATTGTTTACAGTAGATTATAGATTTGGTTTATTTATGTTAGCATTACTACCAATTATGTATATTGTCCTAAAAATTTATAATAAATTAACGCTTGATAGTATACAAGGATATCGTAGGAAGTTTTCTGAAAGTAACGGTATTATCAATGAAAACTATCAAAATCTAGAAATTATTAAAGCATTTAATAGAGAAGAAGCTAGTATTGAAGATTGGAATACTCATAATGAAGAACGATATAAATATTGGAAAAAACTAAATGTAGTAGATAGTTTATTACTGCATAATATTACAGGGGTATTTAGAGTAATTATTTTTATTGGCATAATTTATTACTACGCATATTCCCATTTTAATGGTGTATTTGGAGTTACATTAGGAATGGTGTATTTATTCATAAACTATACAACAGATATAATTTATCGAATTGCTGATTTTACAATGGGAATATCTAACTATGTTCGTGCGATAGGTGCAGCGAATAATATTCAAGAGATTTTAAAACTTGATATTGAAAAAGATATTGAAATGGAAGAAGTAGAGGATTTCCGAGGGAATATTAGTTTTAAAGATGTATCATTTGCTTATAAAGATGATAATTATGTTCTTAACAATTTGAATATAGAGATTAAAGAAAATCAAACAGTCGCTTTTGTAGGACACACGGGAAGCGGTAAAAGTACAATAATGAACTTGATAGTTAAGTTTTATGATGTTAGTAAGGGGACTTTAGAAATAAATGGGAAAAATATAAATGAATATAGTAGAGAATATTTACGCGAGAAAACAGCTATAGTATTACAAGATTCATTTTTATTTGATGGAACTCTATTGGAAAATATTACCCCAAATGGGAATCGAAGAACTGCAAAAGAAGCACTGGAAAAAGTTGGGGGAGACTTTATCTTAAAAACACGGCCTCTTGATTCGAAGGTAGAAATAGGAGGAAGTAACTTTTCTACTGGAGAGAAGCAGCTTATTTGCCTAGCGCGTGCTTTAGCGAAGAATCCAAAGATATTGATTTTAGATGAGTCTACAGCTAATATAGATAGCGAAACAGAACAAAGTGTAGGTTATGCTATTGAAAAATTAAAACAGGGAAGAACAACATTGATAATTGCCCATAGATTATCAACGATTAAAAATGCAGATAATATTGTTGTTCTTGATAAAGGGCGAGTAGTAGAAAGTGGTACTCATGATGAATTAATTAATCTTAATGGAATATACAAAAAAATGTATGATACACAAATAAAAGGATAATAAAAAACGAGAGTAAAATTAAGGTAAATACCAAAATAATACTCTCGTATTTTTAATTATTTAGTAAAAGTAAATTCGTATGCTAAGTCAATGCTTTTGAATGAAACCATAACAGTCTCGTATCCTAAAGGTTTGATAATTTCGCCAACAGCATTTGCAACTTTTTCGCAAACTTCTACAGGGCGAGCAACCCAACCGATTTCGATATTAGCGCGACTAATTTCTTCACCATCTAAGATAGCAACACTTTCTACTAAGTCAAGAGTGAAAGCACCACGAGGGCGATCGATAATTTTTGCAATTGTATCAAAAAGCTCTGCGCTAACTTTTTTCAAATCTTCTTTTTTAATTCCTCTAGCAACTATTCTTGGCATAATAATAGACCTCCAAATTTTGTATTCGTTTTCTTTTATTATATCATATAAAATTCATTTTTTGTTAAAAAATTTTAAATTTTTAATATGAAGTTAAGATAGTAAATCAGTAATTAGTGTAAATATATCTGTAAAACATTGAAAACAATATTTATTTTCGTAATTCTTGAAAGTTTTTTTTAAAAAAAAAAGTATTGAAAAATATTAAAATGTGGTATAATAAAACAATCAAAGATAAATAATAGTAATAAATATATTTTGAGTAAGAGGAGAAGAAAAGTGGAAGAGAACAAGACTTTGTTGAAAATCAACAACCTATATACGAGTTTTCGTATTAAAGATGCATATTATCCTGCTGTGGACAATGTCACGCTTGAGCTTAACAAGAACGAAATACTTGCAATAGTTGGAGAATCAGGTTGTGGAAAAAGTACACTTGCGACGTCTGTTATAGGATTACATAATCCTATAAATACGAAGTCGGAAGGAGAAATCATCTACAAGGGAAGAAATTTACTCACTTTGACTGAAGCTGAGTATAATGAAGTAAGAGGAAATGACATAGGAATGATATTCCAGGATCCCCTTTCGGCATTAAATCCCCTGATGAGAGTAGAAGAGCAGATAGAAGAAGGATTAATCTATCACACTAAGCTGACAAAAGCTCAGAGAAAAGAACGTGTTCAGGAATTACTTGTACAGGTTGGAATACCTAAACCTGAAAGAGTGGCACGACAGTTTCCGCATGAGCTTTCAGGAGGAATGAGACAACGTGTAATGACAGCAATAGCACTTTCATGTAAACCTACAATTATAATTGCTGACGAACCAACAACAGCGCTCGACGTTACAATACAGGCACAAATACTGGATTTACTTAAATCACTTCAGGAAGAAATACAGGCTGGAATAATCCTTATAACACATGACCTTGGAGTAGTTGCGGAAATGGCAGACAGAGTTGCTGTAATGTATGCAGGTCAAGTAGTTGAAGTGGCTTCGGTATACGAATTGTTTAACAATCCGAAACATCCTTATACAAGATCACTACTGAATTCTATACCTCAAATGGAACAGGAATCAGACACATTGCATGTAATACAGGGAACTGTACCGTCTCTTAAAAATCTAAAGAGAACAGGATGCAGATTTGCACCTAGAATACCATGGATTGGACATGAGGAACATGAAGAAAATCCGGAAATGCATGAAATCTCACCTGGACATTTTGTAAGATGTACATGTTGGAAGAATTTCTATTTCGAAGATAAGAATGAAGAAAAAATAAATAATCATGAATCGGAGGAAGTATAAGATGAGCTTTATTGAAATAAAGAATCTAAAGGTTCATTATCCTATTCGAGGCGGTTTTTTTAATAGAATTGTAGATCATGTTTACGCGGTAGACGGTGTAGATTTGATGATAGAAAAGGGAAAAACTTATGGTCTTGTAGGAGAATCTGGATCAGGAAAGTCAACAATTGGAAAAGCAATTATAGGACTTGAAAAAATAAAGGATGGAACAATTACATATGAAGGAAAAGTAATTGAAAAAAGAAGAAGCAGAAAATCAGATTACAATCAGAATATACAGATGATATTCCAGGATTCGCTTTCAAGTTTGAACCCAAAAAAGAGAATAATTGATATTATAGCTGAACCTTTGAGAAATTTTGAAAATCTTACTGACAAGGAAGAAAGCAGAAGAGTTTCTGAACTTCTTGAAATAGTTGGAATGACTGATGATGCACTTTATAAATATCCTCATGAATTTTCTGGAGGACAAAGACAGAGAATTGGAGTTGCAAGGGCAGTAGCAATAAAACCAAAATTAATTATTGCGGATGAACCTGTTTCAGCTCTTGACTTGTCAGTTCAGGCACAAGTTCTGAACTACATGAAGGAAATTCAGAAACAGTTTGGATTGAGCTATTTGTTTATTTCGCATGACCTTGGAGTTGTAAAACATATGTGTGACCATATATCTATAATGTATAGAGGACGTTTTGTAGAAACTGGTGAAAAGGCTGATATCTACAATAATCCACAGCATATATATACAAAAAGACTTATAGCTGCCATTCCTGAAGTAAATCCTAATCACAGGGAGTCAAATAAATTAAGAAGACTTGCTGTTGAAAAGGAATATAGGGAAAATGAGCTGGAATATTATGATGCAAATGGAAAAGTATATGATTTACAGAAATTAACAGATACTCACTATGCCGCCTTGGCACATAAGGTAAAAGGAGGAGAAAAGTAAGATGTGGAAAACAGTATTGAGAAGAGTATTAGTAATGATACCTCAATTATTCATATTGAGTATATTGATATTTATACTTGCCAAGAAAATGCCGGGAGATCCTTTTACTGGATTGATAACACCTCAGACAAGTCCGGCTGTATTGGAAGAGCTGAGAAGAAAAGCAGGATTTTATGATCCTTGGCATGTACAGTATATAAGATGGATGGGAAATGCCTTTAAAGGTAATTTTGGAATGAGTTATACATATAAACTGCCTGTAAGTACTTTAATCGGGCAGAGGGTAAACAATACATTTATATTGTCGTTGTTCAGTATGATACTTACATATACGCTGGCAATACCTTTAGGAGTGCTTTCAGGAAGATATCAGAATTCACTTCTTGACAGAGGAGTTACATTATATAACTATGTGAGTTACACTATACCTACATTCGTATTATCGCTTATAATGGTATGGTTCTTTGGATATACATTAGGATGGTTCCCAACTACAGGATCAGTTACAATCGGATTAACACCTGGAACATTTAAATATTTCATTGACAGAATACATCATATACTGTTACCGGCAATAACATATGCAATACTTAATACAACAGGTACAATACAGTATTTAAGAAATGAAATAATTGATGCAAAATCACTTGATTATGTAAAAACTGCGAGAAGTAAAGGTGTACCTGAAAATGTAGTGTATTCAAGACATATATTTAGAAACTCAATTTTACCAATAGCTGCATTCTTTGGATATTCAATTACTGGACTTTTAAGTGGATCAATATTTATAGAAAGAATATTCAGCTATCCAGGAATG
>ERZ772917.1202-NODE-1202-length-15772-cov-33.934084_pt1 | contig 15772 bp, 13 predicted proteins | sample MGYA00511187_ERZ772917 | MGnify/ENA primary metagenome ERZ772917 (study PRJEB29015, sample SAMEA2737925) | human oral metagenome | biome: human oral; feature: human-associated habitat; material: dental | place: China | collected 2012 ... | reverse complement strand
AGTTCGATCAGGCATACAACGTTAGTGGGTTCTGGGATGCGCCTAAATTCCCGGTAACAGACTACGGTTATGGAGATGTGCTCGGTCGTATGCGATTGTTTCATTTTCAAGGCCCGACGAAACCGTGGCACGATGATTATCCGGTGTTTAGCCGAAAATGCAAGTGGGAGCAGGTGCTGGCCACTACAGCCTGGGGTGACTCGAATGCTAAACGATACTGATTTTTGATCAATTCACTTGAGGTGGAACTAGTGGATTGACGCAATAGAAATGTAGTATTACTCAATTTGGGTTCGAAGGGAATATCATTTGTTCCAGAGACTTACTCTGGAGGTTAGAAGGAACTCTGAAGGGGTGGTAATTTTCTCAGCTCTACAGACAAAGTGAATAGTCAGTACAGGTTTCATGCATGCCTGGATCATCTTAAGGTCTGTAATGTTCACCTTTTCTTCGGGGTGGGTAGGGTTATCTATTGTCAATTATACTGAAGAGTGATAGAATCCATTACATAGTAAACCGTGATGCAAGGCAACATGATCAACGAAATTGTGCCGTGGATTGAGTTTGGAGTGTAGTAACGAAGTTTTCAGGCCAGGCCGTCGCAACCTAAACGAATTGGAATGTGAGTTCTTGAGGTTAACTATAATAGTCTGGAAATATAGTTAAAGTGGAATGTATTTATAATTATTGTGATTGTTTTCGTTTATCCAAGTTAGAGATCATTTCTTTCACCTTTAAATAACCGCATTGTTTGAAGTGCATTCAGTGATTCAGAGTCAGGAGTGGGTCTATGTTTATGTTGGAGCAAAGGGCGGTGAGACATCATTTCGAAGGTTTGATTAGAGCCGTCACGCTAGATATCGCGGGGGTGCTCGTGCTTCCCAATCATGCGCTCATCCTCCCAGATGCTAGTCCTGACGAGAACTGGGATGCCGTTTTTTTTAGTATGAGTATTCAACAAGACTCTCAGTACGATGATGTAGACTGGAAAGCGGTCGGCGCCGAAGTTGGAGCGGAGGAAGAGCGAGTTAAGGACTACGTGCAGCAACTCCAAGCCAGGCACACGTCGCCTTCTATCTGGAGGGCGGCTCCCGGAGCGGTTGACTTCGTGAGCTGGCTTCGTTCCATGGAAATACCGATTGCAGCCATTAGCAACACCCTTCAGCCTACGGCTCTCGAAGTGTTGGAACGAGCGGGATTTATTGGTCCGCAGGGACTGTCTGCTGATCGAGTGTTTGACTCATCAATCGTTGGAATTGCAAAACCCGATCCACGATTGTTTCACGTCGCATTCGATAGTCTTGGGGTGCCAGCGTCTGAGGTTGCTCACATCGGCGACTCTCTCAAGGATGATGTTGAGGGCGCCGCCCTTGCAGGAGCGGTCGGCGTCCACATGCGACCGTTTCGGCGCTGTACTATTGCCGACCACATCGATATTTTCGAATTTTCAGACTTCAATTTGAGGAGGGAACAATTACGATGACACACTTTGTATTCGTTCGTCACGGAGAGAGTCTACAAAATCAGAGAAATGTGGTGTCGTCGGCTGTACCCGGACAAGGACTTAGCTCGACCGGAAAGCAACAGGCGGCGGCAGTAGCCGAGACATTATGCAAGTCTGTGACAGTTGTGTACACAAGCCCTGCCTTGCGGGCTGTTCAGACTGGAGAGTTTATAGCGAAACTGTCCGGTGTGCCAATTTTGGTAGATGATCGTCTCATTGAAATTGACGTTGGATCTGTTGAGGGGATGGATTCTGCGGAAGGGTTAGGTATTCTCGACCTCGGCTGGGATCGATGGATCCTTGACGACGCTCTCGATGAGCCCGTGGCGCCGGGTGGTGAACGGGCGAATGATGCTTTGGAACGTTTTCGTGCCTTTCTTGTAGAAGTGCACAATAAGTATCCTGACGATGCCTCTATTGTGGTGGTGTCGCATGGGGGATTGCTGCAATTGTCGATTCCCTTTATATCGCCGAATCTCGAAAATGGATACGGTCGGACACACTGGTTGCGCAATACTCAGATCGTTGACGCGCATTTTGCGGAAGATGAACTCTGGTGCGAGAATTGGGCTGGAACATTCGTCGAAGTTCCGCAAGCTGCGGGAAGCTGCGAGGAGAGACTCGTGGGCGGCGGGAGTTCTGTGGTTACACGGATCGGTGAGACCATCCGGCGTCCTGTTCAGCCATGGACGCCAGCCGTGCACTTCCTATTGCGGCATTTGTCGGCAACTGGTTTCCAGGGTGCCCCCAGAGTTCACGGCATTGATAGGTGTGGACGGGAGGTTCTTGATTACATTCCAGGAGAAGTCGGAAACTACCCGTTATCCATAGAGGTACGTAGCGAGACTGCTCTTCGCTCAGCGGGTAGGCTGCTGAGGGACTATCATGAGGCAACTGTCGATATTGCGAAGGCCCCCGAAGATCGCTGGATGTTCCCTCCCATGGAACCTAGACAAGTCATCTGCCATTCTGACTTCGCGCCATATAATTGTGTGTTCCAGTCAGCACAGGCGGTCGCAATAATTGACTTCGACACAGCTCGTCCCGGTCCTCGATCGTGGGATCTCGCCTACGCGCTATATCGATTCGCACCGTTCATGGAAAGTGATAATGTTGATGGCTTCGGCGATTTGCAACGGCAGGCGAATCGTGCACACGTATTCCTCGATGCTTACGGGGCGACTTCTCAGTTGTGTGCGGACGTTGTGTCGATGCTCGTCCCACGACTTCAGGCGTTAGTAGACTTCATGCGTGGCGCAGCCGAGAAAGGTGACAAGCGGTTCCAACAACACATCAATGACGGGCATTTGGCACTGTATCTATCGGACATTGCTTATATGGAAGCGCACCTTGCCTACATCTCTTCGCAGATTTGTAGGTGACACAGATGTGATAAGTATCAGGTCCTCCGGGTTTCTTTGCCTGCGTATGGGTAATGACATTGGACCTGACTCATAGCACCTTGGCGTTGGTCTTTCGTCGTCTGGTTGAGCTGAGGTTTATGGCGTCGTTACCGGTGCTGCAAGTGGGATCGTGGCGGTTGGGTGTGACGGTCTGGCACGTGTCACCTTGCGGTGGATCGGGCCTTTCCAAGGGCCAGAGGGGTCCTTCGTGGTCGCGGTGGACAAGGGGCAGGAGCCGGGCGTCTACGGGGCCGGTAGAGTTTGGAGGTGCCCGAGGCCGTTAGGCAGAAGGGTGTGGTCCTGGGGTGGTCGGCCTTGTAGCGCAGGACGACGCGGCGGGCGTGGCGGGTTATCACGGAGGGGATGCTCATCATCCGCAGGAGGATCGCCCTGGGTTCCCAGCGACTGGCCGGGGGGCCGGCCATGGTGAGTATCTGGAAGAAGGCGAGAATGTCACGGGCCAGGAGCGTGTTCAATGGTTTGTGTGAGCCCTTGTGGAGGGACTGGCACTGTGATTGCTGCTACCGGTGATGACGACAGGGCTTCTGCTGGTGTGCGGGATGTGGTCGACCAGCTGCGCTCGGCTGGGGCTCTGGACGGCTTGTTTGAGCAGACCTGGTGCCGGGCAGGTGAGGATGACCGGGGCTGATGGCCTGCTGCCGGCCCTGCACCAAGAGAGGCCCTGGAGAGGGCCCTGGCCAAAGGATGAGCTCGGCCTTGTACAGCGAGCTCAGCGCCTCGGCCAGGGCAAAGCCGAAAGGAGGCCGCCCTTGGAGCCTACAGAGACGTCCGCATCGGCCTCAGCCAGGGCGGCCCCGTAGCGGATGGACCTGTACTGCACCCCACGGTCGCCCGCTGCGACAGCCCCCGGGCGGTGGACGGTGAGCCGGGTGATCATGCCCTGGGACGCTCCCGGGGCGGGTGGTCGACCAAGATCCACGCCGCCGTTGATGCCGGGCGCGGAGTGCTCGCCTGCGTGCCGAGCACGGGGCAGGCCGCGCACTGCCCGATGATGGTTCCGGTCCTGGAGGCGATCCGCGTCGCACACCGCGGCCGGGGCCGGCCCCGCCGCGCGCCCAGACCCCACTACTGGCTGCGGCGCCTGATCGGCCTCCTGGTCCTGGTCGGTTTCCTGGCCGCCGCCGGCTACGGGATCCTCACCGCCGCCGCCTGGACCCGCGCCACCATCCGCCAGCAGGACGAGCAGGCGGCCGCCGACTCGGTCGTCACCGTCTACCCCGACCCCGCCGCCTGCGCCCGCTCCTCCCTCGACGTCGCCGTCAACGCCCCCGCCGAGACCACCGTCGGCGCGGGCCTGACCATCGGGGCGACCGTGACCAACACGGGCTCCGAGGCCTGCCTGCTCGACGTCGGCGGCGCCAACCTCGGCGCGGTCATCGCCTCCGGCACCGACACGGTGTGGACCTCGACGACCTGCCCGGCCGAGCCCACGAGCCGCATGCTCCTCATTAACGCCGGGGACTCCGCCGCCGTCACCCTGACGTGGGACGGGCGCCGCACCTCCCCGGACTGCGCCCCGGCGCCGACCCCGGCCCCGACGACCTCAGCATCGCCGACGCCGTCGGCCACCACCGACCCCTCGGCCGATCCCAGCGCCGACCCGTCCGCGCAGGCCACCCCGAGTCCCACGCCCAGCCCCGTGGACGTGCGCGTCGCGGGCGCGGGCACCTACCAGCTGCACCTCCAACTCGCCGGGGAAGACCTGACGGGCGATCAGGTCTTCGTCATCGGGTAGCGGCCGCGCCGCCGCCGTCCCGGGACGTCGCCCGCCGCCGTCGTGCCGGGACGCCGCCCCGCCCCGCGGGGCGTCTCAGGAGTAGCGGTCGACGATCGAGACCTCGGCCAGGCGCGACAGCCCGTCGCGCAGGGTGCGGGCGCCGCCGGCCCCCACGCCGTCGAGCGCCTGGAGCTCCTCGACCGTCGCCCCCAGGATCTGCTGGAGGGAGCCCCAGTGGGCCACGACGGTGCGCGCGGTCGCCAGCGGCAGGCGCGGGATCTTGGCCAGGATGCGCAGGCCCCGCGGCGACAGCCCCGCGTCGAGCTCCTGCCCGTCGACGCCGCCCAGCCCCATGGACCGGGCCACCATCGCCAGGTCCAGCAGGGCGGGGGACCCCACCCATTTCAGGCGCTCGTCGACGGCGTCGATGTCCAGGCCCTCGGGGAGGTAGTCGGCGAGCAGGAAGTCCCGCTCCGCCAGGACGCCGCGGGTCAGCTCCTCGTGCTGGAGGGCGAGCAGGCGCCCGTCGGTGCCCAGCTCGGTGACGTAGCCGTCGATGTCGGAGGCGATGCGCCGCACCATCTCCAGCAGCTGGAGGACCGCGGCCACGTCCCGGACCGTCACCAGGTCCTCGATCTCCAGGGCGTCCAGGCTCCCGGAGGTCCGGGTCAGGCGCGTGGTGTAGCGCTCCAGGGTGGCCAGCGCCTGGTTCGCGCGCGCCAGGATCGCCTCGCTGGGCTCCAGGACGTGGCGCCTGCCGTCGGCGTACAGCGAGATGAGCTGCATCGACTGGCTCACCGAGATGACCGGGTAGCCGGTCTGGCGGGCCACGCGCTCGGCCGTGCGGTGGCGCATGCCGGCCTCGAAGGTCTCGATGTCGGCGTTGGGCAGCAGCTGGACGTTGGCGCGCCGGATGCGGTTGGCGCTGCGATCGACGACGACGGCGCCGTCCATCTTGGACAGCTCACGCAGGTGGGCGGCGGACAGCTCGACGTCGAGGTTGAAACCCCCCGAGGATATCGCCTCAACCGTTTCATCGAAGCCGAGCACGATAATGGCGCCGGTGCGCCCGCGCAGGATCCGCTCCAGCCCATCGCGCAGAACAGTCCCCGGCGCTATGAGCGCCAGGGTGTCCCTGAGCAGACCGCCGTGCGCTTCGCTCATCAGCCCTCCTTATGCTGTGCGCCGCCCATGGTAATGCCAGGATCTTGATATGGGTCGTGACCTGCGCCTCTCACTTTATGAGCCGCCCGCCAGTTCGCCCGCCCGCGCACCGGGCTCACCCCCGCGGCAGGGCGGCGCCCAGCGCCTCCCCGACGTGGCCGACCGCCAGCACCTGCACGCCGTCGACCGGCCGCAGCTCGGCCGACCCCGCGAGCGGCACGACCGCCCGGTCGAAGCCCAGCCGGGCCGCCTCCGCCAGGCGCCGCTGGATCCCCACCGTGGCGCGCACCTCCCCGGTCAGCCCCACCTCCCCGAAGGCGACCAGGCCCGGGGGGACGGGCAGATTGCGCGCGGCGCTGGCCACCGCGATCGCCACCGCCAGGTCCGTGGCCGGCTCGACGGCGCGCGCCCCGCCGACCGTGGAGACGTAGACGTCCGCGTTGGAGGTGTCCAGGCGCAGCCGCGCCGCGAGCACCGCCAGGCTCATGGCCACGCGCGAGTGATCGACGCCGGAGGTGGTGCGCCGCGGCGAGGCGGCGGCGGTCGGCGCGACGAGGGCCTGCACCTCCACCGGCACGGGGCGGCGCCCCTCCAGGGTGACGGTGGCGCAGGTGCCCGGCACCTGGGAGCGCTCCGAGGACAGGAACAGCCCGCTGGGATCCTCCAGCCCGACGATGCCGCGCTCGCCCAGGTCGAAGCAGCCGACCTCGTCGGTGGGGCCGTAGCGGTTCTTCACCGCCCGCAGCAGGCGCAGGCGCGCGTGGCGGTCCCCCTCGAACTGGCAGACGACGTCGACCAGGTGCTCCAGGACGCGCGGACCGGCGATGCCGCCGTCCTTGGTGACGTGACCCACCAGCAGGACGGGGATGGCGCGCTCCTTGGCCACCGCGATGAGCGCCCCGGCCACCGCCCGCACCTGGGTGACGCCGCCGGCCGCCCCCTCGACCTGCGTCGAGGCGATCGTCTGGACGGAGTCGACGACCAGCAGCGAGGGCCCCACGGCCTCGACGTGGCCCAGGAGCGCCCCCAGCTCGGTCTCGCCGGCCAGGAGCAGGGCCGGGTCGATGGCCTCGATCCGCTCGGCCCGCAGCCTCACCTGGCTGACGGACTCCTCCCCGGTGACGTAGAGGACCGGCCCGTCGCCGCGCTCGCGGGAGACGGCGGCGGCCTTGGCGGCGACGTCGAGCAGGAGGGTGGACTTGCCCACGCCCGGCTCCCCGGCCAGCAGCACGACGGCGCCCGGGACGATCCCGCCGCCCAGCACCCGGTCGAGCTCGCCCACGCCGGTGGGGCGGGCCCGGGCCCTCTCGGCGCTGACCTCGCCGATGGGCCGGGCGGGTTCGGCCGGGCGCGCCGCCGCGGTGCGGGCCGGGGCGGCGGTCAGGGCCCCGGCGCCGCCGGGAGATTCGACGAACTCCTCCAGGGTCCCCCACTCGCGGCACTCGCGGCACTGCCCCAGCCATTTAGGGCTGGTCCAGCCGCACTCGGTGCAGACGTAGGAACTGCGCGGCCTGGCGGTCTTCGTGGCGGGCATGGCGGCAGGCTACCGAAGACCCCCGACACGAACCCGGCCTCGCCGGCCCCGCCGTCCCCGCCGGCGGGGAGGATCAGGAGGGGGCGCCGTAGCCGTAGCCGGTGGCGGGCGGGGTCGTGCCGTAGCTCCCGTAGTCCGAGGGCGCGCTCGCCCCGGGCCGGTAGGCTCCGGGCTGAGAGTCCTGCGGGTGGGCGCCGGCCTGCTGGTAGTCGGCCTGCTGGGCCGCGCCGGGCTGCGGGTAGCCGTAGGGGACGGGCGCGCCGCCACCTGGCGGGTAGGCGTCGGGCCGGTGGGCTCCGGGCTGAGCGCCCGGTTGGTGCGCCCCCGGCTGGTACACGCCCGGCTGGGAGTAGCCGTACGCGGCCTGCTGCGCGCCCGCGGCCGCCTGCGCCTGGACGGGGACCGCCGGCGCCTGGGCGGGAACCGCCTGAGCCGGTCCCGGACCCGCCGGCTGCCCCTGCCCCTGCGCGCCCGCGGCGAGCATCCAGCGCTTGGACTCGGGCACGAGGTTCGGGTAGCGCTCGACCAGGAAGCCGTCGATGGCGCGGGCGGCCCAGATCAGAATGATGATCGGCAGGACGAGGAGGGGTCTCGGGACGGGCACGGTGCCGGTGGCGTGGTTGTAGATCCAGAGGAAGATGCCGATGGTTCCGAGCCCTCCGAGGACGACGGCGATGACTATGAGGAGCCAGTAGATCTTGGAGTGGACGGTCTGCGTCTTCGTGGGCGCCATGAAGGGGCTTCCTCGCAAGGGTCGGCGGACAGGGCTGGACATCAGCATCCGTCCGACGACCCGCCCGCGGCAAGCCGCGTCCATGGGGACGAGTCCCCATGCCGGGCCCCGCGCCGGGCCGGCGCCCCTATCCTCTGCGCAGCAGGGCGCGGGCCGTCGGCTCGTCCGTCACCAGGGCCGAGATGTAGTCGCCGCGCAGGACGGCGCGCACGGCGCTGATCTTCTCGGGCCCGGCGGCGACGCCGATGACCATCGGGATCTCGTGGAGCCGCTCGGGCTCCATGCACACCGTCCGGTCGCACAGGTCGGTGTGAATGTGGCGTCCCCGGGCGTCGAGGTGGTGCCCGCACACGTGCGCCACGACCCCCTTGCGCGCCAGGTCCCGGCGCACCGCCGGGGTCATCCACCGGCGCATCAGGGGACTGGCGGAGCGCCCGACGGAGCCGATGCCGGTCAGCGCGGCGTCGGAGCGGGCGGCCAGTTCGAGGGTGGTGGCGACCTGGTCCTCCTCGCGCACCGCCCTGGCCAGGCTCAGGGAGTCGAACACCATGGGCACGGTCAGGGAGCGGTAGCGCCCGCCCAGGCGCAGGGCGAGGCTGCGGCAGACGTCGGGCCCGTCCTCGAGGTTGAAGGACTCGCCCACGCTGCCGAGCATGGCGACGCTGGTCGAGCCCGGCCAGTTGCGCTCGGCCACCCGGTGGACGACGGCGGCCACGGCGCGCCCGTTGGACACGGCGATGACGCTGCGCGGGCGGCAGTGCTCCAGGAGCAGGTCGGCGCCGCTGCGCGCCACCGCCTCGCTCATGCCCGTGCGGCCCCCGGGTTCCACCTCGCTCACCCGCGCCGCCTTGAGGCCGAAGGCCGTCACGAGCCGATCCTCCAGGGAGAGGAGGCGTTCGATGGGGTGGGAGACGGTGACGGTGACGATGCCGACCCGGCGCGCCTCGGCGAGCATGCGCGAGACGGTCGGTCGGGAGTACCCGGTCCGTCGGGCGACCTCCTCCTGGCCCAGGCCCTCCTCCCAGTACAGCCGGGCGACGTCGAGCAGGAGGGCGATCCGATTGCGAGTCAGCGAGGCGCACATGCGTTCATTGTAGAGGATAGTGCGCACCCGAGCTCCCTGATCGACAGTAGGGAAATAAAGGGTGATGTAGGAGTGTCTGCGATGTAGATGCACATGTGTTCTCCATAGGTCTGAGACGGGCGCGTGCGGGCCCCTACGTTGAAGTCACCGGGAGGCGGATCCCCCGAGTCGGGACCCCGCCCGGGCAGTCCGCCCATCCGCCATTCGAAGGAGAATCCCATGGGCATCGTCCGCACCATCCACGGCGACGTCGACCCCTCGACCCTCGGCGTCGTCAACGCCCACGACCACCTCATCCGCGTCGGCGCGGGAGAGGTCTACATCGACCCCGACCACCTGCTCATCGACGAGGACAAGGCGGTCCAGGAGGCCACCTGCTTCGTCGAGGCCTCCAAGCGCTTCGCCCCCAGCGCCACCATCGTCGACATGTGCCCGGCCTCCTCGGGGCGCGGCGTGCTCAAGCTGCGCGACGTCGTCGACCGTGTCCCGGACCTGCAGGTCATCCAGGCCACCGGCTTCCACCAGCAGAAGGTCTACCTGGAGTGGCGCCAGTCCTGGGTCAACCAGTACACCGTCGCCGAGATCGCCGACCTGCTCATCGCCGACATCGTCGAGGGCGTCGACGCGAACGACTACATGGGGCCGCTCGTCAAGCGCACCGGCATCAGGGCCGGCTGCATCAAGTGGGCCACCGCCTACGGGCGCATCACCGACTGGGAGGTCAAGACCGGCAAGGCCGTCGCCATCGCCTCCAAGGAGACCGGCGCGCCGATCAACACCCACGTCACCGCCGGCACCTGCGGCCCCGAGCAGGCCCGCTTCCTCATCGACCAGGGCGTGGCGCCGGAGAAGATCGCCATCGGCCACATCCAGCGCAACTGGGACCCGTGGGTCCACGAGCAGATCGTCGGGCTCGGCGCCTACGTCGAGCTCGACGGCACCAACCGCATCAAGTACGTGCCCGACAACGCCCGCGTCAACCTCCTGAAGGTCCTGGGCGACAAGGGCTACGGCAGGCAGATCCTGCTGGGCACCGACTCGGGCAAGGCCTCCTACCAGAAGGCCTACGGGTCGGTCTCCGGCGTCGACTACGACCCGGCCGTCTTCTGCCCGCGCCTGATCGACGACGAGGGCTTCGACCCCGACTACGTGACGGACCTGCTGGTGGGCAACGCCGCCACCTTCTTCGCCTTCGAGCCGCTGGCCGGCTGACGGGAGGAGCGACCGCCATGACGCAGAGGTCCGCAACCCCCAGGCTCCAGGTCGCCCTGGACACGTTCGACCTGCCCAGCGCGCTCGGCCCCCTCCAGAAGGCCGCCCCGCACGTCGACATCATCGAGTGCGGCACCATCCTCGTCCTGTGCGAGGGATACCGCGCCGTGCGCGCCATCCGGGCCCTGTTCCCGGACAAGCCGATCCTCGCCGACGTTCGCATCGCCGAGGCCGGCGCCAAGATCGCCCGTCTCGCCTTCGAGTCCGGCGCCGACCTCGTCTCCTGCGTGGCCGGGGCCTCCCTGACCACCATCGAGCAGGTGTGCCGGGTCGCCGCCGAGTTCGACGGCGAGGTCCAGGTGGAGCTCGCCGACGAGTGGTACGACGCCGAGCGGGCGCGGGCCTGGCGCGACGCCGGTGTGCGCCACGTCATCGTCAAGCGCTCCCGCGACCGCGAGGCCGCCGGCGACCTGTCCTGGAAGGACGAGGACATGGACCGCGTCGACGAGCTCGCGGCCATGGGCTTCACCGTCACCATCACCGGCGGGGTGAGCGCCGAGGACCTGCCCGCCTTCGCCGGGCGCTCCGTCGGCATCGTCATCGCCGGACGCGCCATCGTGGGCGCCGCGGACCCGGCGGCGGCCGCCCGGCAGCTGCGCCAGACCCTGGACGAGGTCTGGTCATGAGCACCGCTCCGACCGTCCCCGACGAGCTGGTCGACGGCATCAGCCTGGGCGTCTACGAGAAGGCCCTGGCGGGAGGCGCCCCGGACTCGGGGCAGGACTGGCGCGCCTTCCTCGCCCAGGTGCCCGAGGCGGGCTTCTCCTTCCTCGACGTCTCCATCGACGAGTCGCCCCGGCGCCGGGCCCGACTGGAGTGGGACCCCGCCGCCTGCCGGGCGGTGCGCGGGGCCGCCGAGGCCGTCGGCACGGACATCGGCGGGGTCTGCCTGTCCGTCCACCGCAGGATCGCACCCGGATCGGCCGATCCGGAGGTCCGGCGCCGGGCCCGCCGGGTCATGGCCCGCGGACTGCGGGTCTGCCACGACCTGGGCGCCCCGGTCATCCAGATCGCCGGCTACTACTGCTACTACGAGGAGGCGAACCCCGACGCCGAGCGCTGGTACGGCCAGATGCTCGCCGACGCCGTCCCCCTGGCCGCCCGCCTGGGCGTGGTCATGGGCATCGAGAACGTCGACGGCACCGACGTCACCTCCATCCGCAAGGCCATGGAGTTCGTCGACGCCGTCGGCTCGCCCTACCTCCAGGTCTACCCGGACCTGGGCAATATCGCCGAGCAGGGCCTGGACCCCGCCGTCGAGCTGGAGGCGGGCCGCGGCCACATGGTGGCCATGCACGCCAAGGACGTGCGCCCCGGCGAGCCCCGGCGCGTCGAGATGGGCACCGGCGTCGTCGACTGGGACCGCTCCTTCGGGCTGCTGCGCTCCCAGCAGTGGACCGGCCGCCTCATGATCGAGATGTGGAACGACGACGCCCCGGACTGCGCGCAGCGCTGCGCGTCCGCCCGGGAATTCATCGAGGACAGGGCCGCCGGAGCCGGCATCCGCGTCGTCGCCCCCTGAACCCCGCACGACCGCAACCAAACCCACCCCGCACAGCAACCCCGCGGCCCCGATCCGCGACCGGGGCCGCGGGCGGCCCGGACGGGCCATGAAAGAAGGATTCGAACAATGACGTACGACCTGACCACCATTGGCGAGGGGCAGATCCGCCTGACCTGCGAGCGCGGTGAGCGACTGGCCACCGCCCGTTCCCTGCGCATGACCGCGGCCGGCTCCGAGGCGAACGTCTCGGGCCTGCTGGCCGAGCTGGGCCGCTCCACCGCCTGGGCGACCAAGCTCCCCAGGGGCGAGCTCGCCGACCGCATCGCCCTGGAGTACTCCGCCGTCGGCGTGGACATGCGCCACGTCGTCCTGACCGAGGAGGGCCGAGTGGCCCTGTACTTCCTCGAGCCGGGCGAGTTCCCGCTGCCCGGCAAGGTCACCTACGACCGCCTCCACACCCCCTTCCGCTCCATCGCCCCCGGGGACTTCGACATCGACTCCCTGCTGGACACCCGCGTCGTGTTCCTCACCGGCATCACCGCCTCCCTGACCCCGGCCACCGCCGCGGTGGTGCGCCACTTCGCCGACGCCGCCCACGAGCGGGGCGTCGCCGTCGCCCTCGACATCAACTTCCGCTCCCTGCTGTGGAGCGGCGAGCAGGCCCGCGAGGTGCTCGAGCCGATCGCGCGCCGCGCCGCCATCCTCTTCTGCTCCCGCGCCGACGCCGGCATCGTCTTCGGCATCAAGGGCGAGGGCCTGAAGGTGTGCCGGGCCCTGCGCGAGGAGATGGGCGCGCCCACGGTCGTGTCCACCGACGGACGCGCCGGCACCTACCTGTCCACCGCGGAGGGGGACCGGGCCTTCGAGATCAAGTCCGTCCCGGTCATCGACCGCCCCGGCGCGGGCGACTCCTTCGTCGCCGGCACCCTGCACGGCTGGCTCGACGGCGACGTCGAGCGGGGCATCAAGATGGGCACCAAGGTCGCCCAGCTGGCCCTGACTCACCACGGCGACCTCACCCACGTGCGCCCCGGCGAGCTCGAGCTCTCCCTGGGCTCGGACATCGTGCGCTGAGGCACGGGAGGTCCACCATCATGAGCACGCATGCGCACGCGGGGGCGCCGTCGGGGCGCACCGCGCCCGAGCAGATCGACAACCACCGCCTGACCCGCCACCAGGTGTCCCTCATCTCCATGGCGATCGTGGGCAATGTGTCGGAGTTCTTCGACATGTTCCTCATCGGGTTCATCGTCAACATCCTCATCAAGGCGCCGGGCTGGCACCTGACCGGCCTCCACTCCGGCATCATCCTGGCCGGCGCCGGCCTGGGCACCGTCCTGGGCTCCATCACCTGGGGCCGCCTGGCCGACAGGCTCGGCCGCAAGACCGCCTTCATCTGGTGCATCATCGTCCTGGTGGTCTTCACGGCCGCCTCCGCCTTCACCCCCACCAACGGCTGGATCCTGCTGGCCATCCTGCGCACCGGCGTCGGATTCGGGGTCGGGGGCCTCAACATCACCTCCGTGCCCTACGTCCAGGAGTTCGTGCCCGCCAAGCAGCGCGGACTGCTGGCTGGCCTGACCAGCGTGTTCATCCCCGCGGGCATCTTCCTGGGCGGGCTGGTCACCAAGTACTTCGGCGACGCCCTGGGGTGGCGCGGTCTCATCGCCGTGGGCTGCATCCCGATCATCCTGCTCGCCTGGACCAGGTTCATCCCCGAGTCGCCCCGCTTCCTCCAGACCCGGGGCCGCGTGCGGGAGGCCGAGGACGCCTACGCCTGGGCCATGGAGATCCCGGTCGAGCAGGTGGCCGACCTGCCCGCGCTGCCCCAGGAGACCTCGGCCTCCTACTCGGTCATCTTCTCCAAGTACCCCCGTCAGCTCCTGGTCGTGTCGCTCGGGTCCTTCTCCTTCATCCTGGGCTCCTTCACGGTCCAGTCCTGGGGGCAGACGCTGCTGGGCCAGTCCTTCAAGTTCGATCCCGGGACCGTGGCGACCCTGTTCATGTTCGTCTCGCTGGGCGACCTGCTCGGCCGGCTGGGCTCGGCGTGGATCTCCGACCGCATCGGACGGCGCTGGACCATGTTCGGCTGCGGCCTCATCGGCGCGGTCGGCGCCCTCATCGCCGCCCTGTCCACGCGGATGGTCCACGGCGACCAGATCGGCAGCGCCGGCTACGTGTTCTTCGCGGGCATCTTCATCGTCATGATGTTCGGCGACGGCGCCTTCGGCATCCTCAACGCCTTCGGCGGCGAGCAGTTCCCCACCGAGGCCCGTTCCACGGGCCTGGGCCTGGGCTACGGGATCGGTGCGATCGCCAAGGTCATCGGCCCGTACTTCGTCGGCGCCCTCATCGGCAACGGCGAACTGACCGCGGAGGTCGTCTTCCTGCCCTTCATGATCTTCGCGGTGCTGCTCCTGCTGGGCGGCGTCATCTACCTCTTCGCCCGCGAGACGAAGGGGGAATCGCTGGAGAACATCTGAGCGCCCCCGGGCGCACGGCGGAGCCGCCCCTCGCCATCGCCGGGGGCGGCTCCGCCGCGTTTGCGGGCGCCCTCAGTGCTGCCCGTAGACGTTCTGGTAGCGGTCGTTGAGCCGGTCGATCAGATCCTGGTCGATGAGCGTGATCTCGCCGCCGGCGCGGGCGATGTGCACGGTGCGGGCGACCTCCTCGCACATGACGGCGGCCTTGACCGCGGCGCGGGCGTCCTTCCCGATGGTGAAGGGGCCGTGGTTGGCCATGAGCACGGCCGGCGACTTCGAGTCCGCCAGGGTCTCGACGATGCCGCGCCCGATGGAGTCGTCGCCGATGAGGGTGAAGGGCCCCACGGGGATGGGGCCGCCGAACTCGTCGCCCATCATGGTCAGGGCGCAGGGGATGGGCTCGCGGCGCGCGGCCCAGGCGGTGGCGTAGGTGGAGTGGGTGTGGACCACGCCGCCCACCCGCTCCATGTGCCGGTAGACGTAGGCGTGGGCGGCGGTGTCCGACGACGGCGAGAGGGACTCCGGCGTGCCGTCGTCGATCTTGTCCCCCTCAAGGGTGCACACGACCATGGTGTCGGCGCTCAGCTCGTCGTAGGACACGCCCGAGGGCTTGATGACGAACAGATCGGTTTTGACGGGCCCCTCGCCCCGGTCGACGACGACGCGCTCGGAGACATTGCCGGCGGTCCACACCACCAGCCCCCAGCGGGGCAGCTCGGCGTGGAGGGCGGCGACGCGCTCGCGGGTCGCCGCCACCGCCTCGCGCACCCCGGCGTCGAGCTCGGACAGAACGATCCTCTTGGACGACTCAGACAACTCGGACACGATCCTCTCTCAGTTCTCGCTGATTCCCCACCGGTTTTCCGACGTCGCGGCGGCGCCCCGACGGGCGGGCCCCGCGGACGCCTCCACTGTGCCACCTCCGCCGCGGCGCGGCACTGGCCGTGGTGAACGAACGTGCATCCGGGCGGTCCGAGGGGCGTGCACGGCACGGCGCCGCACGCGGCACGGGCGACGCAGTCGGCACGACCGTTACCGCGGGCCGGAACCGGGCTGGAACCGGGCCGGAGCCGGCGCCGTCGGGATTCGACGGCGCCGGCCCCGGGGCGGTCAGGCGCGTGCGAGCGCGTCGCGCGCCGCGGCGGCGACCTTCTCGCCGGTGAAGCCGTACTCGGCGAACAGGCGCGCGGCCGGGCCGGAGGCGCCGAAGTGGTCGATGGACACGACGGCGCCCCGCGCCCCGACGATCTCGCGCCAGCCCATGGCGATGCCCGCCTCCACCGAGACGATGACGGCGTCCTCGGGCAGGACGCGGGCGCGGTAGTCCTCGTCCTGCTCGGCGAACCACTCCAG
>ERZ772917.1198-NODE-1198-length-15796-cov-5.950575_pt1 | contig 15796 bp, 17 predicted proteins | sample MGYA00511187_ERZ772917 | MGnify/ENA primary metagenome ERZ772917 (study PRJEB29015, sample SAMEA2737925) | human oral metagenome | biome: human oral; feature: human-associated habitat; material: dental | place: China | collected 2012 ... | reverse complement strand
CGGGCTCGGGCCGCACGACGGCCCTGCGCGCCCTGCTGCGGTGCCGGCGCAGGGCGCCGGAGGAGCCCCTGGTGGTCGACGACCTCGACATGGCCGAGGCGGCCGTGCACGTGCGGGTCGAGGAGGCGCTGCGGGCCGGGCGCACGGTCCTGGCCTCGGCGAGCACCGAGCGCACCGTGGCGACCTACCGGGGGCCGTTGGCGACCCTGCGCGAGCGCGGCGACCTGGTCGTGCTGTGGCCCGCTCTGGGACCCGCATCCCAGGTGGCGGGGCGCTCCCTGAGGCCGGTGAGCGACCCGCGCGCGCCGGCGCTCCCGGGCAGGGGGGCGCTGGTCTCCAGGGCGAGCGCTGTTCCTCTCCAGATCGCCGACGACGCGTAAGCGGCCGCGACCTGAGCCGGGCAGCAGTCCCGAACGGGCGCGCCCGGGAGCAGGGACCCGCGTCTGTGAGCATAATGACATGCTGTCGACGCACCTCTCATCGCTGAACTCTTGCCAGGCCCTCGCACGCGTGTGAAGGTTTTCCAAGAAAGCGACGACCTGTTGCTCATTTCCGAGCATGGCTCGGAACGGCGGGAACGGGGCGACCGCACTACGTACCCCCGAAGGGAGCCCTCATGGACTGGCGCAGCCAGGCAGCATGTCTCACCGTTGACCCGGAGCTCTTCTTCCCCGTCGGCAACACCGGTCCGGCCATCGCGCAGATCGCCGAGGCGAAAGAGGTGTGCGCCCGCTGCGAGGTCGTCGACACCTGCCTGAAGTGGGCCCTGGAGAACGGTCAGGACGCCGGGGTGTGGGGGGGCATGAGCGAGGACGAGCGCCGCTCCCTCAAGCGCCGGGCGGCCCGCGCTCGCCGCTCCTCCTGACCTCCCGCCGTCAGGCCGTCTCGCCCGTCGAACCGTTTGGTCCGACGGGCGTCCTGCGCTCGGGGAGCGCGAGGCGCGGCGCCGTCGGGGATGGTCAGGCCGGGGCGAGCCGGGCGCGCACGACGACGTCGGTCCCCTGCCCGCCGCGCGCGGAGCCGGTCGCGGGCCGCCAGTCGATGACGCCGCGCAGCTCGCCGTGCACGAGAGTGCTCACGATCCGGGTCCCCAGCCCCGTCATCACCGTGCCCGGCTCGAGGCCGACGCCGTCGTCGATCACGTGGACCGTCAGGTCGTCGCCGTCGCGCTCGGCGGTGACGGTCACCGTGCCGTCGCGGTCCTCCAGCCCGTGCTCGACGGCGTTGGTGACCAGCTCGGCGAGCACGGTGGCCAGCGCCTGAGCCGCATCGGCCTGCACCACGCCGAAGGTGCCCTCGATGTGCGTGGTCACGCGTCCGCTGGCGGTTGCCACGGCCGCGGCGCCGCGCAGCACCGAGGCGAAGACCTCATCGAAGTCGACGGTCTCGTCCACGTTCTGGCTCAGGGCCGCGTGCACCGTCGCAATGGTGGCGACACGGCGCTCGGCCTCGGCCAGCGCCTCGCGGGTCTCGTCATTGGTGGCGCGCCGCCCCTGGAGGCGCAGCAGCGCGGAGACCGTCTGCAGGTTGTTCTTCACACGGTGGTGGATCTCACGGATGGTGGCATCCTTGTTGAGCAGCGCCTGCTCGCGGCGCCGGATCTCCGAGACGTCTCGCACCAGCAGCAGGGCCCCGGTGCGGTGACCGTCACGGCGCAGGGGGATGGAGCGGATCGACAGGAACACTCCGCTGACCTCGACCTCGGCCAGCCAGGCCTGACGGCCCATGAGCACGACCGCCATCGTCTCGTCCACGGGCGTGCGCTCGGGGATGATCGCGGTGACCGCCTCGGCGAGCACCTGCCCGTCGACCTCGCCGGTCAGCCCCAGGCGGTGGAAGCACGAGCGCGCATTCGGTGAGGTGTACACCACAAGACCGTCGTCGTCCAGCCGGACGACGCCGTCGCCCACCCGGGGCGTGCCGTGGCGCACTCCGGTGGCGGCGCCGCGGATCGGGAAGTCGCCCTGGGCGATCATGAGGCACAGGGCGTCGGCGAGGTCCTCCTGGGCCTGGTGGACGATGCGCCCGCCCCGCATGACCCCCACCGAGGACTCCCGGGTGACCACGGCGATCGGCTCGCTGTCGCGCACCACCGGGACGTACTCCTCGCGCACGGCGGTCGTGCCCGTCCACTCCGGGTCGGCGGCGACGACGACCTGCACGCCCGTGAATGTCTCCAGGGCGAGGGCCTCGCGGACGGCGGGCATGCGCCGGCCGATGACGTCCTCGAGGTGGACGGTGGCCCCGGTGGCGGGACGGCAGTGGGCCACGGCAACGAAACGACCGGTGTCGGTTCGGATCCACAGCACCAGGTCGGACACCGACAGGTCGGCGATCACCTGCCAGTCGGCGATGAGCTGATGGAGCCAGTCGAGGTCTGCGGCAGGAAGATCGATGGCGCCGCGGGTCGAGGGAGACAGGAGGTTGGGCACAACCCGATGTTACCGGCGGCGCGAGACCCGGTCCTCGTGGCAAGATCGCCCCATGAAGAAAACCATCTCCATGACATACCCAGCCGACCCCCAGCGCGTTGCCACGATGCTCTCCGATCCCGCCTACCAGCAGGGCCGTGTCGACCGCTTCGGACTCGAGGACGCGACAGTGGACGTGGCCGCGCGTGGGCAGGGTTTTGTGTCCACAATCGCAGGCTCCGTCCCGCCCAGCCTCCTGCCCGCCGCCGCCAAGCGATTCGTGCGCTCCACCATCTCCTTCACCCTGGCGGAGTCCTGGGGCGAGCCCGCCGACGACGGCTCCCGCACCGGAGACATCGACATCACCCTCAAGGGCGCGCCGGTCAGCGCCGGCGCGACCACCGCGATGCGTCCGGCAGGCGAGAACGCGACCGAGCTCACCATTGAGGTCGACCTGAGCGTCAGCGTCCCCCTGGTCGGGCACAAGATCGAGGAGAAGGCGATGTCCCTGACCGACCGCGCCGTCGCCGATGAGGAGGCGCGCGCCACCGCCTGGCTGGCCGAGCACTGAGAACCCGGGCCGCTAAGGGCCCCGGACGCACTTGCCGAACCGCCGTCGAGCCCTCCGGTACGAGGCCGAACACCCTGTTCGCCCCGCTCCGGAGGGCTCGGTGGCGCTGCGGCCGGACCCGCAGGCCACGGCCGGCTGTGACTCACGCTGAGCTTTCCGCCGTGCGCGAGCCTACGACGCACAGCTCGGTCGCCGTGGCACCATCGCGCCATGAGCGAGCAGTCCGAAGTCATCACGCCGACCGAGTCCAACTCCGTGTGGGCCGAGCGCACGGGCACCCGTCAGTACCTGGGCCACAACGCCCGCGGCGCGCAGGTGCGCGTGGGCACGGGGCCCGGCGAGTTCTCCCCCGGCGAGCTCATCAAGCTCGCCCTGGGCACCTGCAACACCCTGTCGGCCGACCACCGGCTGGCCAGGGCGCTGGGCGAGGACTTCGAGGCCAACGTCGTCGTCGCGACCCTGAAGAACGAGGATGAGGAGCGCTACAGCGCCTTCGACGTCCAGGTCGTCTCCGACTTCTCCGCCCTGACACCCGAGCAGCGCGACACCCTCACCGCGAGGGTGGAGGCCGCCGTCGAGCGCGCCTGCACCGTCGGCCACACCATTGAGAGGGGTGCCGCGGTGCGCCTGCACCTGCTCGACGACGAGGACTGACCCCGGCCCGGCTCCGGCAGCCCGCCGCCCGTCCGGCCCCCATTCCAGGAGGTACCACATGGCCGCATCCCACCGCTCCACCGGTCGCTCCGTCCTCGAGCGCGGGCTCGACAAGGCGCTCGCCATCCCGGCCGCGCGTATCGAGGAGAGGATCGCCCGCATGCGCCGCGACCGCCCCGGCGCCGACACGGCCGAGCTCGTCGAGCTGGCCGCCTCACGGTTCCGCACCGAGGCCGGCCTGTCGTCGGGCGCCGTCGGGGCCTCGGCCGCGCTCCCGGCAGTGGGCGCGGGCACGGCCACGGCCCTGACCATCGGCCAGACCGCGATGTTCCTGGCCTCGGCGGTCACCTATGTGCTCACCATCGCCGAGCTGCAGGGGCTTCGCGTCGTCGACACCGACAGGCGCCGCGCCCTGGTGATGTCGGCCCTGCTCGGGCGCGAGGGATCCGAGGCGATCCAGGGCTCGCTGGGCCTGACCACCCTGTTCTGGGCCGCCCAGTACCTGGCGCAGATGCCGCTGCCCACCGTCAAGGCCATCAACAAGCAGCTCACGCAGCGGATGGCCAGGCGGGTGGCCACCAAGAGCGGGGCCCTGGCGCTGGGACGCCTCATCCCCTTCGGTATCGGCGCCGCCATCGGCTGGACCGGGGGCAGGGCCCTGGCCGGCCAGGTCATCGAGGGCACCCGCTCCGCCCTCGGCCCGGCCGCGCAGCTGACCGAGCACGCCGAGGTGATCGACGCGTGAACCGCTTCACGGACCGCTATCCCGCCCTGAGCGAGATGGGGCTGCGGGCGCCCGACGGCGTCGACGTGGCCTACGAGGAGCTCCTCGCCGAGGTCCTGTCCCACGGCCTGCCCAAGGGCGACCGCACCGGGACGGGCACGCGCTCGCTCTTCGCCCGCCGGCTGCGCTACGACCTGCGCGCCGGCTTCCCGCGCATCACCACCAAGTTCGTGGCCATGAAAGTTGTCAAGGGCGAGCTGCTGTGGTTCCTGCGCGGGTCCACCAACGTGGGCTGGCTCCGCGAGCGCGGCATCACCATCTGGGACGAGTGGGCCGACGACGACGGCGAGCTCGGGCCCGTCTACGGCTCGCAGTGGCGCAGCTGGCCCGCCCGCGACGGCGGGGCGATCGACCAGATCGCGGGCCTGATCGACACCCTGCGCCACGACCCGGACTCACGGCGCATGCTCGTGTCGGCCTGGAACGTGGGGGACCTGGACGCCATGGCGCTGGCCCCCTGCCACGCCTTCTTCCAGTGCTATGCGGCGCAGGGGCGCCTGAGCCTGCAGGTCTACCAGCGCAGCGCCGACCTGTTCCTGGGGGTGCCGTTCAACATCGCCTCCTACGCCCTGCTCACCCACATGCTCGCCCAGCAGACCGGCCTGGAGGCCGGCGAGCTCATCTGGACCGGCGGCGACTGCCACATCTACGACAACCATGTCGACCAGGTGCGCACCCAGCTCTCCCGGGTGCCCGCCGCCCACCCCTTCCCCACGCTCCGCCTGAGGCCGGCCGAGTCGATCGACGCCTACTCCATGGAGGACATCGACGCCTCGGCCGGCTACCTCCACCATCCCGCGATCAAGGCGCCGGTGGCCGTGTGAGCGCGCCGAGAGCGCCGGGAGCGGGGCTGCCGTGAGCGGAGGCGGGCAGCGGCCCGGGGCGCTTCCGGCGCCGGTAGGCGGCCTGGGCATGATCTGGGCCCAGGACGTCACCGGCCTCCTCGGCGCGCAGGGCGGGATGCTGTGGCGCGTGCCCGCGGACTTCGCGCACTTCAGGGCCACCACCATGGGCTGCGGGCTGGTCATGGGGCGCGCCACCTGGGACTCCCTGGCCGGGGCGCTGACGGGACGCCGCAACGTGGTCCTCACCCGCGACCGCGGCTGGCGGGCCCCGGGGGCGCTGCGCGCCTCCGGCCTGCGGCAGGGCCTGGCCGCGGCCGCCCGGGGGCTGTCGGCCGAGCTCGGCGAGGACCCCCGCACGGGCGGGGCCGCCGGGCTGCCCAGGCTGTGGGTGATCGGCGGCGGGAGCGTCTACGACCAGGCCCTGGCGGCGGGGCTGCCCGACGTGCTCGTGGTCAGCGTCCTGGACCTGGACGCCTCGAAGCGGGCCCGCGAGCGCGGCCTGCCGGAATCGGACCTGGTACGGGCGCCGGCGATCTCCGCCCGCCAGTGGCGCATCGACCCGGCCCGCTCCGACGCCCCGGGGACCTGGCGACCCGTCTCCGGGGACGCCCGCTGGCGAGTGGAGACCTGGCGCCACCTGTGAGGCGCAGGAACGCGGTCAGGAGTACCTCTCCTCGAAGTGGCGCTCCAGGGACTCCAGGGAGTGCCCCTTGGTCTCGGGCAGGAACCTGGCGTAGAAGGCCAGGGTCCCCAGGTTGACGACCGCGAAGATGAAGAACACGTTGCCCTGGACCGCCTCGATGAGGTTCGGGAAGGTGAAGGACACAATGATGTTGCCGACCCAGTTGCAGAACACGGCGATGCCGTTGGCCAGGCCGCGCACCCGCATGGGGAAGATCTCGGAGAGCATGAGCCAGAAGGTCACGCCGATGAAGCACTGCATGAAGTAGAGGAAGGAGAGCATGAACAGCAGCACCAGGCAGCTGCGCAGCCCGGACTCGGGCAGCAGGAAGACCAGGCCCAGGGCGATGAGCGAGGCCACGCAGCCGGTCTGCCCGATCAGGATCATGCGGCGGCGCGGCAGCCGCTTGAGGAAGTAGGCGATGCCGATGTAGACCGAGATCACCGAGACCACCCCGTTGGCGATGGTCGCCACGATCGAGGCCTGCGACCCCATCCCCGTGGAGATCAGGATGGTGGGGGCGTAGTACATGATCCCGTTGACCCCGGTGAGCTGCGACAGCAGGGCCAGGCCGATGCCGATGAGGGTGATCCTGCGGATCCACGGCACCTGCAGGTCGGCCCACGAGCCGCGGCCCATGCGGGCCTCCTCCTCGAGGCGGAGCACGATGTCGTCGCCCTCGTTCTCCACCTGGTCCGGGGTGCGGACCTCGTTCAGGACGGCCCACATCTCCTCCACGCGCCCCTTGCGGGCGAGCCAGCGGGGAGACTCGGGCAGCAGGTGAATGCCGATCCACAGCCCGATCGCCGGCAGGGTCGCCAGCACCAGCATCCACCGCCAGGCGTTGGCGCCGGGCCACGCAGTGGCGATGACGGCGTTGCAGGTGTAGGCCAGGAGCTGGCCGGTGACGATCATGAGCTCGTTGCGCGACACCATGGTGCCGCGGATCTCCACCGGGGAGATCTCGGAGAGGTAGACCGGGACCGTTGCCGACGCCCCGCCGACGGCCAGCCCGAGGATGAAGCGGAAGACGACGAGCGCGGGCAGGTTGGGGGCCAGCGAGCAGCCCAGTGCGCCGATGAGGAAGATGACCGCCACCGTCATGATGTTGCGCCTGCGGCCGAAGCGGTCGGACAGTCTCCCGCCGGTCAGGGCCCCCAGGGCCGCGCCCACGGTCAGGGCGGTGGTGACGATCGACTCGTCGAAGGCGGTCAGCGCCATGCCGCCCTCGGCGACCGGGTTCTTCAGGAAGGGCAGCGCCCCGGAGATGACCCCGGTGTCGTAGCCGAAGAGCAGGCCGCCCAGGGTGGCGATGGAGCGGATGGTCAGCAGGCGGCGGTCGACGCCGCGCTGGTCGGGCGCGGGCCGGTCGGAGGCGGGCCTGTCGGTCGTGGCGCTCATGCGGGCGCCTCCTCGGACGGGAGGGAGAAGGTCCGGATGAAGTCGTCGAGCGCGTCGTCGCTGCTACCGGTGGCGAAGGCCTCCATGGCGACGGTGCCGCGGTAGCCCATGGACCTCAGCGCAGTGGCGACGGCGCGGTAGCTGATCTCCCCGGTGCCGGGCTGGGCGCGCCCGGGGACGTCGGCGACCTGGATCTCCCCGATCCACGGCCGGCAGGCGCGGCACAGCTCGATGAGGTTCCCCTCCCCGATCTGGGCGTGGTAGAGGTCGAGGTTCATGCGCAGGTGCGGGGAGTCGACGGCCTGGACCAGGGCGCGGGTGTCACGGGCCAGGGCGAAGGGGCACCCGGGGTGGTCGACCGGCAGGTTGAGGTTCTCCAGGGTGAAGACGCGGCCCGCCGCCCGCCCGAGCTCGGCCAGGAGCCGCAGGGTGTCCGCGGCGCGCAGCCAGTCCGTGGGCGTGGGGTGCTCGTTGGCGACGACGGGGATGCCGCCCTCCCCCAGCCCGGTGCCGTGGACGTTGAGGCGCGGGCAGTCGATCCGCTCGGCGGCCGCCAGGGACTGCTCGGCGGTGGCCAGCAGGCGGGCGGTGCCGTCGTCGGTGGTGAGGTCGCCCTCGATGTAGCCGGTCATGGAGACGACCTCGACGCCGTCGGCGCGCGCGGAGGCCAGGGCGTTAAGGTCCTTGGCGGTCCAGTCCCACATCTCGACCTTCAGCCCGCGGACGGCAATGCGCTGCACGCGGTCGAGGAAGGGCAGGTCGGTGAAGATCATCTCGGCGCAGGCGGCGAGGGTGAAGGCGTTGTCGGCGGGAGCGGTGACGGGGCTCATCGGGCGGCCTCCTGGGTGGCGACGATGCGGACGGGCGGAGCGGATGACATGGTGGTTCCTTCGTCATGTGCGGCAGAACTCGGCCTCGAGACGCTGCTCCTCACTGGGCGGGTCCGAGGAGTCGGACGCCACCAGAGGCCGAGGGCCAGGCCCGCTGCTCCTCACTGGGCGGGTCCGAGGCTCCACCGGACGGCTCCGGTGCCGACCGGTGGCGGCAAGGAAACTAGCACGTTCTAGCAGCACGAGCCTGTGACGACGTCAAGTCTGTAAGTCAATGGCACTTCTTCACTGTGATTGCAACGATCTGTGGCCTGCGAGTCTCGAGATGACGTTCTAGAATTCTAGTTGATACAGTTGCCCCGTAATGCTCGGCGGCACCCCGCGGAACGCCGGGCGGCGGCGGAGTCGAGGGGAAGGCGGGGAGGCCGTGGCACGGGAACCGCGGAAGGACGCTCGGTCGCGGGGGCGCTCCCGGAAGGTGACGCTCGTCGATGTCGCCCGCGAGGCCAGCTGCTCGGTGTCCCTGGCATCGATCGTCATGCGGGACGCCGCCGGGGCCTCGCAGGAGACTCGCCGCCGGGTCAAGGCGGTCGCCGCGCGCCTGGGCTACCGCCCCGACCAGCGGGCGCGCGCCCTGCGATCGGCGCGCTCGGGGCTCATCGGGGTCACCTTCGGGGTGCACCAGCCCTTTCACGCCGAAATCATCGATGGCCTGTACGCGGCCGCCGAGGCGAGCGGGCACGAGCTCGTGCTCTCCGCCGTCGTCGGACCGGTCGATGACCGGCGGGCCGCCGAGACCCTCCTGCGCGACCGCTGCGAGGCGCTGATCATGGTCGCCCCCGCGCTCGGCACCGCCCGTCTGCGCATGCTGGCCGCCGAGGTCCCCGTCGTCGCGGTCGCCCGCCCGCTGTCCTGCCCCGGCGTCGATGTCGTCCGCATCGACGACCGCGGCGGCATCGCCATGGCGGTCGACCACCTCGTGGGCCTCGGGCACCGGCGCATTGTGCACGTCGACGGCGGGACCGCGCCGTCGAGCCCCGAGCGGCGGGCCGGCTACCTGGAGGCCATGGAGGCGCACGGCCTGAGCGCGCAGGCCTCGATCCTGCCCGGCGGTCTCGAGCAGGAGCACGGGGCGCTCGCGGCCGCCGAGCTCCTCGAAGGATCCGGTCACGAATTGCCAACGGCGATCACGGCCTTCAACGACCGGGTGGCCTTCGGCCTCCTCCAGGGGCTGCTCATGGCGGGCGCGGACGTGCCGGGGCGGGTCAGCGTGGTCGGCTTCGACAACGCCCGCCGCTCCGACGCCGCTCTCGTCCCGCTGACGACCGTCGACCAGAACCCGGGCCTCATGGCCCGGCTCGCGCTGGAGCGGGCGATCGGGCGCGCCGCGGACCGGTACCTGCCCACCGAGCAGGTGCTGGTCCCCCGCCTGATCGAGCGGGCCTCGACGGCCCCGCCCGCCGGGGCCGGCCGCCGGTAGACCGGATCAGGACAGGTTCAGCCCCCGCCGACCAGGCCCTGCGCCTTGAGCCAGTCGGAGGCGATGACGCCCGAGCCCGCCTTCTCCTCGGTCGAGCGGGCGTTGAGGGCGCGCAGCTCCTCGATGCCCAAGTGCGCCGTGACCGTGTCGATGGCCTGGGCGGCGCCGACGGCGAGGGTCCTGCTCACCAGCGGGGTGACGTTCTCCGGGAGGACGAGGCTCTTGGGGTCCTCCAGCACGACGAGGCCGTTGTCCGCGATGGCCGGGCTGGAGCTGGGGATATTGGCCGCGTCCACGGTGCCGTCGGTCAGCGCCTTGACGGTGAGCGGCCCCCCGGTGTCCTCCACCGGCTCGACCTCGGCGTCCACGCCGTAGACGGACTTCAGCCCGCTCGGCCCGTAGGGGCGGGTGGACAGCTCGGAGTTCGCGGCGACCGTCACGGTGCGCCCGAGCCCGGCGAGGTCCGCGATGGAGGTCAGGCCGTGGGCGTCGGCGGTCTGACGGGTGACCGTGTAGGTGTCCTGGTCGGTGGCCTCGGCCGAGGCCAGGATCGTCAGGCTCCCGGGCAGGACCGCGAGCAGCTCGGCGCGCACCGAGTCGGCGTCGGCCGCCGTCCCCCCGGTCCCGGCGTCGGAGGCCGCACCTGTCGCCGCGCCGGTGGGCGCCTCCGCGGAGGCCCCGGTGGTGGCCTGGTTCCTGTTGGCGTAGTACTGGAGGAGATTGCCTCCGTACTCGGGGATGACGTCGATGTCGCCGGACTCGAGCTGGGGCAGGTAGATCTCGCGCTGCCCGATCTGGTAGACGCGGGTAACCGTGTAGCCGGCCTCCTCCAGGACCTGGGCGTAGAGCTCGGCGATGATCTCGTTGGAGTAGTACTGCTGGCTGCCCACGACGATGGGCCCGTTCCCCCCGCCGCCGCGCTCGGAGGCGAAGGGATCCTTGCCGAGGCCGCAGGCGCCGAGCGCGCCGCTGAGAGCAGCCAGGCCCGTCCCGGTGAGGAGACGGCGGCGTGTGGTGGAGAGCATCAGGAGTCCTTCCTGTGGCGCGTGCCGGCCGGCGCGACGGCTCGTTGAACGGTGCTGAAGACGGCCTCGGAGACCAGCGCCAGGACGACGACCAGGAGGGAGGCCACGAGCATCATGGTGTACTCCTGGGTCTTGAGGCCGAGGAACATGAGGCTGCCGAGCCCGCCCGCACCGGTGTAGGCGGCCAGGGTCGCAGTGGCGATGACCTGGAGGCTGGCCGAGCGCAGTCCGCCGACGAGCTGGGGCGCTCCGAGGGGGATCTCGACGCGCGTGAGCACCTGGACCTCGCTCATGCCGCTGGCGCGGGCGCCGTCGACGGCCACGTGGTCGGCGGCCTCAATGCCCGTGTAGGCGCCCGCCAGCACACTGGGCAGGGCCAGGATGACCAGGGCGAGCAGGGGGGCGCGCAGGCCGATGCCCAGGACGAGGCCGAAAAGGGTGATCAGGCCCAGCGTCGGCAGGGCGCGCACGGCCCCGGAGACGGCCACGGCCAGGCCCCGCCCCCTGCCGGTGTGGCCCACCCACCACCCCAGCGGCACCCCGACGATCGCGGAGAGGCCCACGCCCAGCAGGGAGTAGCCCACGTGCTGGGCCGTGAGGGCGCCAAGGCCTGCGGCGCCCGTCCAGTGGTCGGCGTCCAGAATGTAGTCGACGGTGCTCTCGAGGTAGTTCATGCGTCCTCCTGGTCGACCTGCGCCGCGGCGGCGCGCCGACCGCGAGTCCAGGGCATGAGCACCCGTCCGCCCAGGACGACCAGGCCGTCGAGGAGGAGGGCCAGCAGCACCGTGATCACCAGACCGGTGAGGATCTCCGCGGTCAGGCCGCGCTGCAGGCCCTCGGTGAAGAGCCAGCCCAGGCTGCGCACGCCCAGCACCGCCCCGACCGTCGTCAGGGAGACCGTGGAGACGGTCACCACCCTCAGCCCGGCCAGGATGGCGGGGCCTGCCAGCGGCAGCTCGACGGTGAGGAAGCGGCGCGCCGGCCCCATGCCCACGGCCGTGGCGGCGTCGCGCACGCGCTGGTCGACCGCCTCGAGGGCCTCGACGGCGGTCGGTACGAGCAGCGCCAGCCCGTAGAGGGTCAGAGCGACCACGACGTTGGCGACGTCGCGGATCCCGGTGCCCAGCACGAGCGGGAGCATGACGAACAGGGCCAGGGAGGGGATGGCGTACATCAGCGAGGCCCCGGAGACGATCAGCGCCCGCAGGGGCGCGACCCGCTGCGCCAGGCGCGCCAGGGGCAGGGACAGCACGAGGGCGGCCAGGACCGCCGGGACCACCTGCAGGAGGTGGGCGACCAGGTAGGTCTCCACCTGCGGGATGTTGGCGAGCACCCAGCTCACGTGCCGACCGCCTCGTGGGGACGGGCCCGCACAGCGGCCTGCTCAGTGACCTGGTCGGTGGCGGGCGCGTCGTGCGCGGTCTCCAGGACTCCCAGCGTCCGTCCGGCCGCGTCCTGGACGACACGGCGCCCGGCGACCTCGCGCAGGCGCAGCGCGCGCTCGGAGTCGTCCAGACCGAGGAAGCGGGCGACGAAGTCGTCGGCAGGGGCGGCCACGAGCTCGGCGCCGGTGCCCCGCTGGGCGATGCTGGCGCCCTCGCTCAGCAGGATGATCTCGTCGCCGAGCAGCAGGGCCTCGTCGACGTCGTGGGTGACGAAGACGATGGTCTTGGCCAGGTCCGCCTGGATGCGGATGAGCTCGCGCTGCAGCTCGCGGCGCACCAGCGGGTCGACTGCCCCGAAGGGCTCGTCCATGAGCAGGACGCCGGGGTCGGCGGCCAGCGCCCGGGCCACCCCGACGCGCTGGGCCTGCCCGCCGGAGAGCTGGTGGGGGTAGCGCCGTGCGAGCTCGCGGTCCAGGTCCAGCATGTCCATGAGCTCCAGGGCGCGCGTGCGGGCGGCCCGGCGATCGGTCCCGTTCAGGCGGGGCACGAGGGTGATGTTGTCGATGACGCGGCGGTGCGGGAGCAGGCCAGCGTTCTGCATGACGTAGCCGGTGGAGCGCCTCAGCGCGACGGGGTCGCGCTCGCGCACGTCCTGGCCGTCGAGCAGGACGCGCCCGCCGGTGGGGTCGACCATCCGGTTGACCATGCGCAGCAGCGTCGTCTTGCCGCAGCCGGAGGAGCCGAGCAGGACGGTGATCGTGCCCACGGGCAGGCAGGCGGAGAAGGACTCGACAGCAGGCGGGGCGTTCTTCCGTCCGCCCGCGGGCGCGGGATAGCGCTTGGTGACGGCGTCGAACTCGATGGTGCTGGCTGTATGGGCCACGCCAGGGGCAGAACTCACGCTCAGGGTCTCCCTTCCGCATGCAGACACATCCGTCCGGCACGCGCGACCACCGTAGCAGCACCAACCCGCTTACGTCGATTCGATGTATTCTGCGTGTTGTGCTCGCCCTCAAGATCCTCGGGTTCCTCGATGACGGCCCTCTGCACGGCTACGAGCTGCGCCGTCGCATCGTCGAGCTCGACGGCCCCGGGAGCAGCCTGTCCGACGGGGCCCTCTACCCCGCGCTGGCCCGACTGGAGGCGGCCGGCTGCCTGGTCCGCACCGAGGAGCCCGGGGGGCGGGGCCGCGTCCGCCGCCGCATCGAGATCACGGCGGCGGGCCGCGAGCGCCTGCACGCCCGGCTGCGCCAACCGGACGAGACGGAGATGACCTCCATGCCCCGCTTCCTGACGGTGCTCGCCTTCCTGTCGCACCTGCCCGCCGCGGCCGACCGCGAGGCGGTGCTCCGCCGTCGGCTGAGGATTCTGCAGGCCCCGTCGCCGGCGTTCTTCTACGACGCCGACGGCACGCCCCGCCGCTCCGCCCGGGAGCCCGACCCGTACCGCAGGGGGATGGCGCGCGTGGCGGGCGCCGCCCGCCGCGCCGAGATCCAGTGGCTGCGCGAGATGCTCGACGATGAGCACGATGAGCACTGAGACGCGCACACCTCCGGCTCACGGTCGCGCCGGACACACGCCCACCAAGGAGCCTCCTATGACAACCGCCACCATGCGGGCCGCGGTCCTGACCGCGCCCGGCATCGACAACCTGCGCGTCACCGACCTGCCCCTCCCCGCGCCCCGGCCGGGCTGGGTGCGGATCAGGGTCATGGCCTTCGGCCTCAACCGCAGCGAGTACCACTCGGTGACCGGGCGGGCCGAGGGCATGTCCTACCCGCGGGTCCTGGGAATCGAGGCCGCCGGCGTCGTCGACCTCGACCCCGAGGGCGTGCTCGCCCCGGGCACGCAGGCCGCCACCATGATGGGCGGCATGGGGCGGGCCTTCGACGGCGGCTACGCCCAGTACGTCGTGGTGCCCCGCGGCCAGGTCATCCCCTTCTCCTCCGACCTGCCGTGGGAGGTCATCGGCGCGGTGCCCGAGACCCTGCAGACGGCGCACGGCTCGCTGACGACGGGTCTGGGCCTGAGGCCGGGGCAGTCCCTGCTCGTGCGGGGCGGGACCTCCGCGCTGGGGCTGGCGGCGGCCGCGCTCGCGGCGGACCGGGGCTGCCGGGTCCTGGCGACCTCGCGGCGCGAGGCGGGACGGGTGCTCCTGGCCTCCCGCGGCGTGGAGGCCCTGCTCGACGACGGCGCCGTGACGGCGCAGGTCCGCCGCCGTCTGCCCGAGGGCGTGGACGCGGTCCTGGAGCTCGTGGGCGTCCCCACGCTGCGCGACTCGCTGACGGCAACGGCCACGGGCGGCACGGTGTGCTTCGCCGGCATGCTGTCGGACTCCTGGACGATCCCCGACTTCTACCCCCTGGACTGGATCCCCACCGGGGTGAGGCTGACCACCTACTCGGGCCAGGCCCACAACCTGCCCGCGGCCGAGCTCCAGCGGGTACTGGACCGGATCGCGGCGGGCGCCCTGGACCTGGCGCCGGTGCACGCCTACCCGCTGGAGGAGATCGTGACGGCGCAGCGGGACATGGCCGCGGGCGCGCACACCGGCAAGCTCGTGGGCCTGCCCTGGGGCTGAGGGCCCGGCAGGTCCGCCGACATCGTCCCCTCAGCCCAGGAGGACTCCCAGGGCCAGGCAGACGACGGCGACCGCGGGCAGCGTTCCCTGCTTGAGGGCGGCGCCGCGGTGGGCAGGGGACCTCAGGGCCAGGACGAGCGCGGCGGCGAGCATGGAGCCGGTGCCGAACAGCGCCAGAGCAGTCCCCGCCCAGGAGGCGGGGCCCGAGCCGCCTGCCACCCGGAGGAAGACGCCGAGAAGGGTCTCCAGAGCGAGGAAGAGGTTGTAGAAGCCCTGGTTGTAGGCGTAGAAGGCGTGGGGTCGGGCCTCCTCGGGAGTCCCGCCGAAGGTCCTGCGGGCCAGCGGTCCCTCCCACGCGACGGACTCCATCCAGAAGATGAGGACGTGGAGGGCGGCGGCGAGGACGGCGGCGGTCAGGCCGATGACGGTCACGGTCCGCATTACGAGGCCCGCTCCGCGGCCGGGCTCGCGGAGACGAGGCCGTCCGCACGGCGTCCGCCCTCGCCGGACGCGCCGTCGTCCTCGAGCCGGGCGAGCACGACCGGCGCGATCATGCCCGCGGCCATCTCGTAGCCGGCGGCGGAGGGGTGGAAGCCGTCGTCGGCCCAGAAGCCGTCCTTGAGGTCGCAGTGGGCGACGTCGACGAAGGGCACGCCCCGCTCGGCGCAGACGACGGCGGAGGCCTCAGTCTGGGCGTCGGTCCACTCGCGCAGGACCGAGCGCAGGGTCGGCATGAGGACGGGGCTGCGGTAGAGCTGGCCGGCGCTGCAGGCCACGACGTGCCGACCGCGCCGCGCGGCGCCGTCCAGGACGGCCGCGAGGTCATCGGTCCACTCCTGGAGGCTGCGGCGAGCCATGAGGTCGTTGGAGCCGGCGCACACGAAGAGCACGTCGGCGTCGTCGACCTCGGGCAGGAAGCGGTAGCGCACGCGGCGCATGGTCGCCCCCAGCCTGGCGCGGGTGGCCCACTCGACGTCGCGCCCGGCCCCGGCGGCGACGAGGCGGGCGATGCGCGGCACGAGGGCCTGGTCCTGGGCCTGCACGCCCGAGCCGGCGACGAGCGAGTCCCCGACGGCGGCCAGCCTCAGTGGCGCTCCGGAGTCGCGGACGGCCCCGGAGCCGGCGGGCGCCGTCGTCCCGTCGGGCG
>ERZ772917.1197-NODE-1197-length-15802-cov-10.322982_pt1 | contig 15802 bp, 17 predicted proteins | sample MGYA00511187_ERZ772917 | MGnify/ENA primary metagenome ERZ772917 (study PRJEB29015, sample SAMEA2737925) | human oral metagenome | biome: human oral; feature: human-associated habitat; material: dental | place: China | collected 2012 ... | reverse complement strand
CCATTAGTGTTTCAAGAGCTCCACAAAGGCTCTTTCAACAATAATGGACATCGCAGTAATCTTATTAAAAACTATTAGTTATTTACTTACAGAAAATTTTTTAATCATAAATTATAATGTAACTCACTTATTTTTATACTCTCATGTAAAATTGACACTTATTAGTAATTTCTGATATAATAAATCAACTTTTAAAGAAAAGGAGTTTTTAAAAATGAAAATTAAAAATATGATTTATGCTGCTATGTTTGCAGCTATTGTTGCTGTTTTAGGTTTGATGCCTCCAATACCTTTACCTTTTATTCCTGTCCCTATAACTTTACAGACTATGGGAGTAATGCTTGCAGGAAGTTTTTTAGGTAAAAGATTAGGTTTTGTTAGTATGTTATTAGTGGTTGTTATTGTTCTTTTAGGATTACCTATTCTATCTGGTGGTAGAGGTGGACTTGCGGTTCTTACAGGACCTACAGGTGGATTTTTTATAGTATGGCCTTTTGCAGCATTCTTAGTAGGATTTTTAGCAGAAAAATTTTGGAAAAATATCAACATAGGAAAATATATTGTAGCTAATATAATTGGTGGAATAGTTTTAGTATATCTTGTTGGTGCAGTCTATCTATCATATATAACAAAAATGCCAATAGATAAAGCCTTCTTAGCAACTATGGCTTTTGTTCCAGGAGATATATTAAAGGCTATTGTTGTTTCTGTACTTTGCTATAAATTAAAAGAAATAAGTCCTATTAATAAAGTTGTAAGATAGGTAGATACTATGATAGAAGTAGAAAATCTTAGCTTTTCTTATCAAAATAATAAGATCTTAAAAAATATTTCTTTTTCCATAGAAAAAGGAGAATATCTTTGTATTATTGGAAAAAATGGCTCAGGAAAATCTACACTTGCCAAGTTACTTTCTGCCCTTATTTTTCCACAGGAAGGAACTATTAAAATCTCTGGCTACGATACTAAAAATCAAAAAGATTTACTTAATATAAGAAAAATAGTTGGGATAATATTTCAAAACCCTGAGGAACAAATTATCTCAACTACTGTTTTTGATGAGGTTATTTTTGCCTTAGAAAATCTTGCTACTCCTAGAGAAAATATAAAAGAGATAGCTGAGAAAGCCTTAAAAGATCTCAAATTACTTGAATATAAAGATAGACTTAGCTACCAATTATCTGGTGGCGAAAAACAAAGACTTACTATTGCAAGTATCTTAGCTATGGGAACTGAGATTTTAATTTTTGATGAGGCAACTTCTATGCTTGACCCTGTTGGAAAAAAAGAAGTTTTAAGGATTATGAAAGAATTAAATTCTCAAGAAAAAACTATTATTCATATTACTCATGATAGAGATGATGTTTTAGAAGCATCTAAACTTATGCTCCTATCAGAAGGTGAAATAAAATATTTAGGAAGTCCATATAAAATTTTTGACAATGATATGGCTTTTCTTCTAAAAATAAAAAATATTTTAGAAAGACATAATATAAAAGTAGAAGATAAAAATATAAATATGGAAGATTTGGTGAAAATAGTCTATGAAAATATCTATTAAAAATCTTAGCTATAGTTATTCTGGTTTCAATGATGAAAAAAATGCTATAAAGAATATTAACTTAGAAATAAATTCAAATAAAAGAATAGCTCTTGTTGGACATACAGGTTCAGGAAAGTCCACACTTTTAAAATTAATAAAAGGACTTTTAAAACATCAGACAGGTGAAATACATATAGATGGAAGAATTGAAGATATTGGCTATATTTTTCAATATCCTGAACATCAAATTTTTGAAATTACAATTTTTAAAGATATTACTTTTGGTTTAAGAAATTTAAAGCTGAATGAAAAAGATCTTACTGAAAGAGTTGAAAAGATTTTACAACTTGTGGGTTTGGATAAAAACTATCTTCATCATTCAACTTTAAACTTAAGTGGTGGCGAAAAAAGAAAAGTGGCTTTGGCTGGAGTTTTCATTATGGATAATCAGTTATTACTCTTAGATGAGGCAACTGTTGGTTTAGATCCTGAGTCAAAAAAAGAACTCTTTAAAATTCTTTTAAATTGGCAAAAAGAAAATAATAGAAGTTTTATTTTTTCTAGTCATGATATGAATGATGTTTTAAATTATGCTGAAGAAGTTCTTGTTATGAGTGAAGGAAAAGTTTTATATCATACAAAACCTTCTGAACTGTTTGAGAAATATAGTGATTCCTTAGAAAGCTTAGGTTTAGTTCTTCCTAAATCTATAGATTTTCTAAATAAATTAAATAAAAATTTAAAAAATCCTCTAACATTTGAAAATAAAATAAAGGAAGAAGATATTTTAAAAGCTATTGAAGAAAGATTGATAAACAAAGGATAAAATCATGAATATAATATTAGGAGAGTATATAAATAGAGATAGTGTATTACATCACTTAGATCCAAGAACTAAATTAATTGGTTCTTTTTCTCTTATACTCTCTTTTTTATTTGCTTACAATCTATCTATTTATGTTATTTATACTGCTTTAGCTCTTATTCTCATCTTTCTTTCAAAAATTCCTTTAAAGGCATTTTTAAAGAGTTTAAGATATCTAAGTTATATTTTAATTTTTTCTAGTCTTTTTCATATTTTTTCTAAACAAGAGGGGGAATTATTATTTACATTATGGAAATACTCTGTCTATGATAGTGGAGTTTTTTCTGCTATAAAAATGATGGGGAGAATTATTTTAGTTTTAATTTTTTCATCTCTATTGACTTTGACTACTAAACCTTTGGATATTGCCTCAGCCTTAGAAACTTTATTGAGTCCTCTAAAAAAAATAGGGCTACCTATCCAAGATTTCTCAATTATGCTTAGTATCACTTTAAGATTTATTCCTACTATTTTACAGGAATTCAATACTATTAAAATGGCACAACAAGCAAGGGGAGGTAATTTTGAAACTAGGAATCCCTTTAAAAAATTGTCTCAATATAGCTTGATTTTACTTCCACTTTTGATGTCTGTTATCAAAAAAGTGGATAATTTAACTTTGGCTATGGAAGCTAGAGCCTTTCATTGTGGTTTAGAAAGAACTAACTTCCACAGATTAAAATTTCAAAAAATAGATTATTTAGCTTTTATTATTCTATTTTCTATAATAATATTCTTATTTTTTTACCAATAGACGACAACTTCTCCATTCTTTATCTTCTTTTACTTCGGCAACTTCAAGTCCTACTGACTCTGCCTTAGAGATAACTTCTGCTAACTTGTCCTCTATTATTCCTGAGAAAAGAACTATCGAGTCCTCTTTCAAGATATATTTTATTTCATCTAATAATTTAACCAAGACATCAGCCAAAATATTACATACAACTATATCAAACTTCTTATTTTCTATAACTTCAAGTAAGTTTCCTTTTAAAAGTTTTACTTCATCTAAAGATATATTATTTAAAAGTAGATTTTCCTTAGCAACTTCCATAGAAAATTCATCTATATCTGTTCCATATACTTCTCCTGCTCCTAATAGTTTCCCTGCTATCATAAGTATACCTGAACCTGTTCCTATATCTATTATTGTTTTATTAGTAAAATCTTGTTCTTCCATTAATTTCAATAGAAGTGAAGTCGTAGGGTGTGAACCTGTTCCAAAGGCTCTTCCTGGGTCAAGCTCTATAACTAATTCATCATCTTGTTTTTCATATTCTCTCCAAGTTGGTTTTACTACAAATTTTTCACTGACTTTTTCAACAAATAAATATTTCTTCCAACTGTTTTGATAATCCTCTTCATCATATTCATAAAAATCTAAGTTATAGACTATTTCTTCATCTTCTGAAAATTTTTCTTTAAAAGTTTCTTCTAAGACTTTTTTTCTTTTTTCTGAATAGATATTCAAAGGAAAATATGCCGATACAGAATTTTCAGATAACAAAAATTGTTTTTCATCCTTATAAAAATTTAAAGGATCCTTATTTAAAAGAGGTTCTTCTATCTTTAGACCTGTAACTCCAAAATCATAAAAAATATCTGAAATTATTTTCTTATATTTTTCTATATTGTCACTTTCATATATAATTTTAGCTTCTAAAACCTTCATTTTCACTCCAATTTATTCTTTTTATTTTTTTACATTTTCCTGTTTCTTCATCAATTTCAACTTCTATTCCTGAAAGTTGTTCCTCTCCTTCAGCTACTTCAAACTTTTGAGGTAAAGAAGTTAAAAATTTCTTTATTATAGTTTCAGCATTTGTTCCTATAACTCCATTTTGTGAGCCTGTCATTCCTACATCTGAGATATATCCACTTCCATTAGCAAGTATTCTTTCATCAGCTGTTTGTACATGGGTATGAGTACCGTAAACCAATGATACCTCACCATCTAAATATTTTCCTAAGGCTATTTTCTCAGAAGTTGCTTCAGCATGAATATCTATTATTATATTTTTTGTTGTCTTTGAAATTTTTTCAATTAGTTTCTTTGCTGTTCTAAAAGGACAATCAACAGCGGACATAAATACTCTTCCTTGTAAAGAGATTAAAGCTATCTTATTTCCTTTTTTATCCTCTAAGATAGTATAACCCTTTCCAGGAACATCTGATGGATAATTAGCTGGTCTTACTATTCTATCTGAATTATCTAAGTACTCATAGATTTCCTTTTTATCCCAACTATGATTTCCTCCACTTATTACATCTGTTCCCCAAGATAAGAATTCATCTGCAATTTTCACTGTTATCCCAAAACCTGCTGCTGAATTTTCTCCATTTACTATTACAAAATCATAATCTTCTTTATATCTCTCTAAAAATGCCTGTAAAGTGTCTCTTCCAGGTCTCCCTACTACATCTCCTACTATTAATACTCTCATTATCTTTCCTCTATTCTAATTTTGTTTAATTATTTAGTTCATATTTAATTTTTACTTTTTTACCTTTGAATGCTAGTCCTATTCTATAGATTTTATCTATCCCTGACTCCTTAATACCTACATCATATTGTTTTTCTTTTATTTGATTTAAGGCTTCTTCAGCTTTACTTTCTAATCCTTTTATTGTCTTTGATACTTTAAATTCAAATACAAAAGCTGGTTTTTTCTTATCAAGTGGTAAAAGTAAGATATCATATCTACCTTGTCCTCTTTCTCCATTTGATTTAACTTCATACTTATCTCTTAACCAGATTAACATTCCTAGTAAAAAAGTGTGATATACACTTTCTTCTTTTAAATCATGAAAACTTGTATTTATTAAAAATATTTCTTCTAACATTCTTCCAAATTCATCTATATTACCTTCTAGTAAAGTTCTCATTATTGGATTGAAATAATTTGAACCAATTAAATATTTATCTATAAAACCTTTCTTAAAAAATGTTTGTATCTCATAGTTTGGTATAGTCAATAAATACTCATCATCTTCCAATTTTTGATTTAATTTTAGATAGCCATTATAGACCATTAACTGCCATATTCCATTATATCTTTCCAATTCTTCAAAAGTAAAAAATGGACTTATTTCTTTTTTTATTTCTTTACCTTCAAATAGCTTTTCTAAAGAGTTAAATACATCCATATTAGCAACACTTAAATTCTCATAGATTAGAGCATTGTCTGATGTATTTACCCAATAAGCTCTCAATTCTTTTGTTCTAAGGTAATTTAAGATAGACCATGGATTATATATTTCTTTTCCTCCAAACTTATAGCCATCATACCACTTCTTAACTTCTTCTATTTGATAGTCCATTTCAAAATATTTTAAAGCTTCTTCTACTTCTTCTTCACTCAAACCAAAAAATGTTTCAAATTTATTTTCTAAAATATTATAAGTTATTACATTGTTCAGTCCAGAGAATATTCCTTCTTTTGCTACCTGAACTATACCTGTTAATACGGCTGTTTTTAAATATAGATTTGTTTTTAAAGCTGTACTAAAAAAATTTCTAAAGAAATTTATTGAATCCTTATAGTATTTTTTTTGATTAGCAACTATTAAAGGATTATCATATTCATCTATTAATAATACAACTTCTTTTTTGTAGTAATTATATAGATATTTAGTAAGATTTAAAAGAGAATTATCATAACTAGCTTCTTTTTCTTTTAGCCAAATTTTATCAAATTCTTTTAAGTCACTTTCATTCAAACTTTCTCTTATATGGTAAAAATCATTGTATAAATTTCTAAGTAATTCTTTTATTTCAAAAAAACATTCTTCCCAAGTATTTTTCTTTAAATCTTTTAATGAGATAAATATTACAGGATATTGTCCCTGCTCTTTAAAATATTCTGATTTCTCTATATATAAATCTTTAAATAACTTTCTATTTTCCTCAGCATTTTTTACATCAAAAAAATACTTTAATGTACTCATATTTAAAGTCTTTCCAAATCTTCTTGGTCTAGTAAATAATTTTGTTTGACTTCTATCTTTTAATAGTTCTTCTATCCAGTTTGTCTTATCAAAATAATAACAATCTTCTTTTATTATTTGTCTAAAGTCATCTATTCCTAAACCTATTCCTTTTTTCATAGAAGTCTCCTTTCTACTTTTCTTTTATTATATTATAAACTATTTTACTTTTATAGGCTAGTCTATCTATTGCATTTTTTTAGCTTATTGGTTAAAATTAGAACTAGGAAAATTTTTATTGGAGGCTTGAAATGAAAGATGATTTAATGAAACTTCTAAATGAGTTAGAAAAAGAAAGAGACTACCATAAAATAATAACTGTGATTGAAGCTCTTTCTGATGAAGATAAAAACTCAAAAATTAAACTAAGTCTTGCTAAGGCATACAGTCATATAGATGAATTTGATAAAACTATAGAAATTTTAGAAAGTATTAAAGAGAGTGAAAACAATACTTCTATATGGAACTATTGTATGGGACATTCACATTACTATTTAGATAATATCTCTGAGGCTGAGAGATACCTTTTAAAAGCTTTAGAGATTAATCCTGAGGATAAGCCTAGTATTTTTCTTTTAGCTCTGTTATATCATGAATTAGGAGATATAGATGACGCTCAAAAAGCTATTCATTATCTTAATAAGAGTTTAAATTACTTTAATACTTATTCAAACTTAGGTGCTGATGAAGATATAACTGAAGATTTAATTTCTATAGAACAAAAGCTAGCTTGGAACTATGATAAACTTAGAAATCATAAGGAAGCTGAAATACATCTTCGTAAAGCTATTTCTTTAGGAGATAATGAAGAATGGGTTTATTCTCAATTGGCATATAATTTAAGATCTCAAGAAAGATATGAAGAAGCCTTAGAAAATTATCAAAAGGTTATTGACCTTGGAAGAAAGGATACTTGGCTATATTCTGAAATAGCTTGGACATACTTTTTAATTAAAAAGCCTCAACTAGCTTTAGATTATATGAAAAAGGCAAAAGAACTGTCTCCTGTGGAAGTTGACTTAGTCCTTACTACAAGAATGACTTCTATCCTTCTTGCCTTAGCTGAACATAAGGAAGCTATTAAAATGATAGAAGAAGTTATTTCTAAGGAAGAATATAAGAATGATATAAATTTATTATCGAATCTAGCTTACATTTATATTGATGTGAAAGATTATAAGTCAGCTTTAATCTATCTACAAAGATTAAAAGAACTTGGAAGAGATGATGAATGGCTAAATAAAAATTTAGCACTAGTCTATTCTAAATTAGAAAAATAATAATTTTAATTAAAACTTTCTAGACATCTATGTTTATTTTCTCTATATTTTTTCATAAAAATTAAAAGAGGTGAAACTTCTATATGCAAAAACTTATCAAAACAAGTAATGAATTGATAGAACACATGAAAAATAAAGAGATAAAATTTAATATAATCAGCGAAATTGAAGCAAAAAAATTTTGGAAAATAATAATTATTATTTTAAATTAGCTGCCTATAGAAATAACTATTTTAAAAAGCCCAATGGAGAATATATAGATTTAAAATTCGCATATTTAAGAGAATTATCTATTATTGATATGGAGCTAAGACATCTTGTTTTAGAAATGGCTCTTGACATAGAACACTCTTTAAAAGTTATTTTATTAAATGATATTGCAAATAATTTTAAAAATAATTCATATGATATTGTTTCTAATTTTTTAACAATATCTAGCAAGAAGTCCCTTACTTCTATAAGTAGCAGAAACTTCTCCCATTTTTTCTATTCTTTCTTTTTGTTTCATATTTTTACCTCACTTTATTTTTTACTCTATTATATATCATTTTTTTATAAAAATGGTATAATACTAAAGAGGTGATAATATGTTAATTGATTTTAATAAAATTAAAGAAATATGCGTTTCAAAAATGAATGATGGAGTTGGGGATATAAATGCAAAAATGTATAATGATGATAATTACCGTATTATTTTTACAAAAATTCCAGTAGGAAGTTCAATAGGAAAACATACACAAACTTCAGGAGATGATATAAATTATATTATCAGTGGAATAGGAAAAGCTGTTTGTGATGAGGTTGAAGAAATACTTATACCAGAAAGTTGTCATATTTGTTTTAAAGGTTCAGAACATAGTATTATAAATACAGGAAGTGAAGATTTAGTAATATTGACTATTGTTGTGAAAAAATAAGATTTTCTAAGTTTTACAAAATGCTCTAAAAAAAGAATTGGGACTTTTAAAATAAGGGAAAGGGCTAAATTATGAAATTTTTGATGATAAAAGATAATGAATATAAAAAATGGATAGAAGAATTGAGTAAGTTATACAAAAATAGTCAAATAAAAGCAGCTATTTCTGTAAATAAAGAAATGTTAATATTTTATTGGACACTTGGAAAAGACATTGTAAAATTAAAAGCAGAAAGTAAATGGGGAAGTGGGTTTTATGAAAATTTAAGTTTAGACCTACAAAAAGTAATACCAAATACAAAAGGTTTCTCAGTTACAAATTTAAAATATATGAAAAAATTTTATAGTTTATATTCTTTTTTAAATCATCCACAAGTTGTGGATGATTTAAAAAAGAATGAGTATGATAATATTTTCAATATTCCTTGGGGGCACCATAGATATATTATGGATAAATGTGAAAATAATATCGAAAAAGCAGTATTTTATATAAATAAAATAATAGAAAATGGTTGGTCAAGGTCGGTATTACTTAATTTTTTAGACACAAATTTATATGAAAGACAAGGAAAAGCCATAAATAATTTCCAAGAAAGTTTACCTAATGTTCAAAGTGATCTAGCAAAAGAAATTACAAAAGATCCATATAATTTTGATTTTATTTCTATAAGAGAAGGATATAATGAAAAAGAATTAAAAGATGCATTAATGGATAATATTCAAAAATTTTTATTAGAACTAGGAACTGGTTTTGCATTTGTTGGAAGAGAATATAGATTAGTAGTGGGAGAAACTGAAGAATTTATTGATATGTTATTCTATCATATAAAATTACATTGTTATATAGTAATAGAGGTAAAAATATCAGCATTTAAACCAGCAGATATTGGTCAATTAGGAACTTATATAACATCAGTAAATCATATATTAAAAGAAGAAAATGATGGACCAACAATAGGCTTGTTAATTTGCAAAACAAAAGATAATATACTTGCAAAATATGCATCTGAAAGTTCTAAAGAACCAATAGGAATATCTGAATACCAACTATCTAAACTTTTACCTGATAATTTTAAAGGAACATTACCTAGTATAGAAGAAATAGAAGAAGAATTAAAATAAAAAAATAAGAGAAGTAAAATACTTCTCTTTTTTCTTTATAATTCAATGAAAAAAATTTTTTAAAAAAATAGTTGACAAAAATAATTTTATATAGTATATTGTTTTTATAAAAATTAGCACTCTTTTTAAGCGAGTGCTAATAAAAAGAATTAAGAGGTGAGATTATGAGAATTTCTGAAAGAGAAAAACTTGTACTCAACGCTATTGTAGATTATTATCTTACGGTTGGGGACACAATAGGTTCCAGAACATTGGTAAAAAAATATGGAATAGAACTCTCATCTGCTACTATTCGTAATGTTATGGCTGATTTGGAGGATATGGGTTTTATTGAAAAGACACACACTTCCTCAGGACGTATTCCAACAGACATGGGATATAAGTATTACCTAACTGAGCTCCTTAAAGTAGAAAAGATTACACAGGAAGAAATTGAAAATATTAGTAATGTGTATAATCGTAGAGTTGATGAATTAGAAAATATATTAAAACAAACTTCTACTCTACTTTCAAAGTTGACAAATTATGCAGGTATAGCTGTTGAACCTAAACCTGATAATACAAAAGTTGACAGAGTGGAGCTCGTTTATATAGATGAATACCTAATTATGGCAGTTATTGTTATGGAGGATAGAAGAGTAAAAACTAAAAATATCCATTTACCTTATCCTATTACAAAAGATGAAGTAGATAAAAAAGTTGTTGAACTAAATGATAAGATCAAAAATAACGAAATTGCTATAAATGATATTGAAAAGTTCTTTACTGAAAGTTCAGACATCATCTGTGAACATGATGATGAAGATGAACTTAGTAAATACTTTATCAATAATCTACCAGGTGTTTTAAAAGATAGAGATATTGAAGAAGTTACAGATGTAATTGAGTTTTTCAATGAAAGAAAAGATATCAGAGATCTATTTGAAAAACTTATAGAACAAAAGGCTAAAGAGAATTCAAAGACGAATGTTAATGTAATTCTTGGTGATGAATTAGGTATTAAAGAATTGGAAGATTTTAGTTTTGTCTATTCTATATATAATCTAGGTGGTGCCCAAGGAATTATAGGAGTTATGGGACCAAAGAGAATGGCATACTCTAAAACAATGGGGCTTATAAATCATGTTAGTAGGGAAGTTAATAAACTCATTAATTCAATGGAAAGAGAAAAAAATAAAAAAGTTTAGGAGGCAGTCAATGCAAGATAAAGATATTAAAGATGAGGTTTTAGAAGAGGATATAAATAAAGAAGAAGTGAAAACTGATGAAGTTAAAGAAGAAGCTCATGAACATGAGCATGAACATAAACATGGTGGACACACTTGTTGTGGAAAACATGGACATAAACATGAAGAAGAAACAAAAAAACTAAAAGCTGAAATAGAAACTTTAAAAAATGACTATTTAAGAAAACAAGCTGAATTTCAAAACTTTACTAAAAGAAAAATGAATGAAGTTGAGGAACTAAAGAAATTTGCTTCTGAAAAAATTATCACTCAATTTTTAGGAAGTCTTGATAACTTTGAAAGAGCTATTGAAGCTTCTAATGAAAGTAAAGACTTTGACTCACTACTACAAGGTGTTGAAATGATAGTAAGAAACTTGAAAGACATTATGACTGGTGAAGGTGTTGAAGAAATATCAACTGAAGGAGCTTTCAATCCAGAATATCATCATGCAGTTGGTGTTGAAGCTAGCGAAGATAAAAATGAAGATGAAATTGTAAAAGTATTACAAAAAGGTTATACAATGAAAGGTAAAGTTATCAGACCAGCAATGGTTACAGTATGTAAGAAATAAAAAAATAAAATATAGATAGATTATAGGAGGAAAAAAATGGCTAAAATAATAGGAATTGATTTAGGAACAACAAACTCTTGTGTTGCAATAATGGAAGGTGGAAGTGCAACAATAATACCAAACTCTGAAGGAGCTAGAACTACTCCATCAGTTGTAAATATCAAAGATAATGGAGAAGTAGTTGTAGGAGAAATAGCAAAAAGACAAGCTGTTACAAATCCTACTTCAACAGTAAGTTCAATCAAAACTCATATGGGTTCTGATTACAAAGTAGAAATTTTTGGAAAGAAATATACTCCACAAGAAATTTCTGCTAAAATATTACAAAAATTGAAAAAAGATGCTGAAGCTTACTTAGGAGAAGAAGTTAAAGAAGCAGTTATCACAGTACCAGCTTACTTTACTGACTCTCAAAGACAAGCTACAAAAGATGCTGGAACAATAGCAGGATTAGATGTAAAAAGAATTATAAATGAACCAACTGCTGCTGCTCTTGCTTATGGACTTGAAAAGAAAAAAGAAGAAAAAGTATTAGTATTTGACCTTGGTGGAGGAACATTTGACGTATCTGTTCTTGAAATATCAGATGGTGTTATAGAAGTTATATCAACAGCAGGAAACAACCACTTAGGTGGAGATGATTTTGATAATGAAGTTATAAATTGGTTAGTTACAGAATTTAAGAAAGAAACTGGAATTGATTTATCAAATGATAAAATGGCTTACCAAAGATTAAAAGATGCAGCTGAAAAAGCTAAAAAAGAATTATCAACATTAATGGAAACTTCAATTTCATTACCATTCATAACTATGGATGCAACAGGACCTAAACACTTAGAAATGAAATTGACAAGAGCAAAATTTAATGATTTAACAAAACATCTTGTTGAAGCAACACAAGGACCTACAAAAACAGCTTTAAAAGATGCAAATCTTGATGCAAATCAAATAGATGAAATCTTACTTGTTGGAGGTTCTACAAGAATACCAGCAGTTCAAGAATGGGTTGAAAACTTCTTTGGAAAGAAACCTAATAAAGGAATAAACCCTGATGAAGTTGTTGCTGCAGGAGCTGCTATACAAGGTGGAGTATTAATGGGAGATGTTAAAGATGTATTACTTCTTGATGTAACTCCATTATCATTAGGAATTGAAACTCTTGGTGGAGTATTTACAAAGATGATAGAAAAGAATACTACTATCCCAGTTAAGAAATCTCAAGTGTACTCAACAGCTGTGGATAACCAACCAGCAGTTACTATAAATGTATTACAAGGAGAAAGATCAAGAGCTGCTGATAACCATAAATTAGGAGATTTTAACCTTGAAGGTATACCTGCTGCTCCAAGAGGAGTACCTCAAATAGAAGTTACATTTGATATAGATGCTAATGGTATAGTTCATGTATCTGCAAAAGATTTAGGAACAGGAAAAGAAAATAAAGTAACTATCTCTGGTTCAAGTAACCTTTCAAAAGAAGAAATTGAAAGAATGACTAAGGAAGCAGAAGCACATGCAGAAGAAGATAAAAAATTCCAAGAATTAGTTGAAACTAGAAATAGAGCAGACCAATTAATCTCTGCTACTGAAAAAACTTTAAAAGAAAATCCTGATAAAGTGAGTGAAGGAGATAAGAAAAATATAGAAGAAGCTATTGAAGAATTGAAGAAAGTTAAAGATGGTGATGATAAGTCAGCAATAGACTCTGCTATGGAAAAATTATCTCAAGCATCTCATAAATTTGCAGAAGAATTATATAAAGAAGCTCAAGCACAGGCTCAAGCTCAACAACAAGCTGGTGCAGGAGCTAATGCAGGTTCTGATAAAAAAGATGAAGATGTTGCAGAAGCAGAAGTTGTAGACTAATAATAAAAATATAAAGGGACTGTTGATATCCTAAATGTTAAATAAAAAAGTTCGTTACTAGCCAGATTTTTAAATGGATAAAAATTAAGAATTCGCTGTAAATTCGCTAAACTCGTTTCACTCAAACACAGCGAGATTTACTCAGCTCATTCTATTTAATTTTTATCCTAAAATCTGGAATGTAACTCACTATTTTTTATTAACATTGACTAAGAATTTGCAACAGTCCCGATTATAGTTTTAATTAGAAGGAGAAGAGATGGTAAGAAGTATTAAAGGGATTTCATATTTATACAATCAAGAAATTGGGTATTTAGAAATAATTGAAGAAAAAGATGGTATAAGTGAAATAAGTTTTTTAGGAAAGATAGATATAAAAGGAAGAAAAAAACTATATAGTATTTCTACAGAATCTCCTTTAACAAAAAAATGTAGTAAACAATTGGAGGAATATTTTTCTGGGAAAAGAAAAAAATTTAATATTAAATTAGATGTTATAGGAACAGAATTTCAAAAAGAATGTTGGAGTTCATTATTAAAAATTCCTTATGGAGAAACTATTTCATATAGTGATGAAGCTAAAATAATTGGAAAAGATAAAGCAGTTAGAGCTGTTGGTTCTGCTAATGGAAAAAACTCTATCCCTATAATTATACCCTGCCATAGAGTTGTTTCTAAAGATGGTAGCTTAGGTGGATATAGTGGTGGAGAAGGTGGAAATAAAGGTATTGAAATAAAAAAATATCTTTTAGAGCTTGAAAAAAATTTTAAATAAAAATATAATAGCTAATTGAATGTTAAAATAAATTAGATGGAGGGAAATTATGGCAAAAAGAGACTATTATGAAGTCCTTGGAGTAGATAAAGGTGCAAGTGAAGGAGATATAAAGAAAGCCTATAGAAAGGCCGCTATGAAATATCACCCTGATAAGTTTGCAAATGCAAGCGATGCTGAGAAAAAAGATGCAGAAGAAAAATTTAAAGAAATAAATGAAGCTTATCAAATCCTTTCAGATCCTCAAAAGAAGCAACAATATGATCAATTTGGTCATGCTGCTTTTGAAGCTGGAACTGGATTTGGTGGCGGAGATTTTAATGCTAATGGATTTGACTTTGGTGATATTTTTGGTGATATTTTTGGTGGTGGAGGTTTCGGTGGCTTTGAAGGATTTTCTGGATTTGGTGGTTCTTCAAGAAGAAGCTATGCTGAAGCTGGGCATGATCTAAGATATAATCTTGAAATCACTTTAGAAGAAGCTGCTAAAGGTGTTGAAAAAACTATAAAATATAAGAGAAATGGAAAATGTGAACATTGTCATGGAACAGGTGGAGAAGACAGCAAAATGAAAACTTGTCCTACTTGTAATGGACAAGGAACAGTTAAAGCTCAACAAAGAACTATATTGGGTATGATGCAATCTCAAACTGTCTGTCCTGACTGTCATGGTAAGGGAGAAGTTCCTGAAAAGAAATGTAAACATTGTCATGGAACAGGTACAGCAAAAGAAACTGTTGAAAAGAAAGTTAATGTACCAGCTGGTATAGATGATGGACAAAAATTAAAATATGCAGGTCTAGGTGAAGCCAGTCAAAGTGGTGGACCTAATGGAGATTTATACATAGTTATCAGAATAAAATCTCATGATATTTTTGTAAGAGATAGAGAAAATCTATATTGTGAAGTACCTATATCATATTCAACTGCTGTTTTAGGTGGAGAAGTTGAAATACCTACTTTAAATGGTAAGAAAACTATTAGAGTTCCTGAAGGAACTGAAAGTGGAAGACTATTAAAAGTTAAGGGAGAAGGTATAAAATCTCTTAGAGGCTATGGACAAGGAGATATCATTGTAAAAATTACTATAGAAACTCCTAAGAAACTTACTGATAAACAAAAAGAACTTCTACAAAAATTTGAAGAAAGCTTAAATGACAAAAACTATGAACAAAAATCAGGTTTTATGAAAAAAGTTAAAAAATTCTTTAAAGATATAATCGAATAAGTAAAAGTAAAAGGTTGTTGCATTTTTTAGCAACAACCTATTTTTTTATTTATTCAAGAAATTTTCTTCTATTATTGTTCTTATAGTAGCAACATACTCTTTTAAAATAGTTTCTACTGCCTTACTATCAGTATTATCTACTTTGATTTCATCTCTTGCATGTTTTGCTTTTAAGATTTCTACTATATAGTCATCTGTTCTTGTTCCATCAAATAGTAGCATAACATTTGCTCTCAATAAATCTAAACCTAAATCATTGATACCTGATAAACCATATGAACTTATAACTGGGAATTTAGTTTCAGCAAAATATTCTACATATTTTCTATATTTATCTGATATTTTTATTTTTTCTTGTTTATTAACAGTTAATTTATCATTATAAACTTCTATTTTTCTTTGATAGATTAAAACTAAAAG
>ERZ772917.1196-NODE-1196-length-15823-cov-13.082002_pt1 | contig 15823 bp, 12 predicted proteins | sample MGYA00511187_ERZ772917 | MGnify/ENA primary metagenome ERZ772917 (study PRJEB29015, sample SAMEA2737925) | human oral metagenome | biome: human oral; feature: human-associated habitat; material: dental | place: China | collected 2012 ... | reverse complement strand
AGGACGGCGGTCAGGGTCCCCAGCAGGACCACGGCCGCCGGGAGGAGCCAGCCGGCCTGGACCACCCCGGCCAGGAGGACCAGGAGGAGGCCCACGAGCAGCTGGAGGGCACGGCGCGGCTGGCGCCAGAGCACGAGGGCGTCCACCTGGGCCACGACCGCCAGGGGGCGCAGGCGCAGCGGCAGGCGACGTCCCCGGCGCAGCAGGGGCGGGCCGCCGCGGCGTCCGGCTGACAAGCGGGGTTCGAACGGCGCCGGGAGCCTCGGCGCCGGGCTCAGGAGGCGTCCCAGGGCCCGGGTGTCCAGGGCCAGGAGGGAGACGTGCGCACCGAAGGAACGCGCCACGACCTCCAGCAGGTCACGGTCGCGCAGCACGTCCAGGCCGGCACGCGCCCTCCTCCACGCGCCCAGGACCAGGACCGCCCCTACCGTCCCGGCCACGGCCAGGCCTGAGCCGGCCGACCCGCTGCGGGGGAAGGGCGTCAGGAAGGCGGCGGCCAGGGCGGCCGTACCGGCCAGGACCAGGACCGCCGTGAGGGCCGTCGGCTCCCGCCGGGAGAGCTGGTCGCAGACCAGGAGCAGCACGACGCCCGCGGTCCCGACCCCCACCAGGAGCGACCACGCCGTCGCCCCCCAGGCCCCTGCCCCAGCCAGCACCCCCAGCAGCGCCCCGCAGGCGGCCCCCGACGCGAGCGCCACGGCCGCCTCGACCCGCAGCACCGGGGCCAGCAGCCCGCTGCGGTCCGCCGGCAGAGGCAGCCACCAGGCGGCCTGGTCCGGCCTCAGGAAGAGGGGGCCCAGACGCCGCAGGGGCCAGAGCGCCGGGGCCAGGGCGGCCAGGAGGACCGCCAGCACGACCCAGGCCGGGTCGGCGCCCGCCCCCGTGAGCGTGCCGTCAGCCAGGCGCACCTGCTGGCCGGGTACGAGGCGCCCCAGGTGGGGTGCCGTCAGGGCCCCGCTCATGGCCACGGCGAACAAGGCGGTGTAGACGTCACCGACCAGGGCCCACAGTCCCCTGCGGTGGCGCCGGGTACGCCGGCGTGTCCAGGCGCGCACGGCCGCGCCGTCGGGCACCCGGGCCCACGTACGCCTGCTGCCGGGCTCCGGGACGCTCACCGGGCGCCCTCCTCCATGGCGCGCACGCCCTCGGCCACGTCCACCTCCCGGGTGTCCTGGCCCACCAGGACCGTCCGGGTGGCGGCACCACGCACCACCTCGGGGTCGTGGGAGACCATGAGCACCGTCCCGCCGCAGTCGCGCTCCTCCACCAGGTAGTCCACGAGGGTCTGGCGCGTGGGACGGTCCAGGCGCTGCTCGGGCTCGTCCAGCACCAGCAGGGTGCGGGGCCGGGCCAGGACCGAGGCCAGGGCCAGGCGCCGCCTCTGCCCGCTGGAGAGCTCCTCGGGCAGGGCCCCGGCCAGGGCGCCGAGCCCCAGGTCCTCCAGCAGGTCGGCGACCGTCCCGGCGGGGTCGGGCACGCCGTGCCCGTAGCACACCAGTCCCAGGTGCTCGGCCACGGTCAGGGTCGGGAAGAAGGACTCCTGGCCCAGGTCGGCGGCCACGGCGGCACGCTGGCTGGCCCGGCGCGGGTCGGGGACGCGCCCCATGAGGCGCACCTGCCCCGACAGGGGCGGCAGCAGCCCCAGCACGGTACGCAGGAGGGTCGACTTGCCCGCCCCGTTGACCCCGACCAGGGCCAGGACCTCCCCCTCGGTGAGACTGAAGGTGGCCGGACCGCACACCGCCACCTGCCCGTAGCCCACGCTCAGGTCCTGGACGCTGACCAGGGGACGGGACGCTTCCCGCACCCCGGCAGGGAGGTGCGGTGGGTGGGTGCTGGGGGTCATGCCGGCTATTCCAGCACAACCGGAGGAGTGATGAGAAGCAGCTAAGCGGCTGGTGCCCAGGGTGCCCGACGTCCACCAAAGAGTATCAAGGAGGCCGTCGTGACCCGCTCCGGGGTCGGCCAGGGTCGGTCCGGCGGGGTCGACGGCGGGGCGGGCGGGGTCGACGGCGTGGCGGAGCTGGCGGGGCGGAGCTGGCGGGACCAGAGGGGACGGCGCTCGCGGCCGCGCTCGTAGGCGCGGCGCCGGGGACGGAGACCAGGGTGGAGGCGGGTCCGCTGGTCGCCGGCTGCCAGGTGTAGCGGCCACCAGCGCCGTCAGCACCCGCGGTGGTGCCCGGGCCCGTGGGCAGGCCGGGAGCCAGGAGGGTCACGGTGACCGGGCTGCCGGCCCCGGACTTGTCCACGTAGAAGAGGAAGGAGCCGCCCCTGGTGGTCGTGGGCGAGTAGTGGCTGGTCCTGGGCGTGCCCAGGGTCCACACGGGCTCGGCGGTGGAGACGTCATAGGCGCCGAGGCCGCCCTCCCCCTGGCCGACCACCGTGCTCCCGGCCGTCCCGTGGAGGCTCTGGACGGGGAAGACGGTGTCGGGGGCCTGGGCCCGGACAGCCCCTGTGACGTAGTCGCTGCGCCGGTCCTGCCGTGCCCGTTCCCGCCACCACCACTGGGTGTCGGCGTGGCTGAGCCACGACGCCTCCTTCTGGGAGCCCAGCATGGCGGTCAAGGCGTCGTAGGAGAGGGGACGCGCAGGCGCCTCCTCCAGCATGTAGTCCACGAACGACGCCTGGACACCCAGGGCGACGGCCGTGGTGCCGCTGTAGGAGGAGACCTCGTGCCCCGCCTGGTCGTACAGGGTCACGCTGACGTCACTAAGGGACTGCCCGGCAGTCAGACTGAGCGGTCCGCGGTCTGAGGCGCCTACGTAGGCGGTGCCCTTCACGGTTATCTCACCTGACTGCGAGCCGTCGGCGATCCTGAGGACGGACCACTTACCGCCCTGGCCGCCCAGGACCTCGGCGACCAGCCAGCCCTCCCCGACCCCGCTGCGGCCGATCCCCAGGCCGTTGACCCGCCAGATCTCCCTGCCCGAGACGTCCCAGGCAGCGACACCCACCGGGGCGTAGCCGGAGCCGTCAAAGACGTTGCCGACCACCGTCCCCTGGTAGACGCCCTTGAAGTCCGCCCCGGCGGCAATGGGGGTCACGCTGCCGTCGGTCATGTCAATGAGGCCGACCCGGTCGCAGACCACGTGGTCAGCCACCGTCTGGGGCAGGCAGTGGACCTCGGGGGATCTGGGAGCCTCCAGCTCGTGGTCCTGCAGCTCCTTGCCGTGGACCCCGTCGTCGGCCGTACGGAAGCGGTGGTCCCTGAGGCTGAGGCTCCAGGCGACCGACCCGTCCGCCAGGTTCACACCGGTCAGGGTCGTTGCGTAGTAGTAGGGCTCGACGCTCATGACGGCCACGTCCCCGGCGTCACTGACCCAGATCTGGGTGCTCTGGTGCCGGTTGGTGTCAGGACTCCCCGGCATCCTGCTCTCACGCATACCGTAGGCCTCTGTGTCGTGCGGGTCCCCCGGGAGCTCCACGCTCCAGGCCCCGTAGGCACCCTGGCTGTAGCGAGGATCCAGGGAGGAGCCGCTACTGACCGTGTCCGCTCCGGTGCCAGACGACGCCGACGCCCCCTGATCGCCGTCACCGGGCGAGGAGCAGGCGGACAGGGGCATGACGGCAGCGAGCACAGCGGCCAGCAGGCCGGGGAGACGGGAACGCATCTGGGCTCCTGGGGCGGGGTAACGAAGAACCTGTGTCAGGTTAGCGCAGGGCGCCGCCCCACCGTCTCCCGACGACGTACCTTAGCTTCTTAGCCACCGGGGACGTACCTTAACCGCCGGGGACGTACTTTAGTCACCGGGGACGTATCCTAACCGCCGGGGACGTACTTTAGTCATTGGCGACGTACCTTTAAGGTACGTCACCGCCAGCTAAGGTACGTCCCCGGTGACGTGGGGGCAGGACGGGCAGGGCAGGACGGGCAGGAGTCCGCACGCCTCAGGCCGGCAGGGGGACGAGCTCGACGGTGTCAATGAGCTCACCCCAGGCGGGGTTGACCAGGACCTCCTGGCAGGCCGCCAGCGTGTCAGCCACCGCGCCGCGCCCGGCGGAGGCGTCCACGCGCAGGAGGATCCGCAGCTCGGACGCCTGCCCGGGGGCGAAGGCCACCGCCGTGACCCCCTCCAGGCCGCTGAGCTGGGCGGTGAGCTCGTCCTGGATGAGGGTGCTGCGCCAGGAGGGGACCCAGTCCTCCCCGCCTGCCAGGGCCACCACCGCGGGCCGGGGAAGGCGCAGGTCCCGGGTACCGGGGTCCAGGACCCACAGCTGGTCGGTGTGCTCGTAGGCCACCACCGCGGCGCGGCGCGGCTCCACCGGCACGGGGCGCACGTCGGCGCGCCAGGCGAGCATGGCGCCCACGCTGGTGAAGACCGGCAGGGCAATGTGCCCGTCGGGCAGCTCGACGGCCAGGGTGGCGGCGTCGCGGGAGGCGTCGGCGGTGTGCACCGGGTGCGTGGGCGCCTTCCCGCCGGGCGTCGGTCCTGCCGGTCGTGTCCGGGCGGGCAGGGCGTGGGCCTCCACGGGCACGATGACCCGGCTGGCGGCCAGGGCCGACCACAGGCGCTCCAGGAGCAGGTGGCGGGGCTGGTTCCCGGCGTCCAGCGCGTCCAGGGCCCGTGCCACGGCCGGGTCGGCGGCGCCGTCGTCCCCGGAGAAGGGCGTGGGGGACGACAGCAGCCGCTGCATCTTGGCCCGGGCCGCCTGGGCGCGGGCCAGGACGTCGGCCTCGGCCAGGGGCACCTCCAGGCGCCCGCCGGCCTGACGGGCGGCCCGGGCGCCCGTGCTCCAGGCACGGGCCATGGCCGCGTCCCCCGGGGTGGGCGGGGACGCGGGTCGCGGCCCGGGCAGTGCCCGGGGCACGTCCCCGGGGGTGGACGGGGACGCGGCAGGCTGTGGTGCCTGCGGGTCCGCGCCCTGGAGGCCGTGCCCGACGCCAGCAGGCTCCTGCCCCGGGGTGCTGGGGGCGTCCGGGGGTGGTACTGACTCGCTCACGGCGCCACGCTACCGCCTGCCACACGTCCCCTGCCGAGCAGGGCCCCGCCTCGCGCTCAATGAGGTCCCGGACGGTGGGCGCCCCACCCTCTGCCGAGCACGCACCCCGCCCGCGACCAGTCGGGGCTGACAGGACACGCGCCACGCCCCTGGCGCCGAGCCCGCGGGAACCCAGGCCGCCCGCCCGTAGACGACTACATCCCTGATGCCGAGCCCGCGGGCGGTCGTCGGCCCCTGCGACGTCGTCCGCCGCCAGGCCCCTAGACGACCCGCTCCCTGCGGGCCACGGCCAGGGCGTCGGGCAGGGTGAAGTTGCCGTTGTAGAGGGCCTTGCCCACGATGGCGCCCTCAATGCCCTGGGGGACCAGGCCCGCCAGGGCCGCGATGTCGGACAGGTGGGCGATACCGCCGGAGGCCACCACGGCGGCGTCGGTCCGGGCGGCGACCTGCTGCAGGAGCTCGGTATTGGGTCCGCTCAGGGTGCCGTCCTTGGTGACGTCGGTGACCACGTACCGGACGCAGCCGGCGGAGTTGAGCCGGTCCAGGACGTCCCACAGCTCACCACCCTGCCTGGTCCAGCCCCGGGCCGCCAGGGTGGTGCCGCGCACGTCCAGGCCCACGGCGATCCTCTCCCCGTGCTCGGCGATGACGCGCCCGGTCCACACCGGGTCCTCCAGGGCGGCGGTGCCCAGGTTGACCCGGGCCGCCCCGGCGGCCAGGGCCCGGGACAGGGAGGCGTCGTCACGAATACCCCCGGAGAGCTCGACCTTGATCCCGACCTCCCCGACGATGCGGGCCAGGAGGGCGGCGTTGGAGCCGCGCCCGAAGGCAGCGTCGAGGTCCACCAGGTGGATCCACTCCGCCCCGGCCTTTACCCAGTCTCGGGCCGCCTCCACGGGGCTGCCGTAGTCGGTCTCCGAACCGGCCTCGCCCTGGAGCAGGCGGACGGCCTTGCCGCCGGCGACGTCCACGGCGGGTAGCAGGACGAGAGGAGGGATGTGTCGTGGAACAGGGGGCTGGACGATCCAGGTGGTCATGAGGCCTCTCTCACGGTTTGTCAGGGGACGCCGTCGGCTGCTCCGAGGGCGGTGGGCAGGATCACAGGGTAGTCAGCCAGTTGCGCAGGAGCTGCGCCCCCGCGTCCCCGGACTTCTCCGGGTGGAACTGGGTGGCGCACAGGGCCCCGTTCTCGACGGCGGCGACGAAGTCCTCCCCGTGCGTGGCCCAGGTGGCCAGGGGCAGGCGCATGGGGCCAGCGTCCATGAGCCCGGCGGGGTCGGTGGTGGCGGCGTAGGAGTGGACGAAGTAGAAGCGCTCCCCCTCCACGCCCTGGAACAGGACGGTTCCCTGCGCCGGGCGCACCGGCGACCAGCCCATGTGGGGCACCACCGGGGCGTTGAGGCGACGCACGGTCCCGGGCCACTGCGCCAGGCCCCGGCGTGCGGTGCCGTGCTCCTGGCTGGACTCGAACATGACCTGCATGCCTACGCAGATGCCCAGGACCGGCCGTCCGCCGGCCAGGCGCCGCTCAATGAGACGGGGGGCGTGGACGGCGGCGAGCTGGTCCATGACCGCCCCGAAGGCGCCGACTCCCGGCACGAGGAGGCCGTCGGCGCCCTCCACGGCGGCGGGCTCAGCCGTGAGCTCCACGCTGGCACCCACCCGTTCCAGGGCGCGTACGGCCGAGCGTACGTTGCCGCTGCCATAGCTCAGGACGACGACTCTGGGCTGCCTCATAACCGTAGGGTACCGACGACGGCGGGCCGCGTCAGCCCCCGACGGGGTCACGGCGAGGCGCCGCGACCAGGAGCTGGGGGTAGGCGAGGATAATCCTGTGAGACCCCTGGTACCCGCTGCCGCACTGCCCCCGATCCCCGGTGTCCGCCTCGACGGCGTCCTGGGGCGGGGCGGCTTCGCCACCGTCTACTCGGGCACGCAGGTCTCCCTGGAGCGGCCCGTCGCCGTCAAGGTCGACTCCCGCGCCCTGGACGACCCGCGCAACCGCCGCCGGTTCCTGCGCGAGGTGCAGGCGTCCAGCCGGATCTCCGGCCACCCCCACGTGGTCTCCCTCATTGACACCGGGGTCCTGGAGGACGGACGCCCCTACCTGGTCATGGAGCGCTGTGACGGAGGCAACCTGGCCGACATGATCGACCAGGGTCCGATACCCGCCTCCGACGCCGTGGCCCTCATTGAGGCGGCGGCCTCCGCCCTGGGCGCCGCCCACAGCGCCGGGGTGCTCCACCGCGACGTCAAGCCGGGCAATATCCTGCTGGACTCCTACGGCTCACCCCGGCTGTCGGACTTCGGCATCGCCGCCATCCAGCGCGAGGGCCAGGAGCCCACCGTCACCCTGGAGTGCCTCACCCCCGACTACGCGCCCCCTGAGGCCTTCGCCCTGGCCGCCCCCACCCCCGCCGGGGACGTGTGGTCCATGGGGGCGGTCCTCATGGCCCTGGTCACCGGGCACGGGCCCCGGCGGGGAGAGGGCGGCCAGATCCAGAGCCTGACCCAGATCGTCGGGCGCATTAACGAGCCCGTGGTCCTGGACAGCCCCTTCCTGCCCGCCGCCATGGTCCCCGTCCTGGCCCGGGCCATGGCCCCCGACCCGTCCGACCGCTTCGCCGACGGCCAGGAGCTGACGGCGGTGCTGACGACCCTGCGCGAGGCCCTGGGCGAGGGCCGTATGACCGTGACCGGGCCGATCACGACCCTGCGCCTGAGCCGGTCCCCTGAGGGAGCGCCCACCCCGGGGTCACCGACGTCCACGCACACAATGGGCCCCACGCCCCCGGGGACGCCGGACGGCGGGGACCGGGGGCGTGGGACCCCGGACGGGTCCGCCTACGCCGCCTCCGAGCGGGAGGTCTCCCTGCGGCGTCGGGCGCTGGCGCTGGGCACGGTGACGGGGCTGGTCGCGGGCGCGTGCCTGGGTGTGGCGGGAGGCTGGTGGGCGTGGGGGGCGCAGACCGCGCAGGTGGCCTCCGGCACACCCTCTGTCACCGAGACGGTACCGGGCACGGCAGAGAGCCTCCCGAGCCCCTCGGAGCCTGCCGAGACCACCCCGCCCGGTGACGAGGCCACCGAGGACGTCCAGGACACCGCCAGTCCTGCTGAGGCCGACAGCACCCTGCCACCCAGCGTGAGCACGACCGGCCCCGCCGAGCCCGTACCCTCGCCCACGCCCCAGCCGCAGATCAACCCGGAGCCGCCCTACGCGGTAGGCACCTGCCTGAAGAAGCTCAGCTCGAGCTCTGACCGCTCCACCGCCAAGGCCGTCAGCTGCTCTAAGAACCACTCCTGGACCGTCTTCGCCGTCGGGACCCTGGACCCCTCCACACCCAGCTCCCTGGACGACGACATGGCCCAGGATCCCCAGGTCGCACGGATGTGCAGGATCGACTTCGCCCGTGCCCTCATCCCCGACATCAACGAGGACGCCCAGACCTACGTGCTGGGCCCCAGCGAGGCCCAGTGGGCGGCCGGCCAGCGCGGCTTCTCCTGCCTGGTGGAGGCGGGCGACTAGGGCGCAGCCCAGACCGGACGCCTCGTGGGGGCGGGCGGGCCGGGTCCCGGCACGCGCCGCCGGGCCCGGGCGTCAGCCCGGGACAGCGCCCTCAGTCCTGGGGCCCTCAGTCCTGGGACGGGCGGCGCAGGCCCCGGCTGAGCCAGCGCATGGTCCGGGGGACCCTGACCTCGGAGGACCTCATAGCGCCGGGGACGTCCTCGGCCCTGGTCACGCCCAGCAGGACGTCCTCGACCACCTGGTCCACCCCGGAGAGGATGAGCCCGGCGCTGGCCTCCTGGCCCGCCTGGCCGCCCACGTAGCCGCGCGCGGTGATGGTGCCCGACAGGCCGGACTCGACGCCCACGTCAGAGGCCAGGTCGGCGGTCAGGAGCACCGCCCCGGCCCGGGACAGGCGGGAGAGGGTCGCGGCCAGCTCTGCGGCCTCGGCGGGCTCGGTGTCCGTGCCCCCCAGGAGCTCCTCAATGTCCCACTCGGCGTGGGCGGAGACGAACTCCTTGACCGCGAACGCCCCCGAGCGGGCCGGGACCACCACGCAGTCCAGGTCGCTCATGGACACCAGGGCGGCCAGCGCCTCCGCGTTGGTCAGCGGGGTCAGGACCACGGCCACCTTGACGGCCTTGGCCTCGGGGACGCCGGCGTCCAGGGCGGCTGACAGGGCCGCCACCTGGGCGCGCTGCTCCTCGGTGAGCTCGTCCTCCTGGGGGGGCTTGTAGGTGTTGTGGGGCACGCTGTCGGGGTCCACCCGGCCGGTCAGCGGCGTCTCCCGAGGCTGCGGCCCCTCTGCGGCCAGCTCGAGCCGGTTGCCCGGGGCCGACGTCCCGGCCAGGTCCTGGCGCAGATCCGCCGGGAGGTCAAGGTCTCCCATGAGGGCGGCGAACTCGGCGTCAAGGTCACGTTCCTCTCCGGAGGGACTGGTGGGCTGGCTCATGACAGGGCTCCCTTGGTTGAGGGGATGGTGTCCACGCGGGGGTCGTCCTCCACGGCGGCCCGCAGGGCGCGGGCCAGGGACTTGAACTCGGCTTCAGCAATATGATGGGGGTCACGTCCGGAGATGACGCGCACGTGCAGGCAGATCCCGGCGTGGTAGGCGATGGCCTCCAGGACGTGGCGGACCATGGACCCGGTGAAGTGCCCGCCGATGAGGTGGTGGATAAAGGCCTCGGACTCCCCGGTGTGGACCAGGTAGGGCCGTCCCGAGATGTCCACCACGGCCTCGGCCAGGGCCTCGTCCAGGGGCACGCACGCCTGCCCGAACCGCCGGATGCCGCGCTTGTCACCCAGGGCGACGCGCAGGGCCTCGCCGATGCAGATGGCCGTGTCCTCCACGGTGTGGTGGACGTCGATGTGGGTGTCCCCGCTGGCCCGCACCCTCAGGTCGATCAGGGAGTGGCGGCCCAGGGCGGTGAGCATGTGGTCGTAGAAGGGCACCGTGGTGTCCACGTCCGTGGCGCCGGTGCCGTCCAGGTCGAGCTCGACGACGACGCTGGACTCGCTGGTGACCCGCTCAATACGGGCGGTACGGCTCATAGCTGCTCCTGGGTGGTTGCGGTGGCGTCCCGGCTGGCTCCCCGGGGCGCGCCGTCGTGGGAGGGGGCGACGTCGCCGAGCACGCCGACCAGGGCGTCACGGAACAGGGCCATCTCCCCGGGGGTTCCCACGGACACCCGCAGGCAGCCCTCGGGACCGACCTCGCGCACCAGGACGCCGCGGCCCAGGAGGGCCCGGAAGACGGCGTGGCGGTCGGGCAGGTGGCCGAACAGGACGAAGTTCGCGTCGGAGTCGTAGGCGGTCAGGCCCTGGGAGCGCAGCCAGGTCACGGTGGCGTCACGCTCGTCCCGCAGGGAGGCGACCTGGGCCATGAGCTCCTCACGGTGCCCCAGGGCGGCGCACGCCGCCGCCTGGGTGAGCGCGGAGAGGTGGTAGGGCAGGCGGACCACGCGCAGGACGTCCACCACCGCCCGGCAGGCCGCCAGGTAGCCCAGGCGCAGCCCGGCCATGCCAAAGGCCTTGCTCATGGTGCGCGCCACCGCCAGGTGCGGGTAGGCGTCGTCGCGCAGCAGCTCCAGGGCGCTGGGCGTACCGGGACGGCGGAACTCGCCGTAGGCCTCGTCCACCACGACCAGGGCGTCGGTCGGGCCGTCAGCGCCCACTGGGCCGCTGCCACGGGCGGCGTCCAGCACGGTGGTGAGGTCCTCCAGCCCCAGGGCGGTGCCGGTGGGGTTGTTGGGGCTGGCCAGGAGGACCACGGCCGGGCGATGGCGGGCGATGGCGGCGGTGACGACGCCCGTGTCCAGGGCCAGGTCCTCCCGGCGCGGCCCGGTGACGTAGGTGGTCAGGGTGTCCCGGGCGTACTCGGGGTACATGGAGTAGGTGGGGGTGAAGGACAGGCAGGTGCGACCCGGCCCGCCGAAGGCCTGGAGGACGTGGAGCATGACCTCGTTGGAGCCGTTGGCGGCCCAGATGCTCTCCCAGGGCAGGCGCACCGCGGACTCGGCGGCCAGGTAGTCGGCCAGGGCCGCGCGCAGGACCGGGAAGTCACGGTCCGGGTAGCGGTTGAGCCCCGTGGCGGCCCGGGCCACGGCGTCGGTGACGGACCTGACGACCGCGGGTGAGGGCGGGTAGGGGTTCTCGTTGACGTTGAGGCGTGCGGGTACGTCCAGCTCAGGGGCACCGTAGGGGCTCTGCCCCACCAGGTCCGGACGTACAGGAAGACTCACACTCACGTACCCGAGTGTACGGGTGTATCCCGTCAACGCCCACCGCTGGGGCCGACGACCCGTTATCCTGGGAAGACCGCCACAGTCCAGGCGCACGAGCAAGGAGCGTTCCCGTGAGCCAGACAGCACTGCCAGTGCGCCCGCCCGCGGTGGCGGGCTACTTCTACCCGGCCGAGCCCGCCCGGCTGCGCGAGCAGGTGGAGGCCATGCTGGAGCAGGCGCGCGCCGACCTCGCCGGGGACGGGTGCGGCGGTACCGGCCCGTCCGGCCTGGCGGCCCTGATCGTGCCCCACGCCGGGTACGTCTACTCCGGGCCGACGGCGGCCCGGGCCTGGGCGCTGGCCGGGTCCCTGCGCGGGCGCCTTGAGCGGGTGGTCATGCTGGGCCCCACCCACCGGGTGGGCGTACGCGCCATGGCCCTGCCCGGGTGCCGGGCCATGGACACCCCGCTGGGCGCGGTGGAGGTGGAGGTGCCCCCGCAGCTGGCGGCCCTGGAGGAGGAGGGGCTGGTGGTGACCCGTCCCGACGTCCACGCCGAGGAGCACTGCCTGGAGGTGCAGCTGCCCTTCCTGTCCACGGTCCTGCCGGGCGTCCCCGTGGTGCCCCTGGCGGTGGGGCGGGTCTCCCCCGACCAGGCGGCGCAGGCGGTCCGCCCCTTCCTGGGCGACCCGGGCAGCCTCGTGGTGGTCAGCTCCGACCTGTCCCACTACCTTCCCCTGGCCAGGGCACGCCAGGTGGACGCGGGCACGGTCGCCCGGATCCTGGCGCTGGACCCCGACGTCACCCACGCGCAGGCGTGCGGGGCCACCAGCGTCAACGCCCTGCTCCTGGCCGCCCGTGAGCGCCACCTGGAGGCCGAGCTCCTGGGCACGGCGACCTCCGCGGACACCATTGGCAGCCCTGAGAGGGTGGTGGGCTACTGCGCCGTCGCCCTGCGCTCCCGGGACGCCGACGACGCCGGTAGGTAAGCGACCATGACCCGGCTACCCGCCCCGTCGCCGCCCGCCCAGGCCGGCCTGGTCCTGCTCCCGCTGGCCCGGCAGGCCATTGCCCGCCGCCTGGGGGTCCCCTGCCCCGCCCCGCCCCCCGCCGGGGCCGATGCCGCCTGGCTCCAGGAGGAGGGCGCCAGCTTCGTCACCCTCACCCTGGACGGCGCCCTGCGCGGCTGCATTGGCTCACTGAGGGCCTACCGGTCCCTGCGCGCGGACGTGGAGGACAACGCTGTGGCGGCCGCCACTAGGGACCCTCGCTTTCCCACCCTCACCGCCGTCGAGCTGGGGGCGGTCCTCCTGGAGGTCTCGGTGCTCTCGGCCCCCGCGCCCCTGGAGGCGGGCAGCCAGGCGGAGCTGCTGGCGAGGCTGCGTCCCGGCGTGGACGGGGTGGTCCTGAGCGCCAGCGGCCACCGCGCCACCTTCCTGCCGCAGGTGTGGTCCGACCTGCCCGACCCGGCCCGTTTCCTGGAGCTCCTGCGCCGTAAGGCCGGGCTCCCACCCGGCTACTGGGGCCCGGACGTGGTGGTCGAGACCTACACGGTCACCGCCTGGAAGGAGGCCCCGGGGGCTGGCACGCCGGGGCCAGGGGGCCGACCGGGGTCGGGGGGCCAGTCGGGCACGTCGGCGGACGGTGCCCCGTGAACCGGGCGACGCCACCCGCCCCCGCGGGCCAGCGCGAGGGCCAGCACGGGGACCGGTACGGCCGTCCGCAGACGGACCAGCACGACCGGGGCGTACCCGACCTGGGGCACGTGGGCGCCGTACCGGGGCGCGCCATCCCTCCTGCCGTTCCGGAGCGCGCCACCCCGGTCCCGGGACGCAACACTCCTCCCGCCGTGCCAGAGCGCGCCAGCTCGGTCCCGACTCCGGGGGCCGGCCCGCGCTACGACCTGGGTCAGGGGCGCACCGACCCGGCCCCGGGGGCCGGCCCGGCCGTGGACGGGGACGGCGTCGACCAGGAGTACCGGGCGCGCTGGTGGCACCCGGTGCCCGACGGGCGTCTGCGCTGCGAGGTGTGCCCGAGGCGGTGCACCCTGCGCGACGGGCAGCGGGGCTTCTGCTTCGTGCGGGCCCGCCACGGGGACGCCATCGTCCTGACCACCTACGGGCGCTCCTCCGGGTTCGTCCTGGACCCGGTCGAGAAGAAGCCGCTGGCGCACGTGCTGCCCGGCTCCACGGTCCTGTCCTTTGGCACCGCGGGCTGCAACCTAGCGTGCAGGTACTGCCAGAACTGGGAGATCTCCACCTCCCGGGACGTGGACACGCTCGCCGCCAGCGCCTCCCCCGCCGCACTGGCCCGGGCCGCCGGGCGGGAGGGCGCCGTGGGCGTGGCCTTCACCTACAACGACCCGGTGGTGTTCGCCGAGTACGCCATTGACGTCACCCGGGCCTGCCACGACGTCGGGCTCCTGGGGATCGCGGTCAGCGCCGGGTGGATCGAGCCCGCCCCCAGACGGGAGCTCTTCGGGGCCGTGGACGCGGCCAATATCGACCTCAAGGGGTTCACCGACGACTTCTACCGGCGCGTAACCGGGGCGCGCCTGGCCGACGTCCTGGACACCCTGGTGGAGGTGCGGGCCCTGGGGACCTGGCTGGAGATCACCACCCTGCTCATCCCCGGGTACAACGACTCCGACGCCGAGATAGCCGCCGAGTGCGCCTGGGTCGCCGCCGAGCTCGGGGTCGAGGTGCCGGTGCACTTCTCCGCCTTCCACCCGGCCCACCGCATGCTGGACGTGGCCCGCACCCCGCCCTCCACCCTGGTGCGGGCCCGGGACATCGCCCACGACGCCGGGCTGGCGCACGTCTACCTGGGCAACGTGCGCCTGGCCGACGGCGCCGCCACCCGCTGCGCCGGCTGCGGGGCCCTCCTGGTGGACCGGGCGGGCTACCACGTCACCACCTACCGGATCACCCCGCAGGGAACCTGTCCGCAGTGTGGTCGTACGGTTCCCGGTATCTGGGACCCGGCTGGTCCGCCGCCCGAGGTGGGCCAGTGGTGGTCGCGCCGGGTGGAGGTGGGGCGGTAGCCGCCCCTCCCCCGGGGCCGGGCGTCGCCTGTCTATAGCGGTGTGTGCTCGGGGGAAGCCACCCCCACCGGGTTGCGGCTGCGGTCGGGTACGGCCCCGGGGCGCCTCACCCGGGCTGGGAGGTCAGTATAATCTCCTCGTAGTCCAGGTACTTCAGGACGTACTCCACCGACCCGGCCGAGTACAGGCCCAGCTCCCCGGCGTCCAGGAGCGCCTCGCGCTGGGCGCGGATCATGTCCAGGGTCGTGGCCCGGGCGGTGGCGATCTCGCGGTGGCGGGCCTCGGAGTCCTTCCACGCCTCCGCGGTCAGGGCGGCCGAGACAACGTAGTCGCCGTTGTCCTTGCGCACAATGTGGGTGGTCAGGTCCGAGGTGCTCCTCGGGACGACTCCCACCACCGTCCCCGTGGCCTGCTGGGAGGCGTCGGGCTCCGGTACGGGGCCGGACGGCCCGGCGGGGCCCTCGTCGCGCTCAATGACCTCCCCGGGTGCGATCTGGTGGGACGGCGGGACGGCGGGGCCCCTGTCGCGCTCGGCGACGACCTCCTTGGCGGCGGTGACGAGGAGACGGACGAGCTCGCCGCGCTCCTCCTCGTCGGCGGGGCCCTCCATGGAGGGGCGCACGACCTTGACCATCCACGGCAGGGTCAGGCCCTGGATCACCAGGGAGCCCGCGGCCACGAGGATGGCGACCAGGAGGAGGAAGGAGCGGTTGGGGGCCGAGGCGGGCAGGGTCTGGGCGGCCGCGAGGGTGACGGCGCCGCGCATCCCGGCCCAGACGATGACCGTGCCCTCCCGCAGGCCCAGCGGCTCGTCGCGGTAGTACTCCACGTCCGCGCCCCGGCGCCGGATCCTGTTGACGGCCGCCGAGGCGCGGCGCTGGGTGCGTTCGGAGCTGACCGGCAGGTGGTGCAGCCGGAGCGCCCGCTTGAGGCGGCGCCTGATCCCGCGCCGGTGCGGGTCCCAGGGGATCTGCATGTCCTCGGGGACCTCGCCGTGGGCGATGGCCTGACAGCGTCTCTCAAAGGCCTGGACGGGCTCGCTCATCTCCTCCCAGCGAGTGGCGTGCCGCTCGGCCCGGCGGCGCAGCCAGACCAGCATGGGGGCCACGACGGCGGCCCGGACTGCCACCGTGAGCCCTCCGGCGAGGACGGCGAGCCAGACGGCGGTGGTAATGCTGGGGCCCGCGGCGGACACCTCCTCGACTATGCCGAAGAGCTGGAGGCCCATGACCAGGAAGATGAACCCCTCCAGGACGAGCTCGACGGTGTGCCAGGTCTCCTGCCCGGCGATACGGTGGTCGGGGGGCAGGAGGCGCGGGGAGCGGTGGCCGGTGACCATCCCGGCGACGACGGCGGCCACGAGCCCGCTGCCGCCCAGGTGCTCGGCGGGGAGGGCGGCCAGGAAGGGGATGGTGAAGGAGATGACCGTGTCCACCGAGGCGTCGGTGATACGGGCCCGCAGGTGCAGGGTGAGCTCTCCGACCGCCCAGCCCACGACCAGGGCCACCAGGACGGCGGTGGCGAAGTCGCCCACCACCCCGGCCGCGGTCACGGTACCGGCCGTGGCGGCGGCGACGGCGGAGGACAGGACCACCAGGGCGGTGGCGTCGTTGA
>ERZ772917.1195-NODE-1195-length-15842-cov-15.200228_pt1 | contig 15842 bp, 13 predicted proteins | sample MGYA00511187_ERZ772917 | MGnify/ENA primary metagenome ERZ772917 (study PRJEB29015, sample SAMEA2737925) | human oral metagenome | biome: human oral; feature: human-associated habitat; material: dental | place: China | collected 2012 ... | reverse complement strand
GAAGACCGTACCGGGGCGGGCCGTGCGGCCGGGTCCGCCTCAGGCTCCGCTGCCGGGTCGGGGGCGGGCCGTGCGCCTGCGCCTTCTCCGGTCCGCTGGAGCGGGTCGGCTGGAGTGGCGCTGTCCAGTAGGACGGCGACATCCAGCAGGTCGAGGCGCAACTCGACTACGTCGGCCCCTGCCCTGGCTGCGCCCCGCGCCTGGGCGGCGCAGCGTTCCGCGCTCGCCCCGGTGGTGGCGACGGCCACCACCGGCACCGCCCCGCCAATGACGGCCCCGCCCCAGCGGCGGGGGCGGGCGCAGGCCGGGGAGCCGGGGATGGGCAGCGGAGTGGTGGTGCTCATGGGGTCGCCTCAGGCCAGGGACAGGGCGATGCCGTCGAGGATGTCGTGCAGGCTGGTGATTGTGGAGCCCAGAGGGTGCCCGGCCGTGCGCGTTTCGGTCACGACCCGCCCAATGACCTCGGACCACACCAGAGCGCCGGCGGCGATGACGTCGCGGCGCCCGGGACGCAGGTAGGCCCAGGACTCCCGCTCGGCGGCGGTGGAGTGCACGATCGCGTCGCAGGAGATCAGGGCCTGCTCGGTGCTCACCCGCGCGCCGGACAGGGCCGCAGGGTCGAAGTCGTCCAGGCCCAGGGCGTGGGCGGTAATGGTGGTAATGGTGCCGGCCAGGCCGACGAGCTCGGTGGCCGACCCCAGGTCCACCTGCACCCCGGCCTGGTCGAGTAGGTAGCGCACCTCGCCCCGGGCGGCGGCCTCGGCTTGCGGGGTGACGCCGTCAGCCAGGTAGCGCTCAGTAATGCGCACCGAACCGGTGTCCATGGAGTAGATGGACTCAGGGGTCTTGACCCCCAGGACCAGCTCAGTGGAACCGCCGCCCAGGTCCACCACCAGCCGTTTGGCGCCCTGGTCCCCCGCGCTCAGGAGGGCGCCGCGGAAAGACAGGTGGGCCTCCTCCTGGCCGGTGACGACCTGCGGCTCAATGCCCAGCAGCTCGCGCACGCCGTCGACGAAGACCTGCCGGTTCTCGGCGTCGCGGGTGGCGGAGGTGGCCACGAAGCGCAGGCGCTGTGCGCCCAGCTCCTCGCAGCGGTCGGCGTAGTCGGCGACGACCGCCAGGGTGCGGTCCAGGGCTTGAGGGTCCAGGCGCCCGGTGCGGTCGACGCCCTGGCCGAGGCGCACAATCTCGTTGAGGCGCAGCAGCGGGCGCAGGCCGGCGGCGCCGCCGTCGCCCGGCTCCAGGTCGGCCACCAGCAAACGGATGGTGTTGGTGCCGCAGTCGAAGGCGGCGACACGGGTCATGACGGGGTCCTCCTTGAGGGTCAGGGTAGTCAGCAGGAGCAGCGGGACGGGTCCCACAGGCCTCGTTCGGCGAGAGCGGCCAGGGCAAGATCTCCAATCGGGTTGGTGCCCGGCCCGGCGGCCAGGGCGTGGCCCACTAAGGCGTGAAGGCATTTAACACGGGTGGGCATGCCGCCCGCCGAGATGCCCTCGATCTGCGCCACGACTCCAAGCTCGGCGCGGCGGGCCAGGTAGTCCTCGTGGGCGCGGGCGTAGGCGGCGGCGAGTTGATCGTCGTCGGCCAGGGCCTGATTGTAGGCGTCCATGAGGTGCTCAGCCTCCAGGGTTGAGCAGCCCCTCACCGCAGCGGGGTGGGTGAGGTAGTAACTGGTGGGGAAGGGGGAGCCGTCGGGCAGCCGCGGGGCGGTGCGCACAACGGTGGGGCGCCCGCACACGCAGCGGGCCGCAATGGCGACCACGCCGCGGGGCTCCCGGCCCAATTGCTCGCGCAGGGCGGCCAGGTCGGCCCGGCTGACGGCGGTCCCCCGGGAGCTGGGGACGGCCCCGGTGCCGAGCGGGTCTTGTTCGGCACCGGGCTCCGCACCCGGCGAGGCGGCCCCGGTGTCGGGCTCGGCCGTGGACCGGGGGCCGGCGGGCGCGCTCCCGTTCCCGGCTGCGCCGGGCCGGGGCCCGGACCCGGGCCGGGACGCAGACTCGGGGCGAGACGAAGACTCGGGGCGGGGTGCGGATCTCAGGGGGCGCTCTCTCACGGCTCACCGCCGGTATCGGAGGGGGCGGACGCGTCGGCGTCGCCGGGCGTGGCCGGGGCGCTGGGGGTGGGCACTGTTGGCGCGGTGGTGGACCAGCCCTGCTGGGCGGGGTCGTCGGAGGGCGGCTCCTCTTGAGCCTGACCAGCGACGCGGGAGGACTCGCGCAAAACCTCGTACCAGGGCCGGCGCCGCTCATTGTTGGAGGCGGCGGCCTCAGCGGCGTCCTCCACGCTTTGGGCGCCGACGACCACATAGGTGGTTTCCCCGGGCATGACATAGGCGAGTCGCTGCCGGGCCTGGGTTCTGACGTAGTTGTCGTCCTGCCATTTGGCGAGCTCCTCCTCATAGGCCGTGGCTGAGGCCTTGGCCTGCGTCAGGTCGGAGACGACGGCGTCGTATTGGGCGCGCTGGGCGAGGTAGCCGCGTACGGACGGGAAAGTGATCACGAAGGCGCCGAGCAGCACCAGGAGGAGAACCAGGGCGCGCACGGGGATGAGCATCCCCTGGGCGCCGCCGACGCGCAGCATGGTGCGCTCCTCGCCGCCGACGCGCGCAGAGGCGGTCGAGGGTTGAGTCTCCTCGGACTCCTTGCGCCGGGGCCTGGCAGTGGTGGTCTCGCGTTCCTTGGCGCGCCCGGGCCCGGAGGCGCCACGGCGCCCCGGGCGCGTGCCCGGGCGGGCGTTCGGGGGTCGGCGCGGCGTCATGGAGCCGATCCTGCCCCAGCCCAGGGCCGGGGTGCGAGACTCGCCCTCGGTGCGTCGGCCGCGGATCCTGGTGACGGGGCGGGCGGCGGGGCGTCGGGATGGGGAGGCGGGGCGGTGAATGCCCGGAGCCGCGGCCGACAGGACGACGGTGGGGTGTGCTGGATCTCTCCATCACACCCCACCGTCGGGCTAGTCACCAGGGTTCAGCCCTGGCTCTGAGACTGCGCTCAGGCCTTGAAGCGCGGGAAGGCGCTGGCACCGGCGTAGACGGCGGCGTCGCCCAGGGCGTCCTCAATGCGCAGGAGCTGGTTGTACTTGTTGATGCGCTCGCCGCGGGCGGGGGCACCGGTCTTGATCTGGCCGGAGTTGGTGGCCACGGCCAGGTCGGCGATGGTGACGTCCTCGGTCTCACCGGAGCGGTGGGAGGTCATGGTCTTGTAGCCGGCGCGGTGGGCCATCTCGACGGCCTCGAGGGTCTCGGTCAGCGAGCCGATCTGGTTGACCTTGACCAGCAGGGCGTTGGCGGCGCCCATCTCAATGCCCTTGGCCAGGCGCTCAGGGTTGGTGACGAAGAAGTCGTCGCCAACGATCTGGACCTTGTCGCCGATCTCGTCGGTCAGGGCCTTCCAGTCGTCCCACTCGTCCTCGCTCAGCGGGTCCTCAATGGAGACAATGGGGAAGTCGGCGACGAGCTTCTCGTAGTAGGCGACCATGTAGGCGTTGTCGCGGGCCTCGCCCTCGAAGTTGTAGGTCTTGGTCTTGGAGTCGAAGAACTCCGAGGAGGCGACGTCCATGGCCAGGGCGACATCCTTGCCGGGCTTGTAGCCGGCCTTCTCAATGGCCTCGACAATGAGCTCCAGGGCCTCACGGTTGGAGTCGAGGTTGGGGGCGAAGCCGCCCTCGTCACCGAGGCCGGTGGACAGGCCGCGCTCCTTGACCACGGCCTTGAGGGCGTGGTAGACCTCAGCGCCCCAGCGCAGGGCCTCACGGAAGGTGGGGGCGCCAATGGGGGCGATCATGAACTCCTGGATGTCCACGTTGGAGTCGGCGTGGGAGCCGCCGTTCATAATGTTCATCATGGGCACGGGCAGGATGTGGGCGCCGGGCCCGCCAATGTACTGGAAGAGGTCCAGGCCGGCGGACTTCGCGGAGGCCTGGGCAGCGGCCAGGGAAACGCCGAGAATGGCGTTGGCGCCGAGCTTGCCCTTGTTGGCGGTGCCGTCCAGGTCAATCATGCACTGGTCCAGGCCGCGCTGGTCGGAGGCCTCGAACTCGATAATCTCCGGGGCGATAATGTCGTTGACGTTGGCGACGGCCTTCTCGACACCCTTGCCGAGGTAGCGGCCCTTGTCGCCGTCGCGCAGCTCAACGGCCTCGAAGGCACCGGTGGAGGCGCCGGAGGGAACGGCGGCGCGCGCGGAGGAGCCGTCGTCCAGGACGATCTCGACTTCGAGGGTCGGGTTACCACGGGAATCCAGGATTTCGCGGGCGTGAACTGTCTCGATGAGGGCCACTTGGTGCTCCTAGGTGTGGATTGGTCGGATGCAGGGTCAGCCTAGCGGCCTGCATCACTTTCTAGGTGGCTGTTGGTCATCCGATTCATATGTTCACGCCGGGCGTGAAAGCCGCACCGCCCCCGAGCCTCCTGGCGCCCCCGGCGGCACCCCCGCTCACGACGGCCCGACGCGCGAAGCGGGCCGGCTGCGGGCCACCGGCGGCGCCGGTGGGCGGACGGCCCGAGGAGTTGGCGGTGTTGCACATTCTTCTTGCGCCGGCCCGTGAGGGATCGTTGATATTTCAACGATCCCCCGTCGCAGAGGGTCGGTTCGACAAGGATGAATGTGCAACGACGTACCCGTTCGCACATTCATCCCATTCCCGGGCCCCTAGATCCCGAGCAGATCCGCAGGATTCCGCGCCTCACCACTCCTTAAGGGAAGAAAGAATGTGCAACCCCCAAGCCCGCACGCGCCCGAGGGATCCCGGACGGCGCGACCCCTGGAGCCGGGCAGCACCCCTCTTAAGGGCCCTGGTTAAGGACCCGGGCCGGCGCAGGCGCCTCACGCGCCCGTTACCTGGATCCGCCGGCGGCCGGGGCGCCTCAGGGGCGGGGGTCGGCCGAGTCGGCGCCTGACAGGGGACGGGCCTGGCCGGCGAGCAGGATGGGAACACCATTGCGCACGGGGTAGGCCAGGGCCGCACCGGGCGAGACCAGCTGCGGACGGCCCTGCTCATCCAGGTCGTCTACGAGTTCCCCTCCGGTTACCGGGCAACGCAGCGATTCGCGCAGCCAGGCCGGCAGGGCGCTGCCGGTCATCTCAGTCCTCCTTGTCCCCACGCAGGACGCGCAGGTGACCGCGGCGCAGAATCTCCCCCGTGGCCAGGGGAGGTGCTGCCGGCGAGACCGGGTCACGGGTGAGGGGGCCGGGCACAATGCCCCCTGGCCTGCCGGCGCGCTCGACGGGCTGCGGGGAGGGCCGGGGCGCCCTGGAGGCCTCGCGCACGGCGTCGGCCAGGGCCAGCAGGTCATCCTCGCTGGGGGGCGCTGGGGCGAAGTCGGTGGCCAGGCGGATGACCTGCCAGCCGCGCGGGGCGGTGAAGGAGTCCACGTGCTTCTGACACAAGTCGTAGGCCTCGGGCTCGCGTTCGGTGGCCAACGGCCCCAGCACAATGGTGGAGTCCGCGTACACGCTCGTCAGGGTCGCCACAGCGGGGTTCTCACAGCCGGGACGCCGGCAGCGTCGGACGCTTCTCACTGACGCAGGCTACCGCGGCCGCCCCTGTTTTGCGTCCAGCCACCCCGGGCGAGCGCGACCGCACCGCTCACGGTCCTTCACGGTCCTCATGGGCGGTCAGGCCCCGCGGATGTCACCCCCGCGGCCGCGCCCTCCACGGCCGGCTCCCGCCCCGCCCATTAGGTGGGCGAATATGTGGCGAAACCGGCTTAGGGGACGCAACCAGCGCAGGCGCGGCCGCGCCTGCCGCCCCCGGAGCCGGTGGCCCGTAGGGTTGGGGGCGTGAGTCCCGTACAGCACCGCCCGACCGTCCGCGCTCCTGTGGCGCGGCGTCGTCGGGACCGGCACGGGCACGGGCTGCGGGGCCCTCTCATGCCCCCGGTTCTTCCCGGGTGGCGGACCCGGGCGGAGGTTTTCGACGACATGGTGGTCCGTGCGGCGGACGCCCTGGCCTCCCGAGTCCCCCAGGTCACCGCCATCCAGTTCGCCGTGGAGGAGGTGCCGCCCTCCGACCCTGCGCCTTGGGAGCGGGGTGTGGTGTTGGGCCGGGGTTTTACCGCCGATCCGCATGCCGGACTCCCGGCCCGTGTTGTCATCTACCGCCGCCCGGTGACCTTCCGGGCGCGCGACCGCGCCGAGCTGGCTGAGCTGGTCCAGCGGGTGGTGGTCGAGCAGGTGGCTCTCATGCTCGGGCGCCGCCCGGAGGAGATCGACCCGGAGGCTCGCTGAGGCCACTGGGCGCAATGCGCCTTGATGACGTGCTTGATGGCGTGAGGGGCGTTGGGAACGGGCCGCCGCAGGTGTCGCCCAGTGCGAAAGCTAGCGCAAGAGAATGGGGCGCCCGCTGAGGGCCGCGGCATCGGGCACCGCCGGGATGACGGCAATGAGTTCGCCTGGAACATCCCCCTGGACCGAAACGGTCACGACTGCGGCCGCACTGACGGCGTCCACGTCCTGGCCGCTGAGGGTGAGCGCTGTGACCCCCTGGGGTATTTCAGGGGTGAGGGTGGACCACGCCGGCACCGTGATCTCCTGGGTCCAGGACCCGTCCGCCGACCCCAAGGTGAGGGCGGCGTCGCGCGCCGAGGAATTGGAGAGCACGACCACCGGGGAGAGCCCCTGTTCGCGGGGCACCGCGAGGGTCGCCGAATCCAGGGTCCCGGGGGTGGTGGCCTGCACCCAGGCGATGTCATGGGCCAAGGCCCCGGAGCGGGCCGGGTACTCCCCGGCGCTGCGCACCAGGCGGACCGCGGCGCTCACCGGGGCGTCGGAGGTGACTCGCACCGCGTAATGCCCCGGCGCCACACCGCCCAAGGAGATATCGAACACCGCACCAGGGTCGATGACGACCTGCTCGGCGCCCGGCAGAGCCTCCTGCCCGGCGGCCCCCAGGAGGGAAACGGATACCGTGGCCGCCTCAGTGCCGGGGTTGACCACCCGCACCGCGGGTGATTGGGCGCTGACTGCTGAGGTCTGCGCATCGGAGCGCTCGCCCTGGTTCTCAGGTTCAACCAGGACTACGCCGGGCACACTCAGGCTGGTGCTGGGGGCGGCCCCACGGGTTAGGACCTCGGTTCCGGCGGGGGTTTCGCCGTCGAGGGATTCAGTGACCAGGACGGGCACAATGGTGCCGCCATCGGCCTCCACTGAGAGGGCCACCCGGTCGTCGGCCGCCCCGGCCGTCTCCAGGAGCAGCGCCACAGTCTGACCGGCGGGTACGGTCAACTCACCGTTGGAGGGCAGGGCGAGGCGACCGGTGGAGCCGTAGAGGGACACTCTCGCTTTGACCGTGGTGGTCCCGGGGTTGGTCATGCGCAGTTCGGCGGAGGAGCCGAGCGCGGTCGACCCGCCGACGAACCAAGAGATCGCTGAGGCGGGGGAGCAGGGTGCGGCGGTCAGCCCGCGCAGGTCCCCGTCGGGGGTCAGCGTGGTGGATACGCCCACGACCCCCCCAGCGGGCGAGTCTTGCCCGGCCACTTCTCCGGCCACCAGGTGCAGGGTGCCGCCCTCGCCATCAGTGCGCACCGTGGGCGCCGAGGTGTCCAACTCCTCCTGGCCCCAGGACAGTGCCGAGGCGCCGGGCAGGGGGGTGATGGTGGTGGTGCTCGTGGTCTGCCCCAGGGCGACCGCGCCCAGCGTGTTCCTCGGGGCCGCCGGGCAGACGAAAGGAGTGTCAGTGGTGGTGGCCAGGACGTTGACGGCGCTCACTGGGCTTGGAGGCACTGGAGGGGTGAGCGTGCCCCACCAGGCCAGGCTCACCACGGCGGCGAGCAGTACGGCGGATAGGAGCAGGCTCGCGGCGTGCCGCACGGCCCGGCGTCGACGGCGGCGCGCACGCCTGCTGCGGCCCTTGGCGGATGCGGGTCTTACCGGCTTGGAGGGGGTCATGCTGAGATCCTCCGGCGTCGCAGGGGCAGGGAGGCCAGGGCCACCAGGCCCCAGGTGACCCAGATGGCCGGGGCCATGGTCGCGGTGGTGCCTTCGTGGGTGACCACAAGCTCCCCTCCGCCGGCCGGGACGGTGAAGGCCTGTCTCCAGGTTCCCTCGGGACCGGGCACGGTGGCGGCTTGAAGCGGCTGCCCGTTGAGCGTGGCCCGCCAGGCCGGGTCGGCCCGCTCAGCCAGGACCAGGGTGCTGGCCGGTTGAGCGGCGGGCACCGTGGCCGTCAGGCGGGTGCCTCTCCACGGAAGAGTGGTGCTCCGCCCCTGGTCGTCGACTAGGGCGGCCCGGGCCGGCTCAGCACCGGTGCTGGGGGTCACGCGCCAGGAAATACCAGCGGCGGTCTGGGTCAGTTGCTCCAGGCCGGGCGTGGCGTCCAGGCCCGCCTTGACCAGTGCGGTGGTCTCGTCGCCGGGCCGGTCGGCCAGCAGCACTACGGCGATGCCGTGGGCGGCCAGCTGGTCGGCAACGGCCTCGTCCTGGCCGGCGGCCCCACTGGCGACAATGGTGGCCAGCTCGGCGTCGGCCTGATCCAGCAGCACGCTTTGGGTGGTGTCGGAGGCCGGTCCGCCCAGGCTCAGGGGACCGGTGTCAGTGCGCGCGGCGAGTTGGGCGGCGGTCACCGCCGGGATGGTGTCCGCCAGCAGGGTCCCTTCCCCGCGCCACAGGGAGACCTCCAGGCCGGAGTCGGTGGAGGTGAGCACCAGGACCCTGCCGGCGGCCCCGGAACGCTGGATCTCACTGGCAATGATCGGGATCTGTTGGCCCCCGGCCCGCAGGGCCATGACGGAGGCGGCCCTCCCCTGGGCGTCGGAGCCGGCGGCGGCCAGGGCCCACGCTCCCCCGGCCGCCAGGGGCCCGGCCAGGGCCAGGACGCTCATGACAGTCAGGGTCAGGCGGAGCCCGCGGGTGGGGTGACGCACCAGGGCGCTGCGGGCGGCGTCCGCGGCGGCCAGGGCGGAGGTGAGAAGTCCCACCAGGAGCAGTGAGACAGCGGTTCCGGGCCAGGCGGTGGCCAATTCGGCGCTATCGGCCCCCGGGGCGGGGCCCACGCCCGAGGGGAGGCGGGCGGCCGCCAGCGCCAGGGCCAGCGCACCAGCCGCGCCGAGGAAGCCCATGCGCGCACGCGCCCCGTGGCGGCCGCTCAGGAGCAGGCCGGCGACGGCCAGGACGGGTACCAGGGCGAGCACGGCCTTGGCCGCCAACGCCAGGAGCGGCGCAGTGAGAATGGAGTCCAGGTCCTGGGGCAGGCCCAGGAGCATCTCCATGGCGCTGGGGGCCGGTGCACTCAGGGGGGCGCCGGGGTCGGTGAGCAGGTACTGGGCCGCCGCCAGCCGACCTGTGGAGGCCCAGATGTGCCAGGCGCGCCACCAGGAGGGGGCGGCCGTGGCGACCACGGGGGCGAGCGTGAGCAGCAGGCGCGGAGCAGACCGCCAGGAGGCGACCATGAGCACGAGCAGGGCTGGGATCACGACGGCCGCGGTGGCCGGGGCTGCCGCCACAATGGCGGTCAGCAGTAAGCCCGCCACCGCCGCGGCGGTGGGCGACCCGGGCCCGTAGTGCTGGGCGGTCCCTGTTCGGATGGCGACCACCCGGGGGTCGTCGGCCGGGACCTGATCGTCTTCGTCGTCGTCCTCAGCCGGGTTGCCGTCCTCTTCTGGAGATGCGCTCTCCTTGGCCTCGTCAGCGGCCCCGTCGGCCTCGACGCCCTCCTTGGGGAAGCCCTCGGCGTCGCCGGCCCCCTCCGCGCCGGGGGCGGGGGATGACGGCTCGGCGCTACCGTGTCGGCTGTCGCCCGCGGCGCCGGCCCCGGTCTTCTCCGCAGTGTCGGGGCCGGGGTCAGCGGCGTGCGCGCCCGGCCCGGGGGCTGACGCGCGAGCCCGCGTACCGGTAGCACTGGTGTCCTGAGCCTCCTGGCCGGAGTCCCGGGAGGGCTCCTTGTGGCCCTCGTTCTGGCCCTCGGGCTCATCCCCGGAGGCCCCGCCCTGATCCCCAGACTCCTCCTGGTCCTCGGGGACCTTGTCCTCGTCCGGAAGGCCCTCCTCGTCCTCAGGTACTCCCAGGTCCTCAATGCGCTCGTGGGCGAAGCGCTCCAGTTCGGCGCGCTCCTCATCGGTGAGCTGGTGGGCCCCCACCAGCCCGGACAGGACCAGGTCCCGCCGGTCGGCGCCCACGGCCCGCGCCAGGGCGGTCAGCGCCCAGGGAAGCACGAGGTGGACGAGGACGGCCGCCAAGCGCCCTTGGCCCACAGCCAGCAGGAGCGTGGGCGACAGGGCCCAGACCAGGGCGGCCCAGGCCCGCAGGCTGGTGCGTCTCGTAATGGTTCCCGCAGCCGCCCAGGCGCCGGCCGCCCCCAATGGCAGGGCCAGGAGGAGGAGCAGGTGGACCAGGGAGTCGCCGGTCAAGCCCACAAGGCCTCCCAGGGCCTGGGGTAGGGCCAAGACGGCCAGGAACGGGGTCAGTGTTGCGGGGTAGCCGTCGCCGGACGCCGCCCAGGTCGCCCAAGCGGCGTCCCAGTTCTGGCGCCACTCCTGCCCCAGCGAAACCAGGGCCCCCCCGGTCAGGGAGCGCGCCACAATCACTGACGACATGCCCACCAGGCCCAGGGCCAGGGCCACCAGGAGGACGGCCGCGAGAACCCAGCGGCGGCGGCGCGCCAGGGCCTGTAGTTCGCGAAGCTCCAATTCGCTGGGGGCTTGGGCCCGGGCCACCCGCTCCCGCTCCTGGCGGGCCCGGTCACGGCGCACGACGCGGATCTGAGCCGGATCGAGGTAGAGCTCGGCCACCACTGTGCGGGGCACGGCGGTGAATGCGGCCAGGCGGCGGCGCCCCTGGCGGATCCGGGCGGGCCTGCTCGCCACGCGCAGCGCCGCAATGAACTCGTCGCGCGCCAGGGCGGGCTCCTTGGACAACAGCCTCCAGGCAGTACGGACCAGGCCCAGCAGCATGAACCAGGTCAATAGCAGGCCGACGGGGCGGGTGGAGAAGGTCGCCCAGGCGGTCAGCTGGGCGATGCGCCGTGGCCGGTAGCTGCGGTCGGGGTCGGGCAGAAGCGGCGCCTTCGTCCGGCGCGCGCCCGTTCCGCGCACGCGCACCCCCAGGTAGGAGGCCCGCCGGTGGCGCACAACGGCCTTCGGGGCCACCACAACGCGATACCCGGCCAGGCGCACCGCCCGGGACAGCTCCAGGCCGTCCCCGAAAGGAGCGAAGTAGGGCGAGGTGCCCCCCACCTGCTCCCACACGGCACGATCGACGAAGGCGCCCGCGGTGCCCACCGCCAGGACGTCACTGCGGTCGTCATGCTGCCCCTGGTCGATCTCCCCGGGGACGATGTCGTTGGCGCGGCGGGCCGAGGCCGTGGTGCGCAGGCCCACCTCCAAGAGGATTTCAGGGTTGTCCCAGTCGACCTGCTTGGGGCCGACCAGGGCCACCGAGCGGCCCTCGGCCGCGGCGCTGACCAGCTCCTTCAGGCAGGTCGGTTCTGGGGCCGAGTCGTCGTGGAGGAGCCACAGGAAGTGCTCCCCGGTGGCGTCCTCATCCTGCAAGGTGCTTTTCTCAGAGGCGGTGATCGGCGACAGGGCGCCGGTGGGGCCGGTCAGCTGCGCGGCGGTCAGCGAGCCGGGCCGGGCCAGGGCCCCGGTGGCCACTGAGGTGGCGCCCGAGTCGGTGGGCAGGCGCCGACGGTTACCTGCGGTAATGAGCGCTGCGTAACGCTCCATGCCCTGGGTGACGGCGCCCCCGAAACTCGTGGCGTTGGCGACGCGCACAATGCGCACATCGCTGACAGCGTCCAGGCCGGAAAGCTCAACCGCCTCCTCGACGGGGCTGCCGTCGCCCAAGCCGTTGTCGCGCGAAGCGACATCAACCACGAGGACGACCTCGGGGGCGTGTGTTTGACGCGCCAGGGCGCGCAGGGTGCTAGGCAGGTAGGGGGTTACGCCGGCTGAGACGAGAACGGCTAGCGTCTCAATCCCATGGGCGCGCCCACCGAGGTCCAGGGCGCCCGGAGCAGTCATACCGCACGGCGTTTGAGCTTGCGGCGCTCGCGCTCTGACAGGCCGCCCCAGATGCCGAAACGCTCATCACTGGCCAGGGCGTACTCCAAGCACTCGGCGCGGACCTCGCACGAGGCACATACGCGCTTGGCTTCACGGGTGGAGCCACCCTTCTCAGGGAAGAAGGCCTCCGGGTCGGTCTGGGCGCACAGAGCGCGCTCCTGCCAAGCAAGGGGGCCCTCGTCGACATCGTCGCTGCCCATAAGGAGCTGCACGGCACTGTCAGCCTCATCGATCCGCGCTAGCGGACCTGGGCCGAGGATGTTCCACATGGCCGCCTCCCTTCCGGGTCGACATAAAGACTACGCAAAATTACATGGCTGTAGGTCGGCCTGCGTCAAGCCGTAGAGCCAATCATCACCGACTCGTGACCTTGGCGTGTCGGGCGTTTCGCGGGCCCCGCAGGACCCTCGCCAGCCCCGCCCCGGGGGTCTGGAGCGGCCCACCTGTGTCTGTGGACACACACTAAGATCACAGGAAGATAACGTTGATATCACAGGAGCTTGGAGTCGACCGGCTGCTTGAATTCGGAGGGTGGCCGACACCTTGATCACGATCCTCCCCACGCCCGCCGACGCCGATCGCCCCTGGCTGGTGTGGTACGCGCGCAGCGAAAGAACCGAGTTCACCGGGCGAGTCCTGTCCATGTGGCACTCCAAGGCCGCCGGACTCATTGCCGCTGAGTCGTCTCCCGGCTCCACGGTCCAGGTGACGACCCCGCCCCACTGGCGCACCATGGTGTGGTGCGCCGGCGCCTGGCTGGCCGGACGCCCGGTCCTTCTGGGCCCCTGCAGCGGATCCGACGACGCCGGTGAGGCGCTGGGCGTCTCGGTTGCCTTCGACCAGACGGACCTCGACCAGGACGCTGAGGCCCAGGTGCTGGTGCCGCGCGCCTCCCTGGCGCTGCACTGGCCCGGTGAACTGCCGGCACTCGCCATCGACGGCGTCGCCGACCTCATGGCCCTCCCCGACCACGTCCCCGCCGCCAGCACCCACGATGGCGCCCCCGCCCTGGTCGCCGTTGACGAGCGGGGGCGCAGACGCGTCCTGACGCGAGCGGACCTGGTCGCCGGCCTCCCCCCGGTGTCCCGCGGCCCCCGGCCCGTCCTTGTGCGCGAGACGACCGCGGAGCCCATGGTGCGCGCCGTGCTCGCGGCCTGGCGGGCGGGGCGGGGGGCCGTGATCGTCTGCCCTCGGGCCGACGATGCCCTCGCCCGGGCCGCCGCCCGCCAAGAGGGCGCTATCCCCTTGTGAGGCGCCCTGGTGGGGCGTCGGGCCCGGGCAAGGGGAGTGACGAGGACGCCGGACTGGGCGTCCTCCCCTGGTGAGGCGCCGGGCCCCTGCCCGGCGGGGCTCAGGGCACGTCGGCCTGGACCAGGCTCCCGGCGCCTTCGACGGCCAGGGTGCGCTCCTGGGCGGTGACGAAGACGGACTGGCCACGTTCCAAGGAGAGTTGGCCCGCCGGCGTCGTCACCAGGGTGCGCCCCTCGATTCCCAGGAGAATGCGCGGGCCACGGCCGGGAACCTGGATGCGCCCGTCCTCGGGCACCACGGTGGTGACCATGAGCTCGAAGTCGTCCACCGGCGCGTAGTAGGCGCGCGTAGCCCGGGAAAGGTACTCCGGGGCGGGTCGCACCGGCGGGGCGGCCACATAGTCCACGCAGGCCAGCATTCGGGGAATATCGACGTGCTTGCGGGTCAGGCCGGCCCGCAGGACATTGTCGGAGGAGGCCATGATCTCCACCCCCAAGCCCGAAATGTAGGCGTGGACGCAGCCGGCGGGCACGAAGAGCGCCTCGCCCGGGTTCAGGGTGACCGGGTTGAGCAGGAGGGCGGCGACAACTCCGGGGTCGGCGGGGAAGGTGCGGGCCATCTCCACGGCGTTGGTGTCCACCCGCAGGGAGGGGGAGGCTCCCGCCTTCAGGCGCGCGGCGATCTCCTCAACCAGCGCCGCCACCTCGTGGGGTCCTGGACGGGTCTCGGCGCTGACCAGGTCGGTGAAGGCCTGGCGGATGCCGAAGCGGGTGGGGTTCAGGCGCAGGGTGCGGCGCATGCGCCGGGCCAGGGGGGACTCCAGTCCCGCGAGGACTTCGGCGGCGCGCCTGGGGGCGCGGAAGCCGGCGACGGCCTCGAAGGGCTCCAGGGCCAGCACCATTTCAGGCTTGTGGTTGGTGTCCCGGAAGTTGCGCCTGGGATCCTCCAGGGCAATGCCCGCCGCCTCCTCGGCCTCATAGCCTTCCGCGGCCTGCGACAAGGAGGGGTGGACCTGCAGGGACAGGGCCTGGGCCGGTGCAATGACCTTGAGCAGAAAGGGCAGTTGCGGGCCGAAGCGCCGCACCACGTCCTCGCCCAGGACCAGGTCGGGGGCCGAATCTATGAAGGTGGTCAGGGTAGTGCCGTCCCCCAACCGCGCCGTTCCACAGGGGTGCGCCCCCAACCAGAGTTCAGCCCAGGGCCCGCCGTCGCCCTGCCGGCCCAGGAAGTCCGGGATCGCAGTGGTCGAGCCCCAGTCGTAGCACTGCCGAGCTCCCTCGATTCGTTCCATGCCGGCCACGCTACAGGCGCCGGGGAGCAGGACGCATACCGGTGGCGGCCGGCATGCGCAGCCGCCCCGCGGGGCGGCTCATACCGCATGACGGCCCGAGATGCGTCAGACTGTGCCCATGCGAGGAATCATCCTGGCCGGAGGCTCCGGCACGCGTCTGAACCCGATCACCTTAGGCACTTCTAAGCAACTCGTGCCGGTGTACGACAAGCCGATGATTTATTACCCGTTGAGCACGCTCATGCTCGCCGGCATCCAGGATGTTCTGGTCATTACCACGCCGCACGACGCCGCTAGTTTTCACCGGCTGCTCGGCGACGGCTCCCAGCTGGGCGTCAGCCTGTCCTACACGGTTCAGGAGGTCCCCAACGGCCTGGCCCAGGCCTTCGTCTTGGGGGCCGAGTTCATTGGCGACCAGAGCGCCGCCCTGGTTCTGGGCGACAATATTTTCTACGGCCCCGGTATGGGAACCCGGCTGCGCCGCCACACCACCCCGGAGGGCGGGGTGGTCTACGCCTATCAGGTGGCCGACCCCAGCTCCTACGGCGTGGTGGAGTTCGACTCCGACCTCAAGGCGGTCTCCATTGAGGAGAAACCCGCCCGCCCCAAGAGCGACTACGCAGTTCCCGGCCTGTACTTCTACGACAACGACGTCGTGGAGATCGCTAAGAATCTCAAGCCCTCGGCCCGCGGGGAGTACGAGATCACCGACATCAACCGCACCTACCTGGAGGCCGGCCGCCTCACCGTGGAGGTCCTGCCCCGCGGCACCGCCTGGCTGGACACCGGCACCTTCGACTCCCTGGCTGACGCCACCAGTTTTGTGCGCACCGTCCAGCACCGCCAGGGCCTCAACATCGGTTGCCCCGAGGAGGTGGCCTGGCGCATGGGCTTCATCGACGACGAGGGCCTGCGCTCCCGCGCCGAGCCGTTGGTGAAGTCCGGCTACGGCCAGTACCTGCTGAATTTGCTTGAACGCGGGCGGAGTTGAGCGGCACCGGCCGGGCCTGAAACACTCACTGCACTGACTGGCATGGACAGCGACATGGTGAATGATGACCGCGCCGGGGGAACAGCCACCGCCATTCTGATCCGCACGTTTGACGGGCGATCGTTCGACCTCGATCGAGCAGGTGCACACGCACAATGACCGGGACGAGAGCCAGGATCAACAGCGCGGCGACGTTAGCGGCTGTATTCGCCGCCGCCATGGTCGTTGTCGCCTGCGGACCCGAATCCGCCCATTATGGCATAACCAGGGGCTCGGCAAAGTTGTTTCTATGGTGCTGTGACCAGGCGTGTTGCTTCTGA
>ERZ772917.1194-NODE-1194-length-15854-cov-69.562757_pt1 | contig 15854 bp, 10 predicted proteins | sample MGYA00511187_ERZ772917 | MGnify/ENA primary metagenome ERZ772917 (study PRJEB29015, sample SAMEA2737925) | human oral metagenome | biome: human oral; feature: human-associated habitat; material: dental | place: China | collected 2012 ... | reverse complement strand
AGGTGACTTCAGCGTTCTCGAAGGAGGAGGCGATCTGGTTGAGGTAGGCCATGGGACCACGCACCTGCAGGTGTCCGGCCTCGTCCACGGAGTAGAACGCGTGGCGGGCCTCCCCCATGTAGTAAGCATCGATCTCGCAGAAGGTCGACCAGTAGGAGGCTTCGGCGTAGTAGTCATCGCCGCCCCCCGACCAGAAGGTGTCCACCAGCTCCTGACACTCCTGCGCCGTCATGTCCTCCCCGGGATAAAGGGTTCCGAAACTTGTGTGGAGGAAGTAGACCGGCTGGTGGTCCTTGGTGGGTACGGATCGAAGGCCGTACTGCAGCTCTGCTCTGATCCGGATGTTGTGCCCGGGCAGCAGGCCCGTGGCGGGGGCCTGGGTGGGAGGAGCGGAGGGGATGGGCACGGGATCGCCGATCGCCTGGGCGGGCAGCGCCGCCCCCACCAGAGCGCACGCAGCCACCACCGCGCACGCCACCCACCGAGCCACCCGCCGCGCCCGTCCCCTCATCCTCGATGCCATCATCGCCCTCCCAATCACCACGACACAACCTCCGGGGTAGCCAAGAAGCGGCCTAGTAGAAGTACTTCTTGTACGCCTCGTAGGTCTCCCAGCTCGGATGGGCCTTCAACTCTTTCAACGCGGCCTCCTTCTCCGCAGACACGTACACCGCGGGAATGTCCTTGGCTGCCTTCTCAACGATCTCCCCAGCTTTGACGTCACCATCCTTGAGTTTGCCAATGGCTTTGTTGAGTTCCGTGGCAAACTTCCGCGCGTTCTCAGCCATCGCTTCGAGGGCACGAGACTCTTGAGTCAGGTAGTCGGCGTACTTGGCTGAGAAGGCCTTGGGCCCGGGCTCATCGGTCCACTTCCCCGAGTTCTGAAGCTCAATATTCCTCGCAAGGAGTTTGGCTGCGTTGTCGAGCCTAGAGGCGATAGAGCCATCGCCTTCGACAAGGGCGTCGTGCCACTTCTGCCACTTGTCATACGTTGCTTCCATGCCGGCGGGAACAGCCATGAGAACCCCTAACGAATCGACGGATCGGTTTGCCGCCTTCAGCCTACCAGATGGCAGGAAGCAGAGGAAAGGCCGGTCGGGAGAGCGAACCGGAGCGAGGAGGCTCGCGAGCTACCGCTACCTGCTGCGTCGCCGCGCCACGATCAGCGACGCTGGCGCAGATCGACGACGGAGATGAGGCGCTCGCCCAGCAGCAGCTGGCTGTTGATGGGCAGTTCGAGAGGTTGGCCCGGAACGAGGGTGTGGGTGCGGCCGTTCGGCGTGCGCGCGCGCGTTCCGTTCGCCGAGTTCATGTCGATGATGGTGATGCCGGTGGCCGTGGGGCTAACCCGCACGTGGGTGCGGGACAGTGATCGTGTCTGGTCGTCCACGGGAATCGGGTAGTCCCCCGGCGAAACGGGAGAGGGCGCGCGACCCAGCACGATCGTGCGGTCGACGGGGATCGACTGGCCGGTGTCCAAGAGGAGACCTGCGTATGCCGCGCCGACTGGAGCCGGCGCGGTCGGCTCGGTCGGGGTGGGGCGAGGCGCGGATGGGTTTCCCGCCTGGACAGGCGGGGCGGCCGGCGCTCGTCGGGTCGGGGAAGTAACGGGCGTGGCCGACGGGCCCTGTGCCCTGGCCGGGCGCGCGGGCGGCGCGGGAGCGGTCGGTGTGGAGACTGGCGCCGGAGGGGCTCCGGGTGGGGTCGGCGTGCTCTGCGCGGAGGCCTGGCCAATTGGCGGGCGAGTCTGGGCCGGAGCCGTCGGCGTGATCGGGCGGCTCGGAGCCTGCGGCATGGCGCGCATCGGCGCCGCAATCGCGGGCGCCTGACCCTGCGGGGCTGCGAGGTGAGGCTGGTCAGCCGCCTGTGGCTCGCGGGCCGAACGATCCGCAGGAACGGGAGCGGTGACGGAAGCGAAGTTGGAGTAGCCCCCGGTGCTACGAGCGCGCGCGTTGCTGTACGGGCTTGAGGGGGCCGAGGCCTCGGCGTGCTCGTCGCTCGGAGCGAAGGTTATGCACTGGAGAGAACACAGACTGGCCATCCACGAGCCGCGTTCGCCACCCAGGAGGACCGAAACGAAGGGGACGGGCAGTACGATCGACGACACCGCCGTGAGGAGCACGTATCCGAACGCGCGCCCCAGGGACGGGGACAGTGACGCAGATCCGGCGGTAACGAGCGCCGATCGAGTCAGTGTCGAGCCGAACGACCGTCCCCGGCTAGCGATCATGATGGCCTCGACCGCCGCATACTCGACAAGGATCGTTGCGATGATGGCGGCAGAGCGGTGCGACAGGGTTGAGGCGACGAAGGCGACCAGGGCGGCACCCAGCAGGTCGATGAGCAGCGTAGCGACGCGCTTGCCCGGCGACGCGGGGACAGGGACCAGAGTCGGTGACGAGGACGTCATAGCACCTTCCGCCAAACTAAATCGAAGAGACCGGAGCCGTATGTCGCGGCCGGTAGGAGTAGGGTCAAGGAGATTGCCTGAACGATGTCGATGATTCTGCCGACCAGCGCCGAGGGCTCGCGGCGGGAACGAACGAGCGCGACGACCGGCGCGAGGAAAGCGAGCACGCTCAGGGACAGGGGCAGGACGACGAAGCGCGCGATGTCCAGCGTCGGCTGCGCGGACTCGCCGGAGGAACGCAGGATGTACTCATTCCACCCCGGCGCGAAAAAGAGGGTCGCCCAGATCACGACGGCGACGAGACGCGGCCCGTAGTGGGTGAGCTGGTCGCGCTTGGCTCGCGAGTTCGTCAGGAGGGCGATGATAGCGAGACCGCACAGGGCCAGCGTCGCGTAGCCGGCGTAGGGCTCCTCCTGATCGACCGGCAGCTGGTAGGCGGTAACGGTACCGCAGATGAAGGCGATGACGGTCGCGCTGGTGAGCATGGACAGGGAGCGTGCGTTCGCCTCGCGCACGGTCTTGTCGACGCGTGCCCGGGTGATGCGCGACGGGGGAGTGATGACGTTCTGACGAATCGAGGGCAGGCGCTTCATGACCAGCGGCAGGTCGATGACCTGGTGATCGGGGACCTGCAGAGCCAGGTGCGGAGCCAGGGACATGAAGATGATCGACGCCGAGAACATGATCGGCGCAATGCGAACAGTGCCTAGTGCGCTCAGCGACGCGACCGTCAGGCCGACGGCGACGAGCGCGAAACTCTGCACGTTGACGCGCGCGCTCGGCCCCGGGTGGGCGAAAAGGACGAGGCCGGCCAGCGCCAGGGTGGAGCACGCGACGACGACGGGCAGGAGGCTGAAGGAGGCAGGCAGGGGCGTCGCGCTCACGCCGAGGCTCGTTCCGGCTGCCGCGCAACACCCGAGGAGAGCGAAACCGCTGGTGGCTCCCCTCCGCTTCATGAGGGGCGTCATCCAGATGGTCGCGCAGATGAGTCCGCCGACGATCCGGAACCACGGTTCGGAGACGAGGGCCGGGAGGTCGTAGTCGCCGTTCGCTAAGAGCGCGTGCAGCGGCGCGCCGACACCGACGAGGGTCAGGATGGCCGCCGCGAAGACGAAGGCGACGGCGGCCAGGGCGGGTCGGAAACGCCTGCCGCTCGAGGCCTTCTTGTCGTCAGCCAGCGCCTGGGCCGATTCCTGGGTCCCGACGATCGTGACGACGGATCCCGAGGGGATGTCGCGGCCGATGACGTCGCTGAGTTTGACGGGGCGCCCTCCCCCGAGGGTGAGATGCGCCTGGAGGGCGCTTAGATCGACCTTGATAAGTGCAAGCAGGCCCGCGACGGTCATGCCGACGGGGAGAACGTAGTCCTCACGCTCGGAAGCGCCGACAATAGTGATGGATACCTGTGCACCTGCCACGCGCGCCTCCTCTCGTCGTCTATCCGCCCGTGCGTTCAGACAGTATTGTGTCACCTGACGTGCACTTGGCAAAAGTTCAGTAGTTGCACGTTAGGATAGCGGGGACTACTGCTCGCCGCGTGCGGCTACATAGGGAGGAACGATGGCTGTCTCTGAGGATCTCTTGGAGGGCATACCAGAGATGCCGGAGGGGAAGATCCCCATCCAGGCGCCGCCGAACCAGGCGGAAGCAGCCGGGATCGGCAACGTCTTGGCCATGGTCATCCCCATGATGGGCTCGATGGGTGTCATGGTGTTCATGGCGGTGTCTCAGGCGGTCTCCGGGGATTCAAACAGCCGCAACTCCACCATGATGATGATGGCCGGCGGCATGGTTTTCGCGATGATCGCGATGGTCGCCTTCAACGTCTACCGCCAGGTGTCGCAGCACCGCCAGAAGGTCAAGACCCTGCGCGGCGAGTACCTGGCCTACCTGGCCGAGACCAGGCAGACGGTTCGCAACGTCGCCGACCGCCAGAGGGCGTTCGTGAACTGGGCGCTCCCCGCTCCCGAGGCGTTGGTTGCGATCGCGGAGCAGGGCGAGCGCGTGTGGGAGCGTGAGCCGGGCATCGAGATGCTCAACGCCCGCGTTGGCGTGTCGGAGCAGGGATTGTCGATGGAGCTCATCGCCCCCGACCTTCCCCCGATGGCGACCCCCGACATCGTGTGCCTGTCGGCGATGACCCGCTTCATCGAGACCCACCGCAACCTGGACAGCGTCGCATTTGGCGTTCCTCTCGAGGAGTACTCGCACATCGAGTTGGCTGGCAGCCGCGAGGATACGAGCGGCGTCGCTCGACTGATCATGACCCACCTGGCGACGTTCGTGAGCCCCAACTACCTGCGCATAGCGGTCCTGTGCTCCCCGGAGCGGCTCGCGGACTGGGAGTGGGTCAAGTGGCTGCCCCACGCCGGCTCGACGGTTGAGTCCGACGCCGTGGGGCCCGCCCGTATGGTCGTCACCGAGGTCGCAGACCTCCTCGACCTGCTGGGCCCGGACATCGTCGATAGGCCGCGCTTCGAGCCGCGCGGCGATCTCACCCCGTGGCCCCACGTCCTGCTCGTATGCGATGGCCAGGAGCCTCCGGCGACGACACAGATCGGTTCGGTCGAAGGCGCGCTCGGAGTCACCGTCGTCAACCTGCACGAGAAGTGGGGGCCGCTGACCAGCCCATCGACCGTTCGGTTGCTCGTCCATCCCGTCGCCAAGGGGGCGAGTCGCGGAGCGCTCGAGGTCAACCTGTTCAGCCACCAGGCCATCGTCGGCGAGTGGGAGAACGTGGGGCAGGCGCAGGCCGAGGCCATCGCCCGCCGCCTGACGCCCTTTGCCGCGGACGAAGGAAGCAAGGACACTGATGCCCCTGTCGGTCGCTCCGACGTCAAGCGCACGGTCGACCTCATGGAGCTCCTCCACCTCGGCGATATCCGAGACTTCGACCCCGAGAAGGCGTGGGTGCGCCGCGAGGGACGGAACCGGCTGCGCGTCCCATTCGGCGTCACCCCCGAGGGCATCCCCGTCCTCCTCGACATCAAGGAAGCCGCGCAGCAGGGTATGGGTCCGCACGGCCTGCTGATCGGCGCGACCGGTTCCGGTAAGTCCGAGGTTCTGCGTACGCTCGTCCTCGCGCTCACCCTGACGCACTCCCCGGAACAGCTCAACCTGGTCCTCGTGGACTTCAAGGGTGGCGCCACCTTCGCGGGCATGTCGAGCCTGCCGCACGTGTCGGCCATGATCTCCAACCTCGAGTCGGAGCTCTCCCTCGTGGACCGCATGCAGGACGCCCTCAAGGGCGAGATGGTGCGCCGCCAGGAGGTCCTGCGCGACGCCGGCAACTACGCGAACGTCACGGACTACGAGGCCGACCGTATCGCGGGCAAGCATTCCTTCCCGCCGATGCCCGCCCTGTTCCTGATCCTCGACGAGTTCTCCGAGCTCCTCACCGCAAAGCCGGAGTTTGCCGACCTGTTCGTCGCGATCGGTCGTCTGGGCCGTTCGCTGTCGATTCACCTCCTGCTCGCCTCGCAGAGGCTCGAGACGTCGAGGATGAAGGGCCTGGAGTCGCACCTGTCCTACCGTGTTGGCCTCAAGACCTTCTCGGCCAGCGAGTCCCGGGAGGTCCTGGGCGTCCCGGACGCCTACGAGCTGCCCTCCCTGCCCGGTTCCGGCTACCTGATGCCCGGCACCGACGAGCTGATCCGTTTCCGCGCCTCCTACGTCGCCGCCCCGCCTCCGGCGAGAACGGTCGCCTCCACGCAGGTAGCCGCGGCCGGCACGCCGGATCGTCAGATCAAGGTCCTGCCCTTCACCCTGGCTCCGGTCCTGACCCGCGAGGAGCCGGAGAGCGCTCCCGCCTCCACCGGCCAGGCCATGGTCGTGCCCGAGGACGCCCAGTGGGAGGACATGAGCGAGCTCGACATCGCCGTGGCTAAGATGACCGGCAAGGGGATGCCCGCCCACCAGGTGTGGTTGCCGCCGCTTGATGTGCCCGATACCTTCGATCAGCTCATGCCCGACCTGGCGCCGGTTGAGGGGCTGGGCCTGGTGTCCATGCAGTGGCGCCAGCGCGGCACCCTCGTCTTCCCGATGGGCACCATGGACCTCCCCCTCGAACAGCGCCGCGACGTCCTCACCTTCGACCTGTCCGGAGCGGCGGGTAACTTCGCGGTCGTCGGCGGCCCTCTGACGGGCAAGTCGATGGTGCTTCGCTCCTTCGTGATGTCCCTGTCGCTGATCTACACGCCGCAAGAGGTCCAGTTCTACATCATCGACTTGGGTGGCGGCACCTTCGCGCCCTTCGACGAAGCGCCGCACGTGGCGGGTGTCGCGACGCGCGACACCACCGAGATTCTGACCCGAATGATCGCTGAGATCCGGGGCATCATCGAGGATCGCGAGCGGTACTTCCGCGAGAACAAGATCGACTCGATCGAGACCTATCGCCGCGGACGCGCCGAGGGCCGATACGACGACGGCTACGGAGACGTCTTCCTCATCGTCGACAACTGGGCGTCACTCAAGAGCGACTTCGACGACCTCGACATGACGATCGGGACGATGCTTAGCCGCGCGCTGACCTTCGGTGTTCACCTGGTGACCTCCACGTCCCGCTGGAGCGATTTCCGCATGCAGGTCGCGGACATGCTCGGCTCGAAGCTGGAGCTCAAGATCGGTGACTTCCGGGACTCCGCGATCGACCGCAACGCTCAGAAGCAGATCCCCAACGCCCGTCCCGGCCGCGGCATCGAGGTCACGAAGCACCACGTCCTGATCGGATTGCCTCGCGCAGACGGGGAGCCGGATCCCACGACCGTCACCGACGGCGTCGCGCGCACGTTGGAGATGATCCGTCAGGCGCTGCCCGCGGGTCCCGGACCGAAGCTGCGCCTCCTGCCGACCCGCGTCACGGCCGAGGAGATCGGGCGCCTGCCCGGCGCGGATGCTCCCGTGCAGGGGCCCGCTCCCGCTCTCATGCTCGGCGTCGAGGAATCTCGCCTCGGGCCCTACCGATTCGACCCCAACGCCGAACAGCATCTTTACCTCTTCGGCGACTCGCGGTCCGGTAAGACCACGTTCCTGCGCTCTTTGGCGAAGGAGATCATGGCCCGCAACACGCCCAAGCAGGCGAAGATTGTCTCCGTGGACCTGCGTAGGGCCTCCCTCGGCCTCGTGCCTCCCGAGTACTCCATCGGCTATCTCACGCGCGTTGAGGACGTCGCGGCCGACATGCGCGAACTTGCGGCCTTCCTCAAGACGCGCCTGCCCGGCGACGACGTGACGGCGGAGCAGCTCGCCGACCGCTCGTGGTGGCAGGGCCCCGAGGTGTGGGTCCTGGTCGACGACTATGACCTGGTCGTCACGTCCGAAGGTAATCCGCTCATGCCGCTCCAGCCGCTGCTGTCTCAGGCCGGTGATGTTGGTCTCCACCTGGTGATCACGAGGCGCATGGGCGGCGTGAGCCGAGCCCTGTACGAGCGCGTTATTCAGTCGCTCATCGACCTCGGTACCACCGGCATCCTGTTGTCTGGTAACCCTGATGAAGGTCAGATTATCGGCCGCGTGAAGCCGGTTCGCGCAGAGCCGGGCCGGGCGATCGTCGTCTCGCGTGACGAGGGCGTCTTCCGCGCCCAGCTCGCCTGGTCGGATCCTGTCCGATAGTGCGTAACCATCCGTAGTGCGCGTGTAGAATGAACGAGTTACGCGTTGTCCCGCGTTCAACACAGCGAGAAAGACGAAGGCAGATGGCTCTGGGTGAACAGGCGGAGCGCCCCGCGGTTCGGTGGGGCGCCTCGACCGACATTGGTCCGGTCCGCGCCGAAAACGAGGACTCCTGGCTGGCGGTCCCACCCGTGTTCGCAGTTGCCGACGGGATGGGAGGCCACCTCGGCGGCGCTCAGGCCTCGTCAAGGGCAGTGATCACGCTCAAGGAGTTCCTGAGCACCGATCGGCTCGGGCAGCGCCCCGTGGACCTGGTCGATCTCTCCGTCGCCATAGATTCGGCCGCGACTTCCGTTGCGTCCCTCGCGCCCGCTGACAATCCGATGAGCGCGCCCGGCACCACCCTGTCGGGGCTCATGGTCCTGAGCACCGCCGAGGGCTCCTACTGGCTGTCCTTCAACGTCGGCGACTCGCGCGCCTACGTCGTGGGCGGTGGGGGTATCCGTCAGCTCACCCACGACCACTCGGCGCTGCAGGAGGCGCGCGACCTCGCGGCCACCTCCGGGGCACCCCAGGTCATCCCACCGGCGAACGTCGTGACCAAGGCTCTGGGTGCCGGACAATCCGGGGGCGTGAAAGCCGACTACACCATAATGCCGCTCGAAGAAGGCGACCGCGCGGTAGTGTGCACCGACGGCGTGCATGGCGTCCTTCAGGACTCGCAGATTCACGCCATTGTCGCCGCCGGGGACGGGCCGCAGGGGAGCGCCGACGCGCTCGTCCGGGCAAGCCTCGAGGCGGGAACTCGTGACAATACGACGGCTGTTGTAGTTTACGCAGGAACCGGATCACGAGTAACATTGACAGCGAATGTCATGAATCGCATGATTCAACCAGTACGTCCGGCGTCGATCCAGACAGCGCGCCGGGTTCCTCGTAGAGAAGGCAGTAACTGATGCTTCAGATTGGACGTTTCCTGTGCCGTGGCCAGGGTGCGATGCTCGTCACCGGCCCACTCGGCGCGGCGTTGGTTCCTCTGGACTTCGCGGATTCCGCAGCCGACGTCGTGTGGGGGCGTGCCGATACTCAGGCATGGCTCTCGCACGTGCAGGCCGAGCGGGGCGACGTCCTGCTCCTCGACTGCGCGGGCGAACAGCCGTACCTGACGGTCCTCGGCAACATCCAGCTGCGCATGCGCGCCGCCGGCCAGATCACCGAGCAGGTGTGGACCGAACCGATCTGGGCCTGGCCCTTCAACCCGGGCGAGTGGCAGACCTTCGAGGCGACCATCATCGAGGGCGACGAGGTCACCTGGATGGTTCCCGCGGCCGACCGCGTCGAGGCCGCCGAGATTCGTATCGGTCGCGCTCTGGACGAGGTTGAGGCCCTGGCGTCCATGCCCGTTGACACGATGGGATTCCTCATCAACCCCGATATCCCCGACCACGAGCGCCGCGCTCGACGCGAAGCCCGCGAGGAGCTGCCCGAGCCCACGCCGCGCACGTCGTCGGTGGACCTCGCCGCCGTCGAGGCGCAGTTCCTGGCGGCCACCGGCAACGCTCCCGTGGCGCTGAGCCCCTCCTCCCGCACCTCCGGCCCCGTGGCGGAGGAGACCTCGCAGGAGGCGCACGAGGCTCCCGCAAGCGAAGCCGCCGAGCAGGACGAGGCGGCCCCCGGGCAGGAAGCCGAGCCGACCTCGGGCGAGCTTTACGTCGTGACAGACGCGGAGGAACCGCCCGTCAAGACCGCCGAGTCCGCCGATCGTGAGGGTAACTACGGCGAGTCCGGCGCCCAGGCCTCGTCCGGGCCCGAGGCTGCTCGCGAGCCCGAGGCTGCCCCCGAAGCCCCCGCATCATCCGAGGCAATGAGCGCCGAGGGCCTGGCCGGGCTCGGCGCCGAGACCGACACCGAGGCCACCATCTTGCGCCTCGCCCCAGTCAACGCCGGGCCCGCCGCGCCCGTGGCCTTCCTGATCCACGGTGGCACCGTGCCCGTCGAGGTCTCCCGCGACGTCGTCATCGGGCGCGACCCCGATGCTCGCGCCCTGACCGGCCGCCCCGTGGCGACCGTGCTGCGCGTGCCCAGCCCCGCCACCGAGATCTCGCGCTCGCACTGCGCCGTCATGATGACGACGCCCGGCTCGTGGGCCCTCATGGACCTGGGCAGCGCCAACGGCACCGTGCTGCGTCACGCGGACGGCTCGTTCCAGGACGTCACCCCCATGGTCACCATCTCCCTGAACGACGGGGACCTCATTGATGTCGGCGAGGGAACCACGATCGAGTTCCGAGTGCGCTGAGGCTACGCCTGCAACGCCTGTGGGGTGGACCGGGAGGTCCACCCCACAGGCGTATGCGCTACGCTGGCTTATGTTGACCGTTTGGAGGTTGGGTGCGTCGCCTCATTCAGCCGTCGAATGAACAGGCGAGAGGAAGGCGAGTTCATGAATCGTCGCGTGCGGACCATCGTCGTCCTCGTGTGTGTGTTTGTTGTGCTGCCCGTGGTGGGTGGCCTCGCGTATCTGTCGAGGATCAGCGCGCAGGACGCGGCGCGCTACTACGCCGAGGCGATCGCGCAGGGACGCTTTGAGGATGCGATGGAGATGGAAACGGACAAGGCCACCGACAACGCGAATCCCGAGAGCGTCGATTTGCGGCAAGGCCAGATCGCCTCGCCCTCCAGCGTGACGAGCGTGTCGCTCGTGGGCGTGCCAGAACAGGATGGAAGTCAGGACGTCAGAATCGGCATGAAGGTCAACGGATACGTCATGAACCGCACAATCACCCTGCGTCCCGACGCCTCTCCACGTCGCCTGCTGGGCGCGTGGAAAGTGACTGAGGGGCTTGCCACCCAGTATTCGCTGAGTATGGAGGGGTACGCCTCTGAGGTGAGGGTTGGAGGTGCGACGCTTGGCGCAGTGGGTCAGGAAGGCAGCGACGGCACGGTTATCCCGCTGACGGCGCCAACTGAGGGACTGTGGCACAGGGGCACCAGCAGCGCAGTCTTCGCCGCGTATCCGGGAGTCTACCCGGTGGAGGTCACCACGGCCGGCGAGGGGACCAAGGTGCTCGTCGATTCCTCGGTGGGGGCGCAGACTATCGCCTTCACATCGTCGCGGGTGCGCCACACGATTGAGGTCCCTCTGGATGAGGAGACGCAGGCGTGGCAGGAGGAACAATTCGAGTCCCTTGCCATCGCTTGCGTCAAGGGTGAGAAGCCGGAAGGCGTCGTGTGCCCGGACATGGAGCTATCGGGCGTTGAGTCGGTCTACTTTGGTGGGGTGTCCAGGGAATTTGGACGACTCAGGAGCCGGGGCTTCACGGTAGAAACAGCCGATGAACGCGTGCTCCTGTATGTGATCAGCGAGGTGTGCTTCGACGATACGGGCGAGGCTCGCACGGTGTTGATCCTCGACAGGCTTGAGCGCTATCGGAGGACCAAGTGATGAGGGGGTGCGTGACAATGCTGCGTAAGAGTTGGGCCCCGAAGAATCGCGCGCGGACCATTGTTGTCCTCGCGTGTGTCCTCGTTTTCCTGCCACTGCTTGGCGGGGTGAGTTCCCTGGCGCGGACCAGTGCCGAGGCAGCCGTGCGCTACTACGCGGAGGCGATCGCCCAGGGGCGTTTCGAAGATGCTCTGAGCGTTGAGACAGCAAGTGTTGACAACGGTGGCGCGGTCAGGGTGGGTTCCGCGGTTGATCTGCGACGGGCGCAGCTGGCCGCGCCCTCTTCCGTATCCGCTGTGCGGATGTATCCGGGCAGGGATGTGCAGGGACGCCAGAGAGCCGCTATCGACTTTTCCGTCAACGGTCACACAGTCACCCGTGAAGTCTGCGTGGAGAATGTGGGTTCTCTCAGGCTGCACGTGGGTCCCTGGCGCATCGCACAGGGAGCCGCGCGTGCGGAGAAAGTGCGCACGGAAGGCTATGCCACAGAGGTGAGCATCGGCGGGGTGTCGCTGGGCTCTGTCGGAGGCACCAAAGCTAGCCTTTCTCTCTCTGTCTCGGTGAGGGACGACCTGTGGCATCCTGCTGGAAACGAAGAAGAGGTGTACGCGTACCCGGGCATGTATGTCATCGGCGTGACACAGCTCAACGAGCACACCGAGTATTCTGTCAACTCCGTCGCGGGGGCATCGGCGATAGAATTGGGAAGTCGTGCACTTCATCAGATCGACATCACCGTGGATGAGGAAACGCAGGCATGGCATCAGGAACACTTCGCTGCGTTGGCGACCGCGTGTCTTCGGGGAGAGAAACCGGAAGAAGCCGTGTGCCCCATCCGAGCATACCCTCATGCCGACTCGGTGGACGTCGGTGAGATCAGCGGTGATCCACGCGATGGACTGCGTGCCCTTTCCATTCAGGTGACGACCGATGGTCTTGCAACCACGGTGGGGCTCAAGAGCGAGGTCTGCTTCAATCAGGCGGGTGAGCGCCGCATTGTCTTCAGTAACGATCGCTAGAACATTCTGGGGCGCGGCTCACAGAAAGCGAACGCCCGTTGCAATCTTGTCCGTCAATTCCGGAGGGGTGTCATGAAGAATCGCGTTCGGACCATCGTCGTCCTCGTGTGTGTGTTCGTTGTGCTGCCGGTGGTGGGTGGCATCGTATATCTGTCGAGGATTAGCGCGGAGGCGGCTGCGCGCTACTACGCCGAGGCGATCGCCCAGGGGCGCTTCGAGGAGGCGATGGCGGTTGAAGGCGCCGACGCGGACGCTGACAGCGGCGTGGGGCGTGGCGACGCCGTCGACCTGCGCCGTGGCCGCGTGTCGGAGCCCAGCAGCGTGGTGAGCGTTCGGGTGTACGACGAGCGCGATGTACGGGGGCGTCAAGGGGCGAGCATTGATTTGTCCATCAACGGGCGCACGATCACGCGCGAGATTTACCTGGAGCGTGTGGGTGTGCCCAGGCCGCACGTGGGCATGTGGCGCGTCGTCTCGGGCGCCGCGCACGTGGAGACGGTGCGGGCGTATGGCTACGCCTCCGATGTGAGTGTTGGGGGAGTGTCGTTGGGGGCGCTGGGCGCCTCCGGCGATGGCGGCGCAACCTTCCCGGTTGCCGCCTCGACGGATGGCCTGTGGCACGCGGGTTCTGGCGGCGCGGTCGTCTACGCCTACCCCGGCATCTACGATGTGTCGGTTGCCAAGGTCAGTGAGCATACTCAGGTGGCCGTTGACTCTGTCGTCGGGGCCTCGACTCTCAGTGTTCTCTCCGAGTCGAGAGAGCATCAGATCGATGTCACGCAGGATGAGAGCACTCGCGCCTGGCATGAGGATCAGCTCGGGTCCGTCGCTAGCTCGTGCGTCCTGGGTGACGTACCCGAGGGGGCCGTGTGTTCCAACATGTTGGTTGCGGGAGCCGAGCGGGTGGACGTGGAGGCACCGACGCGCGACTCCGGTGATCTCCTCAAAGTGTTGGTTGCCGCGTATCGAAACGACGAGGGCATCGCCGCTTTCACCGCGCACAGCAGGGTCTGCTTCGACGAAGAAGGCGAACCGCATATCGTCGTGATCCGTCCCTGAGGGGCTATCGGTTGATGACCTGCGCGGTTGGCAGGTCGCCGGGCGAGCCTCGTCGCCTTCTCGACTCTCGCAGCTCTCGTGGGGTGGGCCTTCGGGCCTGCCCCACGTCCGTTTCTAGTAGACTCTTCTTGACCACCTGGAAGTCGCGAGCGCGGGCGCTGGCCGCATCCGGGAGGACGCCTGAGAGAGGAGTGATGTCGTGAAGAAGCGCGTGCGGATGATCGTCGTCCTCGTGTGTGTGTTCGTTGTGCTGCCGGTGGTGGGTGGCCTCGTGTATTCGTTCAGCGTGAGCGCGGAGGCGGCTGCGCGCTACTACGCCGAGGCGATCGCCCAGGGGCGCTTCGAAGATGCCCTGGCGGTTGAGAGCGCCGACGCCGACGCCGATCCCAATGTTGGGCGTGGCGACGCCGTCGATCTGCGGCGACTCCAGCGCTCGTCGAGTACTCCAGCGATGAGTGTGGGCGCTGTGTGGGTGCACTCCGGACTGGACAGCAAAGGGAGGCAGGGGGTCAACATTGAGTTTTCGGCGAACGGCCGCTCCACGACCCGCGTGATCTACCTCGAGCGCTCGGGTGTGCCCAAGCCGCACATCGGCTCGTGGAGGGTCGTTTCCAGTGCGGCGCGAACGGTCACTGTGTCCGCGGACGGGTACGCCTCAGACCTGTCGATTGCTGGAGTGTCGCTCGGGGACGTCGGAGCGACCAAGGGCAATCAACGGATGATTCCTCCCGTAACAGACGACCTGTGGCACTTCGCTGGCGGCGGCGGTGTAGTGTACGCGTATCCCGGAGTTTACGACATCAGCGTGACCCGGTTCAGTGAAGACACCGAGTACAGTGTCGACTCCGTTCCGTCGGGTGCGACGATCGACTTGTTCGATGCTGACGAACCTCACCAAATCGACATCGTCTTGAACGAGGAAACAAAGGCCTGGCAACAGGAGCAATTCGTGCCTCTTCTGGAATCGTGCATTCGCGGGGAAAGCCCAGAGCAGGCCCTGTGTCCCGATCTTAACGTTGCGGATGTTGAGTCAATTGACGTAGGGGAGGTCAGCGACAGCTTGCCGGGGAGCTTGGCTGCCCACTACATCACGGTCACCACACGGGAGTACCGTATCTGGCTGGACGTGCGTGGCGCGGTCTGCTTCGACGAGGCCGGTGAGCGATACATTGTCTTCACGCTCCTTCGAAAGTGGGTCGACGGCCGACAGGTCAGATAGCTGGACCGGCGAGCCTCGCCGGCGACCTGGCTTCTGTGACGAGTGTGGGGTGGGCCTTGGGGCCCGCCCCCGGTCGTCTGCCCGCCCCCGGTCGGCCGAACGCCGCGCCCGCCGGCGCCTGCGTGACAGCCTCGCCGATATCCCTGACCAGCCCGCTTGACGCCTACTTCCGCGCGAGGAAACGATACCCGACAAGCAACCAAGGCCTCGTCCGTGTCAGGACAACCGCGAGAGCGCGTGTCTCGAGGTGACCTAAGTCCCTTGATCCGTGTATCCTTGCCTGTGGTAGCGGCCCGAAGTTGGGTCGATCATCGCAAACACGGAAGTTGAGGACCACGATGGTCAAGTATGTGTACGACTTCTCCGAGGGCGACAAGTCCATGAAGGACCTGCTCGGAGGCAAGGGAGCGAACCTCGCCGAGATGACGAAGCTCGGCCTGCCCGTTCCCCCCGGCTTCACGATCACCACCGAGGCGTGCCGCGCATACCTCAAGGAGTCGATCGTCCCCGAGTCGCTCGCCACCGAGGTCACCACCGCCCTGCGCGGCGTCGAAGACCAGATGGGCCGCCACCTCGGCGACCCTGCCGACCCGCTCCTCGTCTCTGTGCGAAGCGGCGCGAAGTTCTCCATGCCCGGCATGATGGAAACAGTCCTGAACATCGGCCTCAACGACGAATCTGTCCACGGCCTCGCCGCCGTTAGCGGTAACGAGCGTTTCGCGTGGGACTCCTACCGCCGCCTCATCCAGATGTTCGGTAAGACCGTGCTCGACATCGACGGTGACCTCTTCTCCGACGCCCTTGACGCCCTCAAGGCCGAGCGCGGCGTCACGGGCGACACCGACCTGACCGCCGAGGACCTCAAGGGCCTCGTCGACACCTTCAAGGGCATCGTCAAGGAGCAGACCGGCGAGGACTTCCCGCAGGACCCCCGCACCCAGATGGACATGGGCATCGAGGCCGTCTTCCGTTCCTGGAACACCGAGCGCGCCCGCATCTACCGCCGCCGCGAGCGCATCCCCCACGACCTGGGAACCGCCGTCAACATCTGCACCATGGTGTTCGGCAACATGGGCGAGAACTCCGGCA
>ERZ772917.1192-NODE-1192-length-15862-cov-4.394382_pt1 | contig 15862 bp, 16 predicted proteins | sample MGYA00511187_ERZ772917 | MGnify/ENA primary metagenome ERZ772917 (study PRJEB29015, sample SAMEA2737925) | human oral metagenome | biome: human oral; feature: human-associated habitat; material: dental | place: China | collected 2012 ... | reverse complement strand
CAAAAACTTACTACCTGCAAGCTATCGTAGCTGCTCGTACAAACAATGTAGACGATTTGGTAAAATCTGCTACAAAGGCTATCAACGCAGACGGTTCTTACAAAGAAAAGTTTATGAATGACTTGGAATTCAAATCTTTCTTGTCCAACGAAGCATTCTCTGCATTGGTAAAATAAGTAAAGGTTATAAGAGATTACATAAAAAGATTGCCATACTGATATGGCAATCTTTTTTATTCTCATTTGTTTGATTATTAATTATTGGAAAACGTTAAACCGTTTCTACGGCTTCGCATTTTTCATTAATAATCCTCTCTCCTTCTTCTATACGTTTCAGATGGCAGAATAGCAGTTCTCCGTTTTTGTCGTTTCTAAGGTGCATTCCGTTTCCTTGGCAGTATTTATAGGATTTGCAGTCGGCGCAGATACCTGTTTTCGTCCATCTTCTGTCGCGGAAAATAACGTAACGATTTTCCCATACGTCGCGGAAATTGTCTCGATATATATTACCCTGTATGAAGTTGTCTCTCAGGTTAGGGCACGCAGATATGGAGCCGTCGGCAAGTATAGAAGCCACACTTATGCCTGCACGGCAGAAAAACATATTGTCTCTTACCTCCATCTCGTAATTGCCGAGATATCCCTCACAGCCATAGTTTAGGTTTATTCTCCCCTCCTTTCGGGTAGATGCTATGAAGTCGAACAGAAGCTTAAATTCACGTGGCTCGAGCTGTAATTCTTTGTGTTCTGCAGCTCTGCCTATCGGGAAAACGGTGAAAATACGCCAACGGCTCACTCCCCACTCTATGAGTGCCTCTTTGAACTCGTTTAGTTGTCCGTAGTTTTTTCTGTTTACACAGGTTACCACGTCAAAAGCTATGTCCGGTGTCTTTGCCAATATCTTGATACCGTTTACTGCGTTCGAAAAACTTTTCGGGTTATTTCGAAGCCAATTATGGCTGTTTTCGAACCCGTCGAGACTGACGGTAATCGAACGCAGTCCCGAGTTCAACAGCGAAGCTATTTTTGTCTCGTTGAGCATCATTCCGTTGGTTACTATGCCCCAAGGGAAACCTCTTATGTATAATTGACGTCCTATTTGCTCTATATCTTTGCGTAGTAGAGCTTCGCCTCCTGTGAGTACTATCATCGTATTGTTAGGCTCCAAGATGTCTGTGATACTATCTAATGCCCCAAAGAAATCTTTGGCAGGCATATCACATACCGACGAGTCTTTTTTGCAGTCGCTGCCGCAGTGTAGACAACTCAGATTGCATCGCAGAGTACATTCCCACAGTATATAATTGAGCCGATGTATTTTAGCCTCAGCTGCCTTATATCGACTAAAAAGGCTTAGTGCCAATTTTTTACGCAGTGGTATGTCCGATATACTCATCACTTCTTATTTAGCTTAATGTCTATGTTTTTGTGATTTTCTCCGTAATTCCATTTACCATCGCTGCCTTTGAATTCACTCTTTTTGAATTTCACCACTGTGTCGAGGTTGGCGTACTGTCCGTTGGCAGAGCCGTCCGTGTCTTCGAATTTAAGGGTAAATGACGTATCCTTAGGAAACGTTACGTCTCTTACGATACCATACGAACCGTCTGCTTTGGTAAAAGCGGTATCGCCACCCATAGAAACTCTGATATTCTCTATTGGCTTGCCTGTACCGTTGTCGGTAACCTTGCCGTCGACTACATATCGGGCAGACGGAGTGCCGTATTCTACGGGTTGCACCATACTGCACGAAGAGCTACTAAACAGTCCTACGACGGCGGCTATCAGAGCACTGTATTTTTTTAGAAATTTGATTTTTAACTTTTTCATAACTTTATCTTTTTACAGTTTTTATTTTAAACAAAAGGCTGCTCCAAATAAAACTACCCGAAAGCAGCCTTTGGTTTTTACGTTATTTGACTATTTTTATAATACCACCGTTATAATCTGGTTCGCTATGGTATACTACTTGTTTGTAAGATTTAATAACCAAAGAATCATTATAGTATACCTTATCAAAGATATAGTAAGCCGCATAATGTCCAAAGGTAGCTCTGATAGTATCGGTATCTTTGGAATTCCATTGGATATATGTAGTATCTGTTTTATTGTAACCGTAACCAGGATTAGAATGGTCACAAATATTTACAAAAAGTACTTCATCATTAATATGCTTGGATTTATGATTATCATTTTTAGAAAATACTTTTATAGAGTCTCCATACAACTTTGTTCCTATTAAGTTTTTTCCGTTACTATCTACCATTTTAATACCAATCTTTTCATTAGGAATAGGAGCAGGTTTTGGTTTATGACAGGCAAATAAAACAGAAACAAATGCTGTAATTAAGAAATAATTTAACTTTTTCATAACTTTATTTTGTTTATTTTTAGAGGTTATATTGTATTCGTATAATAGACATTTTATTGTTTTTCATATTCTTGTACTATACTCTTGCAAAGGTATAAAATCTATTGCTAAAAATCACATATATAAGACCGAAAAAAATGCAAAATGTTGCAGGTATGTAAAGAAAATTTCTACCTATACAGCAAAATACCTGTGGAAATAGACCAAACAGTTAGATACGCACGGCGGGATAGCCTGCCACTCTACTCCACTTTCCTTGTTACTATAAGCAAATTCAGCAGGCTGATAGCCGCAAGCAGTGCTAAGGCGGTAGCTATGACTACGGCAGCGACACCTACCGTCGGTTCACTGTCGAGTACTCTTACGATACGCGACATATACAGAGGACGGAGGGCGAATACCGTAAGCACCGACAGCAGCGTTACAGTAGTATTGACGATGCTCGTCAGCGAGAAGTAAAACCCTACGACGGCTCGTCGGGGATAGCCCGCCAGACGCAGGTTACCGATTTTTTCTCTGTTTTTCTGCAAGATAAGATATATGCTCAGCACAAGTATGGCAAACGACAGAGCGAAGATAACGATACCTATCAGCAGGCATACGACGAAAGCTACCCGCAGGAAGTATGCCATACGCCCCACGGATTGGTTTTCGCCCTCTATCTTGTAGCCGTTGTCGCGGAAGAAGGTAGCTATCGCAGGGTCGGTGATGTTCGATATCTCCACTATCAGACGTGCAGGGAGCATTCGCTTGTCGGGGGCGAAGCGGTTGTTTGCCCACGTCATAAACTCCTGGGGCACGAGTATGGTGTTTATCCTGTTCGAAAAACCGACGATACCGCCTTCGAACTTCTCTACCGTGCCATTGCCGGCTATGTTGAGGTCGAAACGCACCATTTGTACCGTGCCGCCCGATATGCTCGGCATCTTACGTGAGGTGGCGAAGCCGAAGTTGTACAGATCGAGGTAGTTTTGCGGTACTATGATGGGGACGAACCTCTTCTGTGGGTCGAAGTGCCACTTATCGCTCCGTATGTCGATGAATTCTGTGGGTATTGCCTCGAAAAAGAGGTCGGCTCCGAAGTTTATACCCGCAGCCGAGATGCCTCCGTAGACCTCGAACTGCGACGAGGTGAAGCTACCTACTTTGCCGACGAAGCTCTGACTCTCGAGCCGGGCTATCTCTTCGGGAGAGAACCCCGAGGAGCCTACCAGAGAGTTGAGGGTAGAGACATTTTTGGTTATCACGAAGTAGTCTTTTTTCATGATACTGTCTTTGCCGTCGAAGATGGGGCGGACGTCGAGATATAGCTGTATCGAGAGCAGCACTATGGTCAGTCCTGCGAAGTTGGCGATGGCGAAACCGACGAATTGTGCCTTGCTGATGTTTTGTCGTAATAGTTTTCGGAGCATATCGATAGCGATTTTTTTGCAAAGATACAATAAAATTGTTTTTAGTAATGAGTAGTATATGACTTTATGTTTGCATATATAAACTGTTTGTTTTTTTAGAGACAAAAGCAAAACATATTTTTATTATTATTCTATATTTTTTGGATAAAAAAATATAAACGCCTATTTGTTTTTATTTTGTTTTCGAGTAAGTTATTAACACAATTTGCGATTCAAAAATAGTAATACGTCATATCTTACTGAAAAAGGCAACCGCCTACGGTCATTTTACTCGTTTTCTGCCAATTTCCGCTTAGAAATTACCTCTAAAAAGCCGATATTTACCGAAAATATTTGTTGTACGAGATATTCTGCTACGATAGCAAAGATAAAAAAGTTTTGATTTGTCGATGACATAATAAAAAAACCGAGATACTGAAGCCCCTTAAAAAATAATAGGTACAATCGATAAAAATTGATTATCTTTGCGCGTTATAAAATACATTTACATACAACTAAAAAAGTATTGTTTTATGAAGAAATCGTTTTTTGTTATTATGGCAGCATTTACACTGTTTTCTTGCGGCGAAAAGGCTTATGTATCAGACCTGAAGACGCCGTCTATCGATGAATTCGACTATAAGGTAGAGGAGTTTGCCGATATGGGTATCCTTCGCTACAGAGTGCCCGATATAGAGTCTCTCTCTACCGCTCAGAAAGAACTTCTCTACTATCTTACAGAAGCTGCTTTACAGGGTCGCGACATACTTTACGACCAAAATTGCAAGTGGAATCTCCCTATCCGCCGTGCTCTGGAGGCAGTCTATACGAATACCAAAGACCGAACTTCCGACAACTTCAAGGGTTTGGAGCTCTATCTGAAAGAGGTTTGGGTATCGAACGGTATTCATCATCATTACTCTGGCGATAAGTTTACGCCGCACTTCGAGCAAAGCTATTTCGTCGACGAGGTAAGTAAGGTGCCCGCCGAGGCTCTCCGCCTGCAAAATGGACAGACTGTCGATGGTCTGTTGGCAGATATATTGCCCGTTATCTTCGACCCCAAACTGTATGCCAAGAAGACCAATCAGGCATCGGGCGTAGACCTTATAGCAACGTCGGCAGGCAACTATTACGACGGAGGTATTACTCAGAAAGAGGCTGAAGAGTTCTATGCAAAGATGAAAGACACCACCGACCGCCAACCCGTTATGTACGGGCTGAACTCTAAACTGGTAAAACGTGACGGTGTAGTCTCCGAAGAGGTCTACCGCATCGGAGGGCTCTATTCGAATGCTCTGGAAAAGGTCGTTTATTGGCTGCAAAAAGCTGCTGCCGTTGCCGAAAATGACGCACAGAAGGCAGCTATCGACAAACTGATACAATTCTACAAGAGCGGTAGTCTCAAAGACTTCGACGCCTACTCTATCCTATGGGTAAACGATACCGCTTCGCAGATAGACGTTGTAAACGGCTTCATCGAAAGCTACGGCGACCCGCTCGGTATGAAAGCCAGCTGGGAGTCGCTGGTAAACTTCAAGAACATGGAGGCTACCAAACGCACCGAAATCATCAGTGCCAACGCACAGTGGTTCGAGCGTAACTCGCCTGCCGAAGACCGCTTCAAGAAAGATAATGTAAAGGGTATCACTGCCAAAGTCATCACCGCCGCCATACTTGCAGGCGACTGCTACCCCACTACTCCTATCGGTATCAATCTGCCCAACTCCAACTGGATACGTGCCGAACACGGCTCCAAGTCGGTAACCATCGAGAACCTCACCGAAGCATACAGCCAAGTAGCCAAAGGCAACGGCTTTGCCGAAGAGTTCTACTGGAGCCCCGCCGAGGTAGAGCTTGTAAACAAATACTCCAACCTTACGAGCAACCTGCATACCGACCTACACGAGTGTCTGGGACACGCCTCGGGCAAGCTGCTGCCGGGTGTAGACCCCGATGCTCTCAAAGCATACGGCTCCACTATCGAAGAGGGACGTGCCGACCTGTTTGCTCTCTACTTTATGGGCGACCGCAAAATGGTCGAACTCGGTCTATTGCCCGATACCAACGCCTACAAAGCAGAGTACTATACATATCTTACAAACGGTCTGCTTACACAGCTCACCCGCATAGTACCGGGCAACAATATCGAAGAGGCTCACATGCGAAACCGTCAGATGATAGCCCGCTGGGTGCTGGAGAAATCCAAAGACGACAAGGCGGTCGAAATGGTCGAAAGAGACGGCGGTAAAATGTTCGTTAAGGTAAACGACTACAAAAAGATAAAACAGCACTTCGGCGAACTCTTGGCACTGGTACAGCTCATAAAATCTACGGGCGACTACCGTGCTGCACACGATTTGGTCGAAAACTACGGCGTACGCGTCGATAGGGCTATCAACCAACAGATACGCGACCGCTATGCACAGCTCAATATCAAACCTTACAAAGGTTTTGTAAACCCCGTATATACGCCCGTTTACGACAAACACGGTAAATTCGTCGACATCAAAATCGACTATACCGAAGGCTTCGCCGAGCAGCACCTACGCTATTCGCGCGACTACTCCAACCTATAACGACTATCGGGTACGGACAATAAATAAGGGCGATTCCAAAATAACGGAACGCCCTTTTTTGTCCATTATGCCTACTTTTTTGCGAGTTTTCGGTCTTCGGATCGATAATATCGATATTTTTCAGCTGCCGATACCCCGTACTTAAATCATATTACTTCGAAAATGAATTGAAAAAGATAACCTCCGTTTAAAAAATATTTTTTACTTTTGCATTGTTGTTTAGTCAAAGACAAGCAACGACATATATGATTGAATATTAATTTTAAAATAAAAGATATATGAAAAAATTATTTTTATTGTCCGTAGTGGCATTGCTTAGCGTATCGCTATTGGCACAGGAGAAAAAAATGGTGGAATTCACAAAGACCGTATACGACTTTGGCACAGTAGCTGAGGGAAGCGGCAGCGGTGGTATTATCTCCACTACTTTCAGTTTCAAAAATCTCGGCTCATCGCCTATTTTTATCGAGAATGCACGGACTTCGTGCGGCTGCACTACTCCCAAGGTAGACCTTACCAAACCGATAGCACCGGGTGAGGCAGGTCAGATACCTGTTGCTTACAATACCAACGGTCGCCCCGGTTCGTTCAACAAAGAGGTTACCATTACATTCAAAAACGCTGCCGGCGAGACATCGGTAGAGAAAATTTATATCAAAGGCAGAGTTACTGCCAAAGGTTCCCAGAATGTCGAGCCCGAAGCACGTGAAGACGAACCGAAGAGCGATATGTCCAAACAACAAGAAAGGTCTGCCCGAAAAACTAAAAAAGTAAATGAAGATATAAGATAAATCTCTGACTTATCGAATAAAAAAGAGGCTGATTATCGATGATTAGCCTCTTTTTTTAGTTTGTCCTACTGCAAAAAGCAAACATTTGGAAAGATTGCATCTACACCTCCCACTGCTTCATTACCTCGAATCCTTTGTTTGCGAAATACTCTGCCAGATACTCCTGCTCAGTCTGTCCCGGTGTGGGGATAAGCGTTGCACGGTTTATGCCCAAGGCGTACAAGTCCATCAGAGTGGAGTAGCCGCTGCGACAGTAGATATTGTCGGCATTCTGAAGTACGAAAGCCAGGTCCGTATCGTCGAGGTGCGATACTACATCTACACCGTATATCTGTCGATGGCGGACGGTGTCGGCAGGTTTCCCTTCTACGATGAGGCTCTTCTCGGCTTTTCGGGCAAAAAGCTTCAGCAATCGCTCTTGCAATATGGTGCGGTGGGGTTCCAGACCCGATATTACTCCCACGTTTCGGTAAATATCCATAATATTGATGCCTTAAAAGAACGGGTTACTCTCTATCTCTCTGCCGATGGTGGTAGTCGGTCCGTGTCCGGGATATACTTTCGTATCGGGCGGCAGGGTGAACAGTTTTTGGCGTATACCGCTCGTCAGCAGGTCGAAGTCGCCTCCCGGCAGGTCGGTACGTCCTATTGAGCCTGCAAACAGTACGTCGCCCGCTATCAGTATGCCGTCTTGTGCACAGTAGAGGCATACACTGCCCGCAGAGTGTCCCGGCACCGAGATAACGCTCAGAGTGGCGTTGCCGAGCTTTATTTCGTCGCCCTCGGCGATGTATCCGCCCAGTGGCTGAGCTTCCACACGTTCGGGGATACCGAATATCATTGCCTGTGAGGTGAGGTTGCCGATGAGTTTCTCGTCGTTGCGGTCTGCACGAGGCAGTACGCCGTACTCGGCGGCAGCCCAGGCGTTGCCGAACTGGTGGTCGAGGTGCAGGTGGGTATTGAGCAGATATTTTACTTTCAGTCTGTTGTCGTCGATGAACTTTTTCAGCTCTCTACGCTCCGTCTCGTACAGACAACCGCAGTCTACGATAGCGGCTTCGAGTGTGGTCTCGTCATATACGACAAGAGTGTTTTCCATAAACGGATTGAAAACAAAGTTTTTTACGCTAAGCATCTTTTTGGTCTCTTATTTTTATTTTTCGGCAAAAGTACTAATTATTTCCTTAATGGCATTGATGGAAAAATATGTGAAAAAGAGCCAAAAAACCTTTATGTTTTTATTTCCCTTCCCCACGTATTGATAGAACACCTCCGAATTACACTCCCAATACAGTACGTACGTCGATATTTAGCTTGTGGCTTATCTTTCGGGCAATCTTCAATGTTGGTTCGCTTTTGCCTGTTATATAGTCACTTATTCTCGAAGGACTTACGTCCAATATTTTTGAGAGCTCTACCTGTGTTATATTCATTTCGAACATACGCAGACGCAAAACGTCCGATAGTGTCGGTTCGCCTATCGAGAAGTGTGTATCGGAGTAATCTGCTACCATATTTGAGAGCAGTTCCAGTTCTATACTGTTTGGGTCGGTCGTCGGGGTATTGTCGTCTACCAGAGGCAGTAGCTCTTCTACCCTGTGCAAAGCCCATTCGTATTGTTGTTGTGTCTGTATCATAGTATCTTTATTGTTTTAAATTTTAAATAGTCGAACAATCTATTTTGTCGTATTCGGTATGCGTCCCTATAAACCTTATATAAACAAACTTTATTGTAGTAACGAGTTTATCACGACATTGCAAAGGTACGACAAATGTTTTGTTTTTCAAAATTTTTGTCTATTTTTCCGAATTTGTGGGGTGTCAACGACACGAATTTCGATTGATGAAAACCGAAAAAAATCGGTAACTTTGCATCCGATGACTACCGATAGCGAACAATACTACAAGATTCTCGCAGAGTACTGGGGATACACCGAGTTTCGTCCGTTGCAGCTCGACATCATATCGTCTGTCGGGCGAGGCGAGTCGTCCCTGGCGCTGATGCCTACGGGCGGCGGTAAGTCTATCACCTTTCAGGTGCCGGCGATGGCTCTCGACGGGCTGTGTCTGGTGGTGTCGCCGCTGGTGGCGTTGATGAAAGACCAAGTCGAGAATCTCCGTGCCAGAGGCATCAAAGCCGCTGCCGTCTATTCGGGTATGACGCACGAACAGATACTGACGACGCTCGAAGACTGCGAGTACGGCAATTTTAAGTTCCTCTACGTCTCGCCCGAACGGCTAAAGACGGAGCTGTTTCTGAATCACGTGAATTTTCTGAGAATAAGTATGATAGCTGTCGATGAGGCTCACTGTATCTCGCAGTGGGGCTACGACTTCCGCCCGTCGTATCTGCATATAGCCGATGTACTCGATATGTTGGATACCGCTGTGCCGGTATTGGCTCTGACGGCTACGGCTACGCCCGTCGTGGTCGATGATATTCAGGACAAACTTCGGTTTCCTCAGCATCGGGTCTTCCGAAAGAGTTTCGAACGCCAGAACCTCAACTACGTCGTACGCCATACCGACAACAAGCTCGAGCAGATGCTTAGGATACTCCGCCGTGTAGCAGGGACGTCTATCGTATACGTGCGTAGCAGGCAGCAGACGAAAGAGATTTCCGATTTTCTTAACAAAAACGGTATCTGTGCCGATTTTTTCCACGCAGGGCTTGCCTCCGACGACAAGAACCGAAAGCAAGACGCTTGGAAGCGGGGCAGCACACGTGTGATAGTGGCTACCAATGCTTTTGGTATGGGTATCGACAAGCCCGATGTACGTACCGTCATACACCTCGAACTGCCCGATTCGCTCGAGGCATACTTCCAAGAGGCGGGCAGAGCCGGCAGAGACGAGCGTACGGCGTATGCCGTATTGCTGTACAGCAAAGCCGACGGCGCCAAGCTAAAGCGACGTGTCTCGGACAATTTCCCGAGTATAGAGTTCGTCGGTAAGGTCTACCAGAGCCTTGCCAACTACTTTACGTTGGCTGTGGGCAGCGGCTTCGAGGCGTGCTATGCTTTTTCGTTGGCAGACTTCTGTACGGTGTGTAAATTGCCTGTCAATCAGACATATTCGGCACTGAAGATACTCGAACTTTCGGGTTACATAGAGCTCACCGACGAACTGGACAATCCTTCGGTATTGCAGTTCGTCGCCACACGTGACGAACTCTATCGGTTCAGAAGCCAAAATCCGCAGTTGGAGAGGCTCATAGAGGTGCTCCTGCGCTCGTATACAGGGCTTTTTGCCCAGAGCGTGCACATCGACGAAGATACCATCGCCCGAAGGCTCGGCTCCGACCGCAACAACGTCTACGAAAACCTCGTCCGCCTCCACAAGATAGGTATTGTCCACTATGTACCGTTCAAGAAGACGCCACTGCTTATCTACACACAGAGGCGTGTGGATAATACGGATTTGGTGATACCCAAGTCGGTATACGATGCTCGCCGTGAGCGTTATGTAAGGCAGATAGAGGCGGTGTTGGAGTATGCCGAAGATACCGAGATATGCCTCAACAGCAAGCTGCTCGACTATTTCGGCCAGAAAACCGACCGCCCCTGCGGTATCTGCTCCGTCTGCCGAGAACAACGTGCAAAAAATCCCAATACGGAGCAGATAGAAGACGCCATAGCCGAATTGCTACGCAAAAAGCAGTACGATATCGACGGCATAGCGAAACATCTGCCCTACAAAGAGGCCGATATTGTGGCGACGGTACGTAAAATGCTCGACGAAGGGCGTATCGTCCGCAACGATATGATGAAGCTCACGTTGACACCGCCGCAACTCAATTGATAGTTATTAGGCTCTCCCTGAACAACTAATTATCGAAAATACTATTTCAAAAGGATTAACAACTCAATCGTCGGCAGCAAAAACTTTTGCTCCTCCCAAAATAAAAACGCTATCGTCAAATTAAACAAAAGATAAATGACTCAATTCTTCTTGAAATTCTCTTATCCCCTTTGCTATTTTCTTTACTGTCGATGGTTTCGGATGTCTGTGTCCCGTTAAATAGTGGTTTAGCTGTTTGCGATTAATTCCCGTTATTGTTTCTAATCCGGTAATACTTAGTTTTTTACTAAATAATTGCAAAAAACTTGTCGTATCGTAAGCAAAATCGAATGATATGTTTTTCTTTTCTCCATACATCTCTTTTGCCTCTTCGTAGCAGGTAAAAAAATCCTCTTTTGCCTCTTCCACAGTCTTACCACAGCCAATTAGACCTGTTTTTAGTACTTTATTATCTTCCGGCGTGCAATAGTACATACCGTCTGTACTGTGTTCTATAATTACCTTTATGTTCATAATAATTTTTTTGTTTGTTATGAAGGTTAGAGTTCTACTCCCGATGCTTTTGAAATTTTTTTCAGTGTGCCTTTGGGTATTTCTTTTGCTCTGTGTCGAGGTATAGCGAAATGTCGCTCTGTAATTGTACTATACCACCAATCGTGATTTGTACGATTCTCTACCAAATGACAGCCTCCTGCCCTCAACTTTCGTAGCAACTCGCTTCCTTTCATATAATGATTTAGGTATATTTTTTATACTGCAAAGATAGACAATTTTCTATCTACGGCAATATTTTGCTGCTAAAATCCGCAATGGTAAAAGGTTTTTTACAGAAATTTTTTAAAAAATTTCGCCAATTCAAAAGAATGTATTACCTTTGCCTCCACATAGGTATTCATTACCTCGTATGTAGAAGTATGGATTTAAAAGGGAATTCGGTGCGAATCCGAAACTGAGTCTCCAGCTGTGAGTTCCGCTAAGAGTTTTGCCCTGTGAATGTCATTTTTTCGGCGAAAGACACGAAAAGAGAAGACGGCAAAGAGGGAACGAGTCAGAAGACCTGCCAATGTAGTTTAGAGTAGAGCTTTCTTGTTTTTGGGAGAAGTAACGAACAGAAAGCGGAGCCGGAGGATTGTATAGTGTAAGAAGTAAAGAGAGTTAGGTTATTTGGTAATATGAACATAGTATAGAATATGAAGTATGAAATAATTTTACAATTATAATAAAATAGAGATTTATGAGAAAAATTTTCGTGTTAACTGCATTGGCAGTATTAGCTTTGGGGGCGTGTAAGAAAAAGGATATTACGCCCGACAACCAGGGTAAAGACCCTGAGGTAGAACAAGGAGACTTTAGCTTCAAGCTGGAAATAACCAAAGGAGCGACAGGTTCTTTCATTACGGAACGGGATGATAGAGAATTAGGCGAACGAATGGTAAAGGTGTCTTTAAGTATCACCGATACCAAGTTTAAGGACGGAGTGTCGTACACACTACGCCCAAAAGGTAAAAATGCCGAGTTCCATCAAATTCTTGGCAAAGACTATGCTTTTTGCCAATATAAAGTAAGTGATGAGATTTGGTTGCCTTTGGAAGAATTATCAAACATAAATGATATTGAACGTCCCGTTAACTTTGGTATATTGCCTCTGAGTTCGGGAACTTTTCAGTTGGAATTTGAGGTGCAAAAATACGACACCACAACCAAGGAGGCTATCGGTAAACCCGTAACTCAAAAAATCTCTTTTAGTGTGGTGGAGTTTTGGTTCAAGTCGGATAAATGGCTATCTAAAAAACATCCAGTTTACAAGTATAAAAAATGGAAACGCAATTTTAGATTTATAGCTTTCGACGGACGTAGGCAATACGACGACTTCTTGCAAGTGATAGGCAAAGCCGTCAGATATGATTACGAAGCCGTATTCGATGGACAGACGAAAAGAGGCGAGTTCAAAGAAAATACGGAACTTGAGTTTAGGGATGAGGTAGAATGGCAGGGAGTACAACCGGATCCGGAGGATTTCCCTAAACACGTTAAAATTATTATTAATCAGCATTTAGACGATGGAACTGTGAATGAATTGGAGTATAGAGACATAAGTTGGTATTAAAAACGACAATACAGTATAAATAAGTTTTCAATAAATTAAAAACATGAATTTTAATATGAAAAGGACGTTAGTTTTACTCGCAGTAGCAGCGGTAATGGTGGCATGTACTAAGCCACAGAAAGGTATAACTTCTATCGAAGGTCTCAAGCCGGTAGTGTATAACCAAGAGGCGGCAAAAGAGGTCTCCGCCAAAAAGACAGGACGCGTATTGCCCGACCCCACTACAGGGAAAAACAAGGACGAGTATCTGGTTACTTGGCAAAAACAGTATTTGCTGAAACCTATGTCGGTAGTGAAAGAGACGGATGGCGACGTAATCTATCCGGGCAGTATCATCAGGGGCGATTCGTTCTTGAAAGGAGTATACGACCCATTGGTACTAGAGAACGAATTTAATCCCGTAACTCTGTCTATGACATTGAGAGGAAATATTAATGTATCTACTCAGGTAAAACCGAAACTGAGTGATGTTCGTAGTGCGATGAATGATCTTTTGGCAAAGCAAAAAGAGAATATAGACTACAATTATGTACCTGCTATTTGGAATTTCGAAAGCCACGAAATCACGACCGAAGAGAGTATGAAGATAGCTCTGAAGATACACGCTTCGGTAGCCCTTACAAGCGGTATTGCCAAGGCAGACTTCAACTACGAACAGAATAAAAACAGTAGCTCGCAAGAGAAGTATATAATGGTAGCTTTCCGCCAAGTGATGTATAATGCAGCTATCGACCCCAAACACTATACACAGTGGATAAACGGCAATATCAACGTAAAAGATATGGGCGAATACGAACCTCTCTACATAAGCAGCATAGAGTACGGACGAACCGGGTATATACTTGTACAGACTACTCAGTCGGCATCCGAGACAATGCAGATGATAAAAGCATCTATCTCGGTAGCTACGGGATACGTACAAGGAGAGGCAGATACGAAGTACTCCGAGCAATTCAAAAAATTGTTTAGCGAAAACAAGGTAAAGATAAAAATCTACGGAGGTCCTGTAGCATTGGGTAATAAAGTTACCGATTACAATGGATTTATGGAATTCGTTAAAATGCCTAATGCAGAGACTCTTACTAAAACAAGTGTTCCTGTATCGTACAAAGTACGTCGCCTGAAAGACAATACTTTGGTGGACGTCCTCGATACCTATACCGAAAGTAAATTCGAGTTACGCGATTAATGGAAATAGTAGTTTGAAATATAGAAAACCCAAATAAACTACAATATCGTTGCTTTACGCACAACCCGAGGGTGAGGAATAGGTAATCCCAACAGCCTTACCTTCGGGTTTTTATAAAAAACTGTCTGCCTCGTTGCAACATTTTCGGCTTTTCGGAGTCTTATACATACGTAGCAGACAAAACAAACTCCCAAACGGAAGAAAAAATTTTTAACAAATAAAATAGATAAAAAAGATGAAAAAAAGATTTTCAGACATTGCATTAGTACTCGTCGCAGTAGCGGCAATAGCCTTTACAGGCTGTAAGAAAGACAACCCCAGAATCGAAGGTCAATGGATTTCAGAAGTTTATAAGGACTATCAAATATTCGATATATCTTATACCTTTGACGGCTTTGTGGTTTGGGGATTTCAGGACAGCGATCACCTTAATGCATATAAGGTAGGTTCAGACCACTATTTTTATAATACAGGCAAACACGTCAAGGGTTTGGCTCAGATAAATAAGAAAACAAAGAAATCCGGTATAATAATCTTTATGGGAGCCTACGGAAAACAAGAAATAGCATATAAAGACTTAACGGAAAAGTCTGTAACCCTTGTCCTTTTAGCGAATGATGGAAAAACTGTTATAGAAGAATATAAAATGATAAAAGCCCCTGTAAAAATCACTTTGATAGATGTAAAAGAAAAGAAGAGCTAAATAAAAACTATAAGTAATGTCAATATTAAGACCGACTCCTCAGCGTAGAGGGTCGGTCTTTTTGTGTGCTTCGCTTACGATACGCTTCTCCGCACTGCGTCCTCGAACCACGCCATAACCACTTTCTGCTGCAGGTCGATATCGAACGAAGAGTTATCGAGCAGTTTGGCGTCTTTGGCTCTGATAAGCGGGCTCTCTTTGCGGTGGGTGTCGCGGTAGTCGCGTTCTATGACGTTGTCGAGTACCGAGCGGTAATCGATAACGTCGCCCCTTGCTGTCAGTTCGTTGTAGCGGCGTCGGGCACGTACTTCGGCGTCGGCATCGACAAATATCTTCAGCTCGGCGTCGGGAAACACCACCGTGCCTATATCACGTCCGTCCATCACTATGCCCTTGGCAGCCCCCATCTCTTGCTGCCGACGAACCATCTCTTGCCGCACAAAATCGATGGTACTCACCCTGCTGGCGGCGTTGCCTACCTCCAGTGTGCGTATTTTATGCTCTACGTCGACTCCGTTGAGGAAGGTATGCTGCTCGTCGCCGACGTTTCGGAATGCGATGCGGAGGTTGCCTATCTCTCTCCGTAAACGCTCGCCGTCTATCGCATTATCGGTTATAATGCCGTTTTGGATACCGAAATAGCCTACGGCACGGTACATAGCCCCCGTGTCGACATAGATGTATTCCACCTCTTTTGCCAGCCGTTTGGCGATAGTGCTTTTGCCGCACGACGAAAAACCGTCGATTGCTACTACTATTTTTTTATTCGGCATTGTTTCAGCGTGTTGTTTATGTGTTTGTAGATAACTGTTTTTATTGTAAAAGACTTACTTTACCCCGAACCCTTTGAGGTCTGCCGATACGGTGAAGTGTAGTGTCGGGTTGCCGCTCTGGAACTGTGCCAAAGCCATAGACACACGGAAATCTTTCA
>ERZ772917.1190-NODE-1190-length-15876-cov-18.613994_pt1 | contig 15876 bp, 13 predicted proteins | sample MGYA00511187_ERZ772917 | MGnify/ENA primary metagenome ERZ772917 (study PRJEB29015, sample SAMEA2737925) | human oral metagenome | biome: human oral; feature: human-associated habitat; material: dental | place: China | collected 2012 ... | reverse complement strand
CCACGACCCCTTGACCCCCAGTCAAGTGCGCTACCAAGCTGCGCCACAGCCCGTCTCCTCGCGGCGCAATGCCGCTCGGAACGAGTAGAACCCTAGCCCATGGGGTGCCCGCTCTCGAAATCGATGGGTCGTGACCCCGGTCACCGTTGTCTCCAGGGCGCTCCGGTCGGGCATCTTCCCTCATGGCGATGAGAAGACGACGGGCGGTGTCTTTCAGGTGGTCTCCAACCAGGCGCGCACACCGCCGGCGAGGTTTATGAGTGCCCCGGTGTATCCGGCCGCCGTGAGTGCCTCAATCGCCTTGGCCGAGCGCACCCCGGCGGCACAGACCACCACCGTCTCGCGGGTGGCGTCCAGCTCTCCCATGCGCTCGACAACCTCTCCCAGCGGGATATGAAGCGCCCCGGGCATGGGGCGTTCGGCGATTTCGTCGGCCTGGCGCACATCGAGCAGGGTGAACTCTTCGCCGGGCCGCTCGCCCGCTGCCAGGCGCTCCCGCAACTGGACGGCGCTGATCTCCCTCATCTGATCCTCCTCATTGGTCGGCCGCGGGCCGGCGCCGCAGGCCCGCCCATTGTCTTCAAGGTCGGTCATGGTCGGCGCGCTCCCGCACACGGCGCATTCCGGATTGCGTTGCACGGGCAGCTCGCGCACACGAGCACCCCAGGCATCAATGAGGAGTAGGCGTCCCACTAGCGGCTCCGCTCCGCCGACGATCAGCTTGAGTGCCTCTGCGGCCTGCATGGTCCCCACCAGGCCCGGCAGCACCCCGAGGACGCCGCCGTGGGCGCAGGAGACCACCGAGCCGGCCGGTGGCGGCTCGGGGTGCAGGCAGCGGTAGCAGGGGCCCTGGCGCGCATCGAAGACCCCCACCTGCCCGTCGAAGCGGAGCACGGCCCCATGCACAAGGGGCACCCCGGTCATGACGCAGGCGTCATTGACCAGGTAACGGGTCGGGAAGTTATCGCTCCCGTCCAGGACGACGTCGTAGCCGGCCAGCACCTGTAAGGCATTGGCCGCTGTGAGCCGCCTGCGGTGGGTGACCACATTGACATCCGGGTTGAGCGCCCGGATTGCCTGGTGCGCCGAGTCCACCTTGGCCGTCCCAACCCTCCCGGTGGTGTGAATGACCTGCCGCTGCAGGTTGGATACGTCAACGGCGTCATTGTCAATGACCCCCAGTGTCCCCACCCCGGCGGCAGCCAGGTAGAGGAGCGCGGCCGAACCGAGTCCACCGGCCCCGACCACCAGCACCCTGGCGGCGCGAATGCGCTGCTGCCCGCGCACCCCGATTCCGGGCACGAGCATATTGCGGCTGTACCTGACTCGCTCGGCCTCAGTGAGCGGCACCAGGCGCTCTGGGGCAACCACGCTCTGCGAGCCGCGGATCGTCGACGCTCCTCGGCCCGCAGGCGCCCGTAAATTCACCGGCTTGAGCACGCCCGCTCCTGCTCACACGTGCACCCGGTGGGCCAGGCCATCCAGCCCCGCCCACCGGGCACAATCCCGCGTGAGGACGGGACCCTACTTGCGCAGGCCCCGGTAGCGGGTGATGAGCTGACGCGTCGAGGAGTCCTGGGCCTCCAGCGCGGCGTCGTCGCCCTGGACGGCGGGCGCGATCTGAAGGGCGAGCTTCTTACCCAACTCCACCCCCCACTGGTCGAAGGAGTCAATGCCCCACACAATGCCCTGGGTGAAGGTGATGTGCTCGTACAGGGCGATGAGCTGCCCCACCACCGAGGGGGTCAGGGCGGGGGCGAGAATCGACGTCGTCGGCTTGTTGCCGGCGAAGACGCGGGCCGGGACGATCTCCTCCGGTGTGCCCTCAGCGCGCACCTCCGCAACGGTCTTGCCGAAGGCCAGGGCGGCGGTCTGCGCCAGGTAGTTGGACAGGAATAGTTCGTGGACGTCCACTCCCCCGTCCTTGATGGGGTGGGCGGGGTTGGCTACGGCAATGAAGTCCGCGGGGATGAGCTGGGTGCCCTGGTGGATGAGCTGGTAGAAGGCGTGCTGACCGTTGGTGCCCGGCTCGCCCCAGAAGACCTCCCCAGTCTCCGTGGTCACGGGCGTGCCGTCCCAGCGCACGGACTTGCCATTGGACTCCATGGTCAGCTGTTGGAGGTAGGCGGCGAATCGATGCAGGTACTGGGCGTAGGGCAGGATGGCGTGGGAGCCGGCCTTGAAGAAGTTGACATACCAGACGTTGAGCAGGCCCATGAGCATGGGGACGTTCTCGGCCGGCGCCTTAGTGGCGAAGTGCTCGTCGACGGCGTGGAAGCCGGCCAGGAACTCCGCGAAGTTCTCCGGGCCAATGGCCACAGCCAGCACGGTGCCCACGGCGGAGTCCACCGAGTAGCGTCCGCCCACCCAGTTCCAGAACCCGAAGGCGTTGTCCGGGTCGATACCGAAGGCGGCGACCTTGTCCAGGGCCGTGGACACGGCCACGAAATGCTTGGCGATGGCGCCCTCGGTGGAAACGCCCTGCGCCTTCAACGCTCCCAAGAACCAGTCGCGGGCCATGCGGGCATTGGTGAGAGTCTCCAGAGTGGTGAAAGTCTTGGAGGCGATAATGAACAAAGTGGTCTCGGGGTTGAGGTCCTTGACCTTCTCGGCGCAGTCGGTGGGATCAATATTGGAGATGAAACGGCAGGCCAACCCCTCCTGAACGTAGGGCTTGAGCGCCTCATAGACCATGACCGGTCCCAGGTCGGAGCCGCCAATACCAATGTTGACCACTGTCTCAATGCGCTTGCCGGTGATACCGGTCCACTCCCCCGAGCGGACGCGGTTGGCGAAGGCGTAGATCTTCTCCAGGACCTCGTGGACGTCGGCGATGACGTCCTGGCCGTCGACCTTCAGGGTGTCGGTGGCGGGGCGCCGCAGGGCGGTGTGCAGGACGGCCCGGTCCTCGGTGATATTAATGTGCTCCCCGGCGTACATGGCGTCGCGCCGTCCGGGCACATCAACCTCCTCGGCCAACTGGGCGAGGGCGTCGCGGACCTCGTCGGTCAGAAGGTTCTTGGACAGGTCGACGAAGAGGTCACCTATCTCATAGGAGAAGCGATCGGCGCGCTCGGGGTCGTCGGCGAACCAGGCGCGCAGGTCAGGGGTGAAGGTGTCATGAAGATCGGTGAGGCGCTTCCAGGCAGGTGTGGTGGTGGGGTCAACCGGGTTCAGCATGCCTACAGTCTATGGGCCTCCGGTCCGCTCGCCCAGCCTCTGCCGGCGAGCTCCTTGCGCCCGGGCACCCCGGGTACCAGTCGACGGGAGGGACTCCCGGGCGCACGGCTGCGCCCACGAGGGCGAGCAGGGCGACAAGGCGGTCACTAGGTCACTGAGGGCGGGACGGCCGGCCCGGCCCTTATAGACCGGCTGCTGGGGAACCGTTGTGTCGTGAGACGATGGGGTTCAGGCGCCTACGGCGAGGCGCGTGAGCTCATCGTGCTGGGGCACGCCCGCACTGCGGGGCGCGAGGGTCTCCCAGGTGCCCTCCCCCACTACGACGGCCGCGAGGAGGCCGAGGAGGACCAGGCCGCTGAGATGGGGGCCGAGGGGGACGATCGCGAGGCAGAGCAGGCAGGCCACGGCGCGGGAGTGGTAGAACCTGCGCGCATTGCGCAGCCGGACGACCGCGAACATGGACATGAAGACCAGGGTGCCGCCGCATAGGAGCATGGAGGTCTCCAGGTCCACATAGTGGTGCGGCTCGGCCATAATGTGGTGGAGCCCGACGGCGGTGGTAATCAACCCGGCGACAAGGGCCAGGTGCCCGTAGACCAGGAGACTGCGCACCGCATAGAAGGGTGTGGTCGCACGCGAGATGTAGTGCTCCATAAGGTTGAGGTTGTGGTGGAAGTAGGTCCACCACAGACCACCCACCAGGGTGAAGGCCGTGACGAGGCTGGCCAGGTCGGTCCAGTCCAGGTGGGCGAGCTCGGCCTGCGGGGTGGCGATGGACACGACCGTCTCGCCCAGGGCCACGATAATGAGGAGGCTGAAGCGTTCGACGACGTTGCCGACATCGTAGCGCTGGGTGCTCATGGCACCGGCGTGGAGGAACGGTCCGGCGATCTCCCACAGGGCCGCCACGGCCCACATGACCATCTGGACGGTACCGCCCAGGGCCGCGCCCCCGAGCAGGAGCGGGCCCTGGATGAGTGTGGTCGTGAGGTCCATGCGGAAGGCGCGGCTGTTCTCGCCTCGGGCCAGCATGACGGTAATGAGGAGGCGCGCCCCCCAGCAGGAGACGGCGAAGACCATGGCCCGCTCGCCGAAGGCCTGGGGCACCGCGGCGGCTGTGCCCATGGCAATGAGCATGAGGAGCATGACCGTGAAGCGGTGCCTAGTGGTGGAGGCATCGCGGATGGAGGATTGGATGGTGACAAGGCACCACTGCCAGTACAGGAGGGCCAGGAGGACTACCGCGTGAACGAGTCCGGTCCAGCCCGGCTCGCCCCGGATGACGCCGCTGAGCTCGGTGATGAGAAAGACGTAGACGAGGTCGAAGAAGAGCATGACCGGGTCGACGGCCCGGTGCGGGAGCACAGGGCGGGACGCGGCGGGATTCTGGGCAGTCATCGCGGGTCACCCTAGCGGCTCGTGGGGCGGGTACGGATCCTGAACCGGGCGGTACAGGCATCCTCTCTCCCTGCGCGGCCTGGGCCTGAGGCGGGCCGACGGCGCAGGAGAGGCCCGGCGTTGGCCCACCACGGGCTCACCAAGAGCCCACTAAGCACTTAGGGGCTCAGTCCTCCAGGTCCAGGACCGTCCGGATCGCGTTGAGGGCCAAGGGGAAGCCTATGTATGGGAAGATCTGGACCAGGACCGCCAGGATCTTCTCACGGCTGTTGCCGGCCGCAATGGCCCCCCGCACGTGGAGCGGCACTTGGCGCTCCAGGCCCAGGGCCGTCAGGGCGCACAGGCCCACGATCTCCCGGGTCGCCACATCCAGGCCCTCACGTGTCCAGAGGTCACCGAAGAGGAAGTCGGTGAGGAAGCCGGGGACGGCCTGCCCGTAGGGCTCGGGCAGGGGCGCGAAGGTGTCCACGATCTCCGTTCCGTAAAGAGGCTCCTGGATGGCGCGCCCGCGCTCGTGGCGGTCCTCGTCCGTGACCGTGGCCGCATCCGGCAGCGGGAGGCTGACGCCGTGGTCCTGGAGGACCTCGTCCAGGATCCCCAGGGCGTTGAGCGTACGCGGGAAGCCGATGAAGGGCGCCAGGGAGTAGATGGTCTCGCGCAGGGTCAGGGGCTCGTTGCCCACGCGCAGGGCGGCCCCCAGGTGCGCACGCAACTGGGGAAGAGCCTGAAGGGTGGCCAGGACGGTTACTGTGGCGAGCTCGCGCTCGGCGTCAGACAGTTCCCCGGTGGAGAAGACGTCGCTGAAGATGACGGTCTGGAGTATCCGGCCGAGCTCGGGGTCCTTCTCGAAGGGTGCGGTGGCTCCTGCCCCGAAGAGGCGGTGGTAGACCTGGGCTGCCTGCTCGTCACGGCTCGTCATGGTGTGCTCCTTGCCAGTACCGGTAACAGGGGTGAGCATTGCACCGGGGCCGGCCCGGCGCCAGGTACTCCCGGTGCCCCCCACGGCCCGGGGCGGGGACGGACCGCCCTGTCACGGGCAGGGGGGTCAGCGACGCTGCCGCTTCTCCCGCACGCGCACCCCGATCTGGATGGGGGTGCCCACGAAGCCGAACTCCTCGCGCAGGCGGCGCTCAATGAAGCGACGGTAGCCGGCGTCCAGGAAGCCGGTGGTGAAGATGACAATGCGCGGAGGGGCCACCTGCACCTGGGTGGCGAAGAGGATCCTGGGCTGCTTACCACCGCGCACCGGGTGCGGGGCGGCGGCCTGAAGCTCACCGAGGAAGCCGTTGAGGCGCCCAGTGGGCACGCGCGTGGTCCACCCCTCCAGGGCGGCGTCCAGGGCGCGCACAAGCCGGTTGGTGTGCCAGCCGGTGCGGGCCGCCAGATTAATGTGCGGGGCCCAGGACACGTGGGCCAGGTCCTGCTCGACCTCCCGGCGCAGCATTGCCTGGCGCTCCTCATCCACCAGGTCCCACTTATTGTTGACCAGCACCAGGGCGCGTCCAGCGTCGAGTACCTGCTCAATGACGCGCACATCCTGTTCCGTCACCGGCTCGGAGGCGTCCAAAAGGACGACGGCGACCTCCGCCTTCTCAATGGCCCCCTGGGTCCGCAGCACCGCGTAGTAGTCGGCTCCCCGCGCCTGACGCACGCGGCGGCGGATGCCGGCGGTGTCGACGAACACCCACTGGCGCCCATTGAGCTCAATGACCTCGTCGACCGGGTCGCGGGTGGTTCCGGCGACCTCATTGACGACAACGCGCTGGGCGCCGGCAATGGAGTTCAGCAGAGAGGACTTGCCGACATTGGGGCGCCCCACCAGGGCAATACGGTGCAGGCCCGCCTCGGGGGCGGGGCCCGCGACAGCCGAGACCTCGGGCAGGACCTCCATGACGGCGTCCAAGACGTCGCCACTGCCACGTCCGTGCAGGGCCGACACGGAGTGGGGCTCGCCCAAACCGAGGCCCCACAGGGCGGCGGCGTCGCCCTCCTGAGCCGGGGAGTCAACCTTGTTGGCGGCCACAACCACCGGTTTGCCGCTGCGGCGCAGCATCCGCACAATCTGGGCGTCGGATTCGGTGACGCCGACCTGGGCGTCCACGACGAGCAGCACTGCGTCGGCCATCTCCATGGCAGCCTCGGCCTGGGCGGCCACCGAGGCGTGCAGCCCCTTAACATCAACCTCCCAGCCGCCGGTGTCCACAATGGTGAACCGGCGCCCCGCCCACTCGGCCGGGTAGGAAACGCGGTCGCGAGTAACCCCCGGGACGTCCTGGACAACGGCGGCGCGACGGCCCAGGACGCGGTTGACGAGCGTGGACTTGCCGACATTGGGGCGGCCGAGGACGGCCAGCACCGGCAGGCCCGGCTCGACGGCGTCGGCGCGGGGCAGCTCCCCGTCCTGACCCAGCAGGACGAGATCCTCCTCGTCGAGCTCGTAGCCCTCCAGGTCCGCGCGCAGGGCCCGGGTGCGCAGCAGATCCTGCGCATCGCGCTCGGCGTCCTCGTTCACCCGGGCCTCAATAAGGCCCAGGACGTGCTCGACGGTCTCCTCCAGGCTCATCTGCGAGGTGTCAACCAGGGTGACGCCCTCGGGTGCGGTGAGGAACTGGGAGACGGTGGCGTCATCGCGGTCGCGGCGCACCACCTGATCGCGCAGGGCGGTGGCGTTCACGCTCTTGCCCGCGGCCTGAAGATCCCCGGCCCGGCGCGCCAGGCGCGCCTCCTCCGAGGCCGTGATCAGCAGGCGCACAGTGGCATCGGGGGCGATGACCGTGGTGACGTCGCGGCCCTCGGCCACGATCCCGGCGCCACCGGAGAAGCAGCGCTCCAGCCCTTGGGCCTCGGTGCGGATAATCTCGCGTTGAAGACGGGCGAGCTCTGCGCGCACATCCAAATTCGTGGCCACCTGGGAGACGACGGCCGCCACATGCGGCTCACGGATGGCCCGAGTAATGTCCACCCCGTCGCACACCACGTCCGGGGCCTGCGGGTCCACCCCCATGTCCAGGGGCATGGCCGCCACGGCGCGGGCGACGGCGGCGGCGTCGGCCAGGTCAATACCCTCATGCTCGCACCACCAGGCGGCCGCCCGATACATGGCCCCAGTGTCCAGGTAGGCCAGGCCCAACTCGGTGGCCACCCGTTTGGAGACGGTGGACTTGCCCGAGCCGCTCGGCCCGTCAATGGCCACGACAATACCCATATGCGCCTCCTCAAGGCCTTGTGGACACAATCCGGGCCAAGCGTCGCACACGCAGCTCGCTGCGCACTCGCCGGACCCCGATGACCCCGCCCACACCCGCACCGCTATCGCCCATGAACTCACCGGTGCCTTCAGGAGCGCACCACGCGCCAGCCCTTGGCGTCCAGGGCCTTCTCCAGGCGCTGGGCGGCGCCGGGCAGTACCGACAGCAGGGCCAGGCCGGCGCGCTGCCCCGGGGAGTGCTCCAGGGCGAAGTCCTCAATATTGACCCGCGCATCCCCGACATCAACGAAAAGCCTGCCAAGCTCGCCGGAGGAGTCGGGCACGAGCACCTGGACCTGCGCGTAGCGGCTGGGCGCCCCGCCGTGCTTGCCGGGGATGCGCGCCCGGCCGGCATTGCCCCGGGTCATGATCGCCGTGACCGCGCCGACGGCACCAGGGGCAATGGTCGCCGCCCGCCCGGGAGCGGTGTAGTCGGGGCCGGCGGGGTCGACGGCGGCCGGCTCAATCCCGGCGATGAGGGTGTCCAGATCCTGGCGGATCTGGCGCAAAAGGCCGGTAACTGGGCCGGCGTTGCCCACCACGATCGCCGACCACAGGCGCGGGTCGGAGGCGGCAATGCGAGTGACGTCGCGCACCCCCTGACCGGCTAACGCCAGGGCCGTCTCAGGCATCCCCTCCAGGCGGGCGGCCACCAGGGAGGAGACCAGCTGGGGCACGTGGCTGACGGCGGCCACGGCCGTGTCGTGCTCGGCGGCCCGCATGCGCACGGGCGTGGCGCCCACGTCCACGGCGAGATTGCGCACCACCAGTTCGGCGGCGGGTGTGGCGCCGTCGCCCACCACCACCCAGGGGCGCCCGGCGAAGAGGTCGGAGTCGGCCGCCGCCGCCCCTGAGCGCTCCCGACCGGCCATGGGATGGGAGCCTACATAGCGGCTGGCGTCCTGGCCGGCGCGGGCGCGCACCTGGGCGGCCACACGCTCCTTGACGGAGGCCACGTCAGTGACCACCGCGTGAGGGTGGGCGGCCAGGGCGTCAAGGACCACCTGGGCGGCCACATCGGGGGGCGTGGACACAACCACAATCTGGGGCTCGGCGTCGTCGTGACTGCGCGGATGCCCGGCACCCATATCCCGGGCCAGGGCCAGGGAAGTCGGTGAGGTATCGGCTAACTGGACCTCGATGCCCGCCCCCGACAGGGCCAGGGCCAGGGAGGTTCCCAACAGGCCCGTGCCAATGACCAGGACCGGGCCGGTGGTCGACATTATGGGCGCCGCCCGGGGCGCATCGGCGTCGGGAGCCGGCATCACAGCCCGACCTCCTGCTGCAGGGCCGTGATCTCCTCGCCGCTGAGGGCCCGCACCGCCCCGGGCTTGAGGGAGCCAATGCGCAGGGGCCCGAGCCTGGTGCGTGACAGACGGATGACCGGGTGGCCCACGGCGTCGAACATGCGCCGCACGATCCGGTTCTTCCCCGAATGCAGGGTGATCTCCACAATGGAGCCGCGTGGCCCGGTGTCCTTGACCACGACCCGGTCGGCCCGTACCGGGCCGTCCTCCAGCTCGATGCCGCGCTTGAGCTTGCGCGGCACCCACGGCTCCACCCGTCCCTGGACGATGGCCACATAAGTTTTGGCGACCTCGAAGCTGGGGTGCATGAGGCGGTGGGAAAGCTCGCCGTCGTTGGACAGCAGCAACAGCCCTTCCGTTTCAGTGTCCAGGCGCCCCACGTGGACCAGGCGGACGCCCCCGGGGGCCCCAAGCTCCTGGGCGTGCTCGGCCACCCACCGCTGGGCGTACTGGGCGACCGTGGGCCGCCCCTGGGGGTCCTCCATGGTGACGACCACTCCAGCGGGCTTGTGCACCATGAGGGTAATGATCTCCGGGTTGGTGAGCAGCCGGGAGCCATCGACACGGATCTCCTGGGATACGGGGTCCACGCGCAGGCCCGGCTCAGTGACCACGAATCCGTCCACACTCACCCGTCCGGCGGCAATCATCTGCTCGCAGGCGCGCCGAGAGGCCAGGCCGGCGTGGGCCAGGACCTTCTGGAGGCGCTGGCCACCGGCCACGTGCGGGTCCTCGACCCCTCCGCGCCCGGCCCGCCGGCGGGAGGCGACCAGTTCGGCCTCCTCGTCCTCCCCCAGGGCTTCAGCGTCAAAAGAGGCCAAGAGCCTCGGGTCGGCGTCCTCGTCAAGCTCCTCGACGTCGTCGGGGTCGTAGAACTCCTCAGTTCCGAAGTCGCCCTGGTGGGGCAGGTCGCGTGCGCTCACGTCAGACTCCTCGCTGTCATCTCGGTCTCGATTTCGCCCAGTGTCGAGGCGTCGGGCAGATAGGGCGCCAGTGGCGCCAACTCCTCCAGGGTGTCAATGCCCAGGAACTCCAAGAACTCGGTGGTGGTGCGGTACAGCAGCGCCCCAGTGGGCTCAGCGCCAACCTCCTCGATTAAACCCCGGGCCTGGAGGGTGCGCACCACCGAGTCGACATTGACCCCACGGATGGCGGCAATGCGCGCGCGGGTCACCGGCTGGCGGTAGGCGATGACGGCCAGGGTCTCCAGAGCGGCCTGACTCAAGCGGGCGGTGGCCCCGCCCACCACGAAGCGCTCGACCAGCCCGGAGTGCTCAGGGGCCGAGGCCAGGCGCCAGCCCCCGGCGGCGCGGCGCAAGACGAACCCATGGACGCGGGCCCCGGGGGCCCGCCCCCGGTACTCGGCGGCAAGGTCCTCCATGAGCCCCGTGGCCGCCGGCTCGTCCAACCCGAGGGCCTCGGCCAGGGCGCTGGTGGGCACGGGCTCATCGGCGACGACGAGGATGGCCTCGGCGGCGGCGCGCAATTGATCGCGGGGCACCACCGGGGCGTCCTGATGCCGGCTCATGCGAACTCCTCCTCCACGTCGGGTCCTATCATGCCGCTCAGGTCGTTGTCGGGGCCGCACCAGGTCACTCGGATCTCCCCCATGGGCGTCTCCTGGTCCAACTCGACACTGCCCTGGCGGTGCAAAATGAGCAGGGCCAGGAACCGGGCCACAACCACGGCAGTGCTGGTGGCCCCCTCAATGAGCTCGGTGAAGGTCGTCGCACCCCACTGGCGCAGCCGCAGGGCCATGAGGTTCATCTGCTCCCCCACGGGCACGCGCTCATGGAGGTGGACGGTCTGGACGCCCGGGTCGGCGGGGCGGGTGAGGGCGGCGGCCGCCATGCGGGCAAGCCCCTGCGGGGTGATAGTGGACACGAGCCGGGGCAGGAGGGCCGCCAGGTGGGGTTCCAGCCCCACGACACGGGGATGGCAGCGGGCGGCGTCCTCGGCGCGGTCGCGCAGGTCCGCCGCCGCCTGCTTGTAGGCCCGGTACTGCAGCAGGCGGGCGAAGAGCAGGTCCCGGGCCTCCAGGAGCTCCAGGTCCTCGTCGGGCTCCCCGGGTTCGTGGGGCAGGAGCTGGTGGGCTTTAAGCGCCAGGAGCGTGGCGGCCACGACCAGGAATTCGCTGGCGCGCCCCAGGTCCCAGTCGGCGCGCATGTGGGCGATGAAGTCGTCGGTGACCTCTGCCAGGGCCAGTTCGGTGACATCGAGCCGGCGGCGGGCGATCAGGGCCAGGAGCAGGTCGAAAGGACCCTCGAACTGGGGCAGGTTCACCGAGAAACCGGGCAGCCGGACCGCAGCGGTATGGGACTGCGGGGGCGGCCCAGGGGGTGCCGGGGGGCCGACCGCCGGGTTAAGCGACATTGCCGCGGTCAATGAGCTCCCGGGCCAGGCGGCGGTAAGCCTCAGCACCGGGGTGGGAAGGGGCGTAGCTGGTGATCGGTTCACTGGCCACGGAGGCGTCCGGGAACTTAATGGTGCGCCGGATGCGGGTATCGAAAAGCTTGTCGCTGAAGGCTTGGGCCAAACGCTCCAGGACCTCCCGGGAGTGCAGAGTGCGCGGATCAACCATGGTGGCCAGGATGCCGTCAATCTGTAACCGGGGGTTGAGCCGGTCCCGCACCCGGTCCACGGTCTCCACTAGCAGGGCCACGCCGCGCAAGGCGAAGAACTCGGTCTCCAAGGGGATAATAACGCCGTGGGAAGCGGTCAGGGCGTTGATAGTCAGCAGCCCCAGAGAAGGCTGACAATCCACTAAAATGGCGTCGTAGTCGTCCAGGATGGGGCGCAGCACGCGAACCAGGGCCTGCTCGCGGGCCACCTCATTGACGAGTTGGACTTCAGCGGCGGACAGGTCGATATTGGCCGGCACAATGTCCAGGCCCGGTGTGGTGGTGGGCTGGATGATGGGGCGCACATCAGGGCGGGCGGCCACCAGCACGTCATAGACGGTGGAGTCCAACTCGTGGGCGTTGATCCCCAGCCCCGCGCTGGCGGCCCCTTGGGGGTCGAAGTCGACGATGAGGATCTTGCGGCCATACTCGGCCAGAGCGGCGCCCAGGTTGATTGTGGTGGTGGTTTTGCCGACGCCGCCTTTCTGGTTGCACATCGAAATGACGCGGGCCGGCCCGTGCGACTCCAGTGGCGCAGGGTCGGGAAAGACTCTCCCCTCCTCTTTCTTCTCCTCGGAAGAGGGCCTATCAAGCAGTCCAGGGTGATCGGAGTCGTTCACAAACGTCAGCCTAGTCGACACTGGCCCGGTAACGGCTTCGACCCGCGCGCGGGCCGTTGTACCTCATGTCGGAACGCCGGTGAAACCGGCTTGCACCCGCCGGTGCCGAGGGCGGGAAAACCGGATAAGCAGTGCGGTTCGGACTCAACCCAGGGCACGGGGATGGCTGGTGGCGTAGACCTCGCGCAGCTGGTTGACGGTGACTTTCGTATAGATCTGGGTGGTGGTGACTGAGGCGTGCCCGAGCATCTCCTGGACTACGCGCACGTCCGCGCCGCCGGCCAGCAGGTGCGTGGCGAAGGAGTGGCGCAGGGTGTGCGGGGAGATGCTGCGCTCCTGGGGGGCGTCCGGCCCGCTCAACTGAGCGCGCTGGGCGGCCTGCTGAAGTACTCCCCAGGCGCTCTGGCGTGAGAGCGGACGGCCCAGGGTGTTGAGGAAGACCTCGGGCACTCCCCTGCCCTTGGAGGCCAGCTCGGGGCGTCCCCGGACCAGATAGGCCTCCAGGGCCCGCCAGGCGCAGGCCCCCATGGGCACAATGCGCTCCTTGCGCCCCTTGCCCAGCAGGCGCAGGCAGCCGGTGGAGGCATCCAGGTCGTCCACGACCAGGCCCACGGCCTCAGAGATGCGCGCACCGGTGGCGTAGAGCAGTTCCAGCAGGGCCCGGTCGCGCAGGCCGGCCGGGGAGTCGTCGCCACCAGCGGACTCCAGCAGGCGCTGGACCTCTGAAACGGTCAGGGCCTTGGGCAGGCGCCGGCCCACCTGCGGGGGGTGCACGGCCGCAGACGGATCATCATCCGTCAGGCCTTCTTCGTGAAGGAAACGATGCCAGCCGCGCACCGCCGTCACCGTCCGGGAGGCCGAGGAGGAGGCCAGCGCCCTGCCGCCGTCCCGGCCGGTGCGCAGGGCCTGAAGGAAGTCGGTGACGTCCTCCTCAGTGGCCTGGCCGGGGTCCATGGTGCCGTGAGCCCGCAGGAAATCGGCGTAACGGCTCAAATCCCGTTCGTAGGCGCTCAGAGTATTAGGGCTCAACCCGCGTTCAACGCGCAGGTGCGCCAAGTACCCGCGCAGGGTGCGCTCGAGTGCGTCCCTGGGCGGGGTCAGTGGGTTCTGGGCGGTGTCCGTGGCCGGTTCTCAACTGGGGAGAAGACCAGAGGCCAGGCCCAGGCCCACGACAATCGAGTCGGCGGTATCCCCGCCGCCGTCGGGGAAGAACTTGGTGAGGAGCCCCAGCCCCACAATGGTGGCGACCCACACCAGGGCCACGCCAACCGTAATGCGGTCCAGGTTCCGCTCGGCGACACCAGAGGTGCCCGCCGAAGAGGAAACACCGCCCCCGAACATGTCCGACAGGCCGCCGCCCTTCCCCTTGTGCAGGAGGATCGACATAATGAGGAAGAAGCTCGAGAGCACGAGCAGCACCTGAAGAGCAATGCGCAGGATGTTCATGTCGTGGTCCCCTCGTCGGTGTCGCGCGAGGCCCGGCGCGCAGCCGCGGCCCGGCCCGACTCTACCCGAGATGCCCGCCGGGGTCCGAGCACCTGGCTGTGAGGTGTCCGGACCCCGGCGGGGTACGTCTGGTGCGCCGGCGCGCGATCAGGCGTAGAAGCGGGCCATGGCCCCGAAGGAATCGGCCTTCAGTGAGGCGCCGCCAACAAGGGCGCCATCAATGTCGGCCTGAGCCATGAGCTCCTTAATGTTGCCCGGCTTGGCGCTGCCGCCGTAGAGAATGCGGGTGGCCTCGGCGGTGTCCTCGCCGTAGTCGGCGCGCAGGGCCTCGCGAATGGCCCCGCAGACCTCCTGGGCGTCCTCGGCGGTGGCCGTCTCACCGGTGCCAATGGCCCAGATGGGCTCATAGGCGATGACGATCTTGGCGACGTCCTCAGCTTGCCAACCAGCCAGGGCGGCGCGGATCTGGGCCAGAACGAACTCGACGTGGGTGCCGGCCTTGCGAATCTCCAGGGCCTCGCCGCAGCACAGGATCGGGGTCATGCCCGCGTCCAGGACCTTGCGGGCCTTGGCGCCGACCAGCTCGTCGGACTCGCCATGGTACTCGCGGCGCTCGGAGTGGCCCATGACCACGTAGGTGCAGCCGAGCTTGGTGAGCATCGCGGTGGAGACCTCACCGGTATAGGCGCCGTTGTCGTGCACGGAGACGTCCTGGGCGCCGTACTTGATGTCGAGGTTGTCGGCGTCGACGATCGTCTGCACGGTGCGGATGTCGGTGAAGGGCGGGATGACCAGGACCTCGCACTTGGCGTAGTCGTGGTCGTCGTCCTTCAGGGCCATGGCCAGGCCCTGAACCAGGTGGTTGGCCTCGAGGTGGTCGAGGTTCATCTTCCAGTTGCCCGCCATGAGCGGGATGCGGTTCGTCATGGTGGATCAGCCTTCCAGGACAGCGATGCCGGGCAGGGTCTTGCCCTCGAGGAGCTCGAGGGAGGCGCCGCCACCGGTGGAGATGTGGGAGAAGGTGGACACGTCGAATCCGAGCGTGCGGACGGCGGCGGCGGAGTCGCCCCCGCCGATGACGCTGAAGGCGTCGGAGGCGGAGATCGCCTCGGCGACGGCCTTGGTGCCCGCGGCGAAGGCGGGGAACTCGAAGACGCCCATGGGGCCGTTCCACACGACGGTCTTGGACGACGCGATGGCCTGCGCGAAGAGCTCGCGGGTCTTCGGACCGATGTCCAGGCCCATCTGGTCGTCCGGGATGGCGTCGGAGGGCACGATGGTGGCGGGGGCGTCGGCCTTGAACTCGGGCGCGACGACGGTGTCGACGGGCAGGAGGAGCTCGACGCCGCGCTCCTTGGCGGTGGCCAGGTAGCCCTTGACGGTGTCGACCTGGTCCTTCTCGAGCAGCGAGGTGCCCACCCCGTGGCCCTGGGCGACCATGAAGGTGTAGGCCATGCCGCCGCCGATGAGGAGGCGGTCGGCCTTGCCCAGAAGGTTGGCGATCACGCCGAGCTTGTCGGAGACCTTCGATCCGCCCAGCACCACCGTGTAGGGGCGCTCGGGGTTGTTGACGGCCCGGCCCAGGGACTCGATCTCCTTGCGCACGAGCAGGCCCGCGGCGGCCGGCAGGAGCTTGGCGACGTCGTAGACGGAGGCCTGCTTGCGGTGGACCACGCCGAAGCCGTCGGAGACGAAGACGTCGGCCAGGGCGGCCAGTTCGGCCGCGAAGGCGGCGCGCTCGGCGTCGTCCTTGGAGGTCTCGGCGGCGTTGAAGCGCACGTTCTCCAGCAGGACGATATTGCCGGGCTTGAGGGCGGCGACGGCGGCCTTGGCGCCCTCGCCCACGGTGTCGGGGGCCAGGGTCACCTCCACGCCGGTCACCTCGCGCAGGCGCTCGGCCACCGGGGCCAGCGAGTAGTCGGGGTTGACCTTGCCCTTCGGACGGCCCAGGTGCGCGACGATGATCACCTTGGCGCCGGCGTCCAGGAGGAGCCTGAGGGTGGGCAGGGCGGCCTGGATGCGGCCGTCGTCGGTGATGTTCTTGTCGGCGTCGAGCG
>ERZ772917.1189-NODE-1189-length-15882-cov-121.334176_pt1 | contig 15882 bp, 12 predicted proteins | sample MGYA00511187_ERZ772917 | MGnify/ENA primary metagenome ERZ772917 (study PRJEB29015, sample SAMEA2737925) | human oral metagenome | biome: human oral; feature: human-associated habitat; material: dental | place: China | collected 2012 ... | reverse complement strand
AGACTGACCACCCGCCTCACCAGGCCCTGCTGTCCGTCGCCGTCACCGTCTCCCCGGAGACCCGAGCGCCCGCGACAGCTGGGAGAAGTAGTTGTAGCGCTCCCACTCCGCTCGGTCACCGATGACATAGAGACGGCGCTTGGCACGGCTCGCCGCGACGTTGACCAGGTTGACAGTCTCCGACGCCCACGCCTTCGCCCCGGGGCGCTGGGGATCGCCTCCCAGGACGAGGAACACGACGTCGGCCTCACGTCCCTGTGCCGTGTGAATCGTGCCTCCCGCGAGCCCCGGGAACTCATCGCGCATCCTCCCCAGGGCTGTCGCGACGTCACGGAACGGCGAGATCGCGATGATCTGCGACGGCTTCACACCGCGGCGCCCCAAATCGACGATCAGCGTCCGCAACCTGTCGATCTGCTGTTGCTGAAGATGGCTCCCGCGTTCGTCGGCAGGGACATGGATCCAGGCGCTCGGTGGCACACGAGGCCCATCGGCGCCGTCGAAGAGGTCCGCAGGATCCGTGTGCGCGGCCACCCCGCTGATCATGATGCGGTTGTAGGCGATGGTGTTGCACAACGTGAACATGGGGTCGTCGCAGCGCCGGTGCACGGTCAACGGGGCACTGACCCACACCGGTCGTCCCTCCCGGTCCAGGGTCGTGCCGAAACGGGAGACCCGGTCGACAAGCGTCTGCACCGACGCCCCCGGCGGCAGCCACTGGCAGTCCACGCCGTAGTGGGCGGCGAGGTCCAGCATCGCCTTGCGCGGCATCGTCACCACGGGCTCGAGCTGGAGCGGGTCCCCGACGGCCACCACCCGCTTCGAGCGCCAGATCGCCCCGACGGCGTACTGGGGCGCCGCCTGCCCGGCCTCATCAATGAGCAGCCAGCCCAGGTCCTCCTGGCCGAGCCCGGCGAACATGCGGCCGTAGGACGCGAAGGTCGTCGACACGAGAGGCACGACGAGGAACAGCATCTGCCAGGCAGCACGAACCGTCTCACGGGGCAGGTTGCGCGGGGCCAGGCCGCCGACGACGTCCACGGCCGCCCGCAGCCCTTCCAGCATCTGGCCGGCCGCGTTGGCCAGGAAGTCCTCGTGCAGGCGCAGCGCCGCGAGGAAGAGCTGGGACCGTGCCTCGTCGATCTCGGCGTCGAGCCACGGGGTGCGCAGCTCGCGCTCCTCGCGGGTGCGCTGCCCGCTCGGCCAGGCCGCCCCCAGGCGCTGTCGGTACCTGGTCAGCCGTCCACGCAGCTGCACGGACTCCTCACCCGCCCGGGCATCTGCCTGTCGCAGGCCGCCCAGGGTGCGTTGCGCATCCTCGATCCGGCGGCGCAACGTACTCCCCTGTTCCTCGATCCGCTGCTGCTGCTCCTCCGCCTCCCTCAGCTCCCCCTCCACAGGAGCCATGGCCGCCCTCCACTCACGGGCGGCGCGCCCCAGCGACAGGAGGGTCTCGAGAACACTTGGGCGGGCGCTCATATGCCGGTCCCAGAGCTGCGCGGCCAGGTCCCGCCTGATGCGGGCGTCCTCGCGCTCCTGCTCGCTCAGATGCAGCGCCCGGGCGAGCTCGTCCAGCGCAGCGCTCAGCCTGCGCATCTCCTGGGCGGCACGCGCACGCTCATCCGCGATCTGCGCAAGACGGCTCTGACACCGGCGGACGTCGCACCGCATGTCGATGAGGAGGGCGACGCGCGCCTCGACCCGACGGAAGTCATCGCAGGCCTGCCTCCAGCTGCGCGCCGGCACCCCACTCACCCACTCCTGAAGACGAGACTGCATCCGCGGTTCCTTACGAGGCACACCCTTGCGCGTCGTGGGACGGGTCTTGTCGAACCAGAACTCGCTGCGGAAGGTGTTCCTGTGCTCCATCTTGCCCAGCTGCGCTGCCACCAGCCCCCAGGCGGCGTCGTCCGTCGCGGTGTCGCCGTGCTCATCATCACCGGCGTCGTCGGCATCCTGACGCGACTGCCTCGACCCTCGGATGAGCGCCGAGGCGATGTCCTTGAAGTAGTCCGCCTGCTGGCGCCAGCGCGCGTCAATCGCCCTGATGCCCGGGATCTCCGTGCTGATGTTCTCCACCGCCGCGTTGTTGGCCGATGCGACCACCATCTCGAAGCCCGTCAGCTCCTCACGCAGCCGGTGCACGACGCGCTCGTGCGGGCCTGCCCTCCACTGCAGGGGCTCGCCGACGAAAGCGTCCTCGGCCTGCCTGAGGTCGGCCAGGCGCCGGGCTCGCTCCACGACGTTTCCCGCGACGATGTCACGCAGCATCGTTGTCTTGCCCGTCCCCGGTGGACCATTGACCCCCATCAGGCCACTGGTCGGGGCCAGGTCATGGAGGGCCTGGTTGACGGCGAACTGCTGACGCAGCGACAGCGTGTGCCCCGGAGCCGAGGGCCACCGTCCAGCGGGTATCCGCTCCGCCGACACCGCCTCGTCGACGACGGCGTCCTCGGTCATGACGTCGATGCGCTCCCCCACGGGCAGCCGGGCCTCCTCGGACAGGTAGGCGGCCAGCGCCGTCGGGCACTGCCCGGCGGCCACGCTCGCACGTACGACGTTGAGGTCCTCCAGGAAGTAGCTGTTGAGGAAGTCGGAGCCGCAGGCATCGTCCGCGCCTTCATCGACGAGCTTCGACTTGATGACAATGCGCTCGGTGCGCAACCTGTCCGGGCTGCGGCCCCGCGATCCCCCGAACGCGTCGCTGACGCCCGAGGCCTCGTGCGCAAGGCGGATGAGCTCGGCGAGGGTGTCGCGCGTGCAGCCGTCCGCGTCCACTGCCTGGGCATTGAGCGAGCCGGCGAGCTCGTCCACCCGCTCGCGAAAGCGCAGGTCGACCTCGCGGAACTCGGCCTCCCACTGCGGTTCGGGCCGCACCCGCCGCTGCGCGATCCTGGCGACCGCCCACAGGCAGGAGGACAGCGCCGCGGACTCGGGCACGAGGCGACCATCGCCGTCGATCTGCACGCATGCGCAGGCGCTGTACCCGTCAGTGCGCTCGTCGTAGGCGTCGCGGTCGTTGTAGAAGACCGAGTGCAGGGCCTTGTACGTGTCCTCCAGGCGGTACACGCCCAGGTAGAGGGTGTGGCGCCAGGTCTTCGGGTACTTGCCCTTCGGGGGCGGGGGCAGACTCGTCCACGGTAGCGGCTTCCCGTGTATCCACTCGATGACCTGAGTGCTCTTTCCCGAGCCCAGGCTCTTCTTCTGGGGAACCATCTGCGGGGCGAACAGCTCCAGCATCCACCAGTACTCCAGGACCCTCAGTCGGTGGTTCTTCGCCGCGCTTGTGCTCATGAACCGAGTCTGCCGCACGGGTCCGACACGTATTCACAGCTCAGCCGACCAGTGTTAGCACACCGGCAACCACCCTGGGCCGCCATGGACCTCAGGCCCCGTCGTCGTCCTCGCCCACGACACCCAGGTCGATGTGAAGGCCCAGCGGGGCGCCGTCGGCGGCGCGGGTGAGCACGACCGGGTAGTAGCCGTCGCCCCACCCGGAGGAGGCCATGATGATGTTCTCCCCCGCCCGGTCCAGGGGCATGACGATATTCGCCATCCCCTCGCGGTAGTGCTCGGGCGAGTCCACGGGCACGCACCAGGGCTCGGGCTCGAAGTCGTCGTAGAGGTTGGCCCCGTCGGCCAGGACCGACATGGCGACGGCGGCCTCGGCGTCGACGAAGGCCACCATGCCCGAGTCCACGCCCAGGTACCCCGCACCCTGCAGCGGCTCAGCCGCTTCGACGGCGGTGGGCTCGCCGTCGGCCAGCACGAGGGACAGGTACGCGTTGCGCTCGTGGGAGCCGTCGTGCTTCCTGGAGACGTCGGCGATCGTCACCCTCACCGGGTAGTCGCCCGGCCCGACCTCGAACACCAGGCCGTCACCGAGACAGACGAAGGGGTCGCAGGCCTCGACACGCCCCGAGGGCACACGCAGCACCCCGAGGTCTAGGACGCTCAGGGGCACCATGTCCGTGGGGAAGTACCTGTTGTCCTTCTCGAAAGGGCTGGGGACCGGGCCGGACGCCAGGGCGTAGAAGCTCAGGCCGTTGCCCGTCAGGTCGGTGCTCACACGCGCCATGCTAGGGCTCCCGCGCACCGAGCCACCGCCTTCAGCCCCATAGCCCCGCCCGTTGGGCGAGGACGGCCAGGGCCACCGGCCCGGCGCTGGCCGTGCGCATGACGTGCGGACCCAGGCGCACCGTCGTGGCGCCCGCCGCCTCCAGCGCGCTGACCTCCTGCTCGCTGATGCCGCCCTCGGGGCCGACGACGACGCCGAGCACCGGCGGCTCGCCCGCCTCCGCACCGGCCTCCTGAGGCGTGCCCGCGTCCTCAGGCGCGCACGGCAGACTCACCTGCCTGATCGGCCGCGTGCCCTCCTCGTGCAGCACGAGCACCACTCCCCCGGCCTCGACGGCCCGGGCCACCCAGGTGCACAGCTGGGGCGTGGAGTGTGCCTCCTCGACAGCGGGCACCCGGGAGCGTCGGGCCTGCTTGGCCGCCTCGTGGGCGGTCGCCTGCCACCGGGCACGCCCCTTGGCGGCCTTCGGGCCGTTCCACACGGACACGCAGCGGCTCGCCTGCCACGGGACCACGAGGTCGGCCCCCACCTCTGTGGCCGTCTCCACCGCCTGCTCGTCACGCCCGCCCTTGGCCAGCGCCTGGACCAGGGCCAAGCGCAGCGGCGCCGTCGCCTCCTCGCCCCTCTCGGTCACGCGCACACCCAGACGGTCCTTGGCTCCCCCGGCCCCAGGCTGGGTCACCTCGCACACGAGCCTCAGCCCCTCGCCGTCGACCAGGTCCACCCGCTCACCGGCCCGCAGGCGCCGGACCGTCACCGCGTGCCGGGCCTCGGAGCCGGTGAGGACAAGGAGGTCACCGGCCCGGGCCGTGGCGGCGGCCCCGGACGGCTCGATGGTGTCGGCCGTGAGAACGAAGACAGGTGCGGTCACGCGCCCCAGCCTACGGGCCGGGGCCACCGACCACCCGGCCACCCGGCCGCTCGGCCTCCCGGTCACCGCGTGCCCACCGGTGCTAGCGTCGCCTTCCATGAGCCCCCACTCCCCCGACGCCTTTCCCGAGCACGCCCAGACCGTCGCCGAGATCGCCGCGAACCTCGCGGCGGTGCGTGCCCGGGTCGACGCCGCCGCGACGCGGGCCGGGCGCGACAGCGCCGAGGTCAGGCTCCTGCCCGTGACCAAGACCGTCGACGAGGCGCGGCTGCGGACCGCCTACGAGGCCGGTGTCACCCAGATGGGCGAGAACAAGGTCCAGGAGGCCCTCGGCAAGGCCACCGCCATGGCCGACCTCGCCATCCACTGGGCGCTCATCGGCCACCTGCAGACCAACAAGGCCAAGGACGTGGCCACCTTCGCCCACGAGTTCCAGGCCCTTGACTCCCTGCGGGTCGCCGAGGCCCTCGACCGGCGTCTTCAGGCTGCGGGCCGGGGCCTGGACGTCTACGTCCAGGTCAACTCCTCCGGTGAGGACACGAAGTTCGGGCTGGCGCCCGAGCAGGTGCCCGCCTTCCTGGAGGCGCTGCCCGCCTACGCCTCGCTGAGGGTGCGCGGTCTCATGACCCTCGCCGCCCACACCGAGGACCGTGAGCGAGTCGTCGGCTGCTTCCGGCTCATGCGCGAGCTGCGCGACGCCGCCCGGCAGGCGGGCACCGTCGGTGAGGGCGAGCTGTCCATGGGGATGAGCGGCGACTTCGAGCTCGCTGTCGAGCACGGCTCGACCTGCGTGCGGGTGGGGCAGGCGATCTTCGGCCAGCGTCCCACCCCGGACAGCATGTACTGGCCGGGCCTGGCCGACGGCCGCTGAGGCCGGGAGCCCCGCCCGCGGGCCCCTGCCTCCGGCCGGCACTTGCCTCCGACGGGATCCCGCCCTCGGTGGGCATCCGCTCTCAGCGGCGCTTGCGCGCCTTGCCGCCCTTGCCCTTGCCTGCGTTCTTGATCCGGTCGAGCAGCCCCTCCTCGGCGGCCACGTAGCCGTCCTCCCCGCGCAGCGCCGCAAGCTCCTCCAGCAGCTCGCGCTGACGGTCGGTGAGCCGGGTGGGCGTCTCGACGGTGAGCACGACGTGCAGGTCCCCACGGCCCTTGCGGCGCAGACGCCCCACGCCCAGCCCGTCGAGGCGGATGTCGTCGCCCGACTGGGCACCGGCCCGCACGTTCACCTCCTGGTCGCCGTCGAGTGTCTCCACGGTGAAGGTGGCGCCCAGAGCGGCGGCCGTCATGGGCACGCGCAGCTCGGTGACGAGGTCGTCGCCGTCGCGCTCGAGGGTGGGGTGCCTCTGCTCCTGGATGATGGCGTACAGGTCACCGGCCGGGCCGCCACCGACTCCCGCCTCGCCCTGGCCGGACAGGCGCAGGCGCGTGCCGGTGGACACGCCCGCGGGGACGTTGATGTCGATGTCGCGGCGCACGTGGATGCGTCCCTCGCCCGCACACTCCTGGCAGGGGGTGACGATCCTCGTGCCGTAGCCGCCGCACTCGGGGCAGGGCGCGCTGGTCATGATGTTGCCCAGGAAGGAGCGCTGGACGCGCTGGACCTGCCCCTGGCCGCCGCAGCCGGTGCACTGCACCGGGGACGTGCCCGGCGCGCAGCACGACCCCTGGCAGGTGGCGCACTGGACGTAGGTGTCCACCTGGACGCTCTTGGTGGCACCGAAGGCGACGTCGGCGAGCGTGACGGGCACGGCCACCATCCCGTCCTGGCCGCGCCTGGCCCGTGAGGCCGGACCCCGGCTCTGGCCACCGCCGAAGAAGGCCTGGAACATGCCCCCCAGGTCGGTGAAGTCCGCTCCGGGGAAGCCGCCGGCGCCTCCGCCGCGCAGGGCGTCCTCGCCTCCGAGGTCGTACATCTTGCGCTTGTCGGGGTCGGAGAGAACGTCATAGGCCACCGACACGGCCTTGAACTCGTCCTCGTGGCCGGGGCCGGCGACGTCGGGGTGCAGCTGGCGCGCCTTCTTGCGGTAGGCCTTCTTGATCTCGTCGGCGGTGGCGTCTCGGCTCACGCCCAGCAGCTCGTAGTAGTCGCTCACAGGTGGGACTCGTCCTTCGTGTTCGTCAGCGTGTTCAGCGGGGCCGGTGCGTCACCGGGGGTCGGTCCCGGAGAGGAACCGGGTGAGGTAGCGGGCGACGGCCCGCACGGAGGCCATCGTCGCCGGGTAGTCCATGCGGGTGGGGCCGATAACGCCCAGGTGGGCGACGGCGTCCTGCGACCCGGCCGTGTAGGAGGCGGAGACGACGCTGGCCTCGGCCAGCGCCTCGTCGTGGTTCTCCGAGCCGATGGACACGCGCATGCCGTCGCCGGCGGCGCGCGAGGCGGGGGCTCCGCCGTCGGCCAGCAGGCGCAGCAGCACCACCTGTTCCTCGACGGCGTCCAGGAGCGGTCCCAGGGAGGAGAAGTCGGGGGTGGAGCGCGCCAGGTTCGCGGTTCCGGCGACGACGAGGCGCTCCTCGGCGTCGGGCCGCAGGGCGTCGACGATCGCTCCGGTGACGGCGCGCAGCAGGAGGCGCTGCTCCTCGGGGGCCTGCTCGGCGAGGGACTCCAGGACGGGTACGACGTCGGCCGCCCGGCTGCCCACGAGGGCGGCGTTGAGGCGCACCCGCAGGTGCTCCAGGGCCGGCAGGTCGATGACCTCGCCGTCCATGACGACGGTGCGCTGCTCGACGCGTCCGGTGTCGGTGATGATGACGACGAGCACGCGGGTGGGTCCCAGGGCCACGAGCTCGAGGTGACGCAGGGAGGTGAGCCTGAGGCTGGGGTACTCGACGACCGCGAGCTGGCCGGTGAGCTGGGCGAGGACGCGCACCGTGCGGGCGACGACCTGCTCGAGGTCCGCCTCGCCGGTGAGCAGGGCGGTGATGGCGGCCCGCTCCGGGGCGGACAGGGGCTTGACGCGGGCGACCTCGTCGACGAAGAGGCGGTAGCCCTTCTCGGTGGGCACGCGTCCGGCGCTGGTGTGGGGCTGGTGGATGTAGCCCTCGTCCTCCAGTGCCGCCATGTCGTTGCGGATCGTCGCCGGGGAGACGCCGAGGCGGTAGCGCTCGGCCAGGGCGCGTGAGCCCACCGGCTCGCGGGTGCGCACGAAGTCGGTGACGATGGCGGACAGGACCTTGAGGCGGCGGTCGTCGGCCATGCGGGTCTCCTTCCTCCTCGTCAGCGCTGGGCGGGTGCCTGCCTCTCGCGGGTGCTTAGCACTCTCACGGTGTGAGTGCCATCCTACGCCGGGGCCCGGCGGGTCAGGCCACCCTCGGGCGTGAGGTTCCCCTACCGTGCCCTGGGTGAACACGCCCCGACGCCCCACGGCAGCAGACGGAGCCCCCGGACGGGGCGGCGCCCCCGTTCCGGGATCGACCGCCGCCAGGCGCGCGGCCCTGCGCGCCCAGGCGCAGCGCGAGCAGGAGACCATGCGCGCCGCCGGGCGCCGCGCCATGACGCCCCTGGAGCGGCGGCGCGCCGAGGCTGCCCCGCCAGCCCGCCCCACGGCCCGCGACCGCTACGGCACCGATGTGCTCGCCACCGACCCGCACCGGGTGGGCCCCCACGCCGTGCGCCCCGAGTCAGTGCACGTGCCCGTCACGCGGGGGCTCGTCGTCGAGGACCGCCAGAGCGGCTTCGTCGGGGCGGCCGTCTCCGTCGAGAAGTCCGGTGGCCGCCACGTCGTCGTCCTGGAGGACCGGGTGGGCACCCGCCGCGGCTTCCCGCTGGGCCCCGGGTTCTGGATCGACGGGCGCCCCGTCATCCTCGACCCGCCCGTCGCCCGCCCCGCCGCCCCCACGGGCCCGCGCAGCGCCGCCGGACGCAGGCTCACCGCCTCGGGCTCCTATGCGGTCGAGAACGAGAGGGCGAAGGTCGCGCGGGCCTCGCGTATCTGGGTCGAGGGCCGTCACGACGCCGAGCTCGTCGAGAAGGTGTGGGGCGACGACCTGCGCCACGAGGGCGTCGTCGTGCTCATGCTCGACGGCGTCGACCACCTCGAGGCGGTCATGGCCGACTTCGGCCCCAGCTCCGAGCGCCGGGCCGGGGTGCTCGTCGACCACCTCGTGCCCGGCTCCAAGGAGTCGCGCATCGCCGAGCGCGTGCGCACCATGCCCGGCGGGGACAACGTCCTCGTCCTGGGCCACCCGTACGTGGACGTGTGGCAGGCGGTCAAGCCCGAGCGCGTGGGGCTGAGGGCGTGGCCCGAGGTCCCCCGGGGCACGGACATCAAGCACGGCACGCTGGAGGCCCTCGGCTGGCCGCACGCCGACCAGGCCGACGTGGCCCGAGGCTGGCAGCGTATCCTCGCCACGGTGCGCACCTACAAGGACCTGGAGCCGAGCCTGCTGGGACGCATGGAGGAGCTCATCGACTTCGTCACCGCCCCCGGCACACGCTGAGCGCGCCCGGCGGTCTCCCGGTGGCGGGGCCGCCGGACGCTCCACAAGGATCCTGGCGGCCAGCGGCTCGTCGACGGCTCCGCCACCACGGCGAGGACCACCAGCCTGGCCGGCTGACCGGGCTCAGGTGTCCTGGAGCTGGAGACGGCGGGCGTGGCGCAGCAGGCGGACGTTGTTGCCCAGCAGGACGACGACGACGAAGGCGCCCAGGCCCTTGGCCCACAGCGGCTCGGCGATGAACAGGCACACCATGGCCAGCAGCACCGGGGCCAGGTACGTGAAGGACTTGCCGATGTAGCCGCCGAAGGAGGGCATCTCGACGCCACGCGCCTCGGCGACGGACTTGACCATGAAGTTGGGGCCGTTGCCGATGTAGGTCAGCGCCCCGCACAGCACCGCCCCCAGGGAGATGGACACGAGGTAGCTCTCGGGCACCCCCGCGACCGTGGCCCCGCCCGGGTGGGAGACCTGACCGGCCATCTCGAAGAAGGTCGCGTACGTGGGTGCGTTGTCGAGGACCGAGGACAGGCCGCCGGTGAAGACGAAGAAGGTGATCTCGTTGAGCGGCAGGGAGCCGGCGACCTCGTCGAGGTAGTGCAGGGCCGGGATCATCGTGAGGAAGATGCCGATGAACAGGGTGGCGACCTCGGCGATGGGCCCCCACTCGAACTGGTTGTCCTCGAAGCGCACGCGCTTGTCGCCGAAGCGGAAGGAGCAGTAGGCGGCGCCGAGCATGATGATCTCGCGCACGGGAACCCAGTCCATGAGGGTGGCGTGGCCGGCCTCGATGGCCTCGGCGTCGACGGAGGGCGCCAGGGCCACGGCGGCGACGATGACGGCGAACCACAGGAGGTTGCTGGCGCCGCGCAGGCCGAGGGGCTCGACGTCCTCGCGGTCCTCGCGCACGGCCGTGGCGGGCTCCTGGGCGTAGTAGTAGCTGTCGAGGGCGAAGTAGGCGGCGAGCATCATGGCCAGGACGAAGGCCCACTCCCACACCAGGGAGAAGGTCCAGGTGAAGGGCACGCCGCGCAGGAAGCCCAGGAACAGCGGTGGGTCGCCCAGCGGGGTGAGCAGGCCGCCGCAGTTGGCGACGACGAAGATCGTGAACAGGACGGTGTGCACCCGGTAGCGGCGCTCGTGGTTGGTGTTGAGCAGGGGCCGGATGAGCAGCATGGCGGCACCCGTCGTGCCGACGAAGGAGGCGAGCACGCCTCCGACCAAGAGGAAGAGGGTGTTGTTGCGCGGGGTGGCCTGGATGTCGCCCTTGAGGAAGATGGCGCCCGAGACGACGAAGAGGGCCAGCAGCAGGGCGATGAACTGCGCGTACTCGACGACGGAGGCGAAGACCACCTGCCAGCCCAGGGCAATCCACATCCAGATCGCGACGGGCACGCCCAGGACGAGGGCGATCGTCAGCTGGCTGGACTGCTTCTCCCACCAGTGGGCGGTCCTGGGCACGAGCGGCAGGACCGCGATGGACGCGAGCATGGCGGCGAAGGGTAGGACGGACCACCACTGCAGGTGCACGTGGACTCCTCGGGTTCGGGTCGGGCAGGAGGCGTCCGACGTCGGCAGGGACGGCGTCGGGTCACGCACATCCACTGTACGACCTCTGACCGCCCGCACCCCGGGCGGTCTCGTCAGAACCAGCCGGCCATGACCCCTCGCGCCTGCTCGACGAGCGTCGCGGCGCAGGCGGCCGAGTCGTTGCCCCAGCGCAGGTAGGTGAAGGCACCGCCGCCCGCCTGGGTGAAGGTCTCACGGTTGAGCTGGTCGATCTCCTCCAGGGTCTCCAGGCAGTCGCTCATGAAGCCCGGGCAGATGACGTCCAGGCGCGAACAGCCCGAGCGCCCCAGGGCCTCGACGGTGTCGATGGTGGCCGGGCCGATCCACTCGGCGCGCCCGAACACGGACTGGAAGGTGGTGAGCACGAGGCCGCCGTCGGCCCCGTTGTCCTGGCTGACGCTCACGCCCAGACGCTCGGCGAGGGCGGCGACGGTGGCCTCGCACTCGTGGCGGTAGGGGTCTCCGGCCTCGTGCATGGACACGGGGATGGAGTGGAAGGAGCACAGCAGGTGCTCGCCGCGCGAGGGGTCGGGGCGCCCGTGCTCGGCCCAGTGCGCCTCGATGGGGGCGGCGAGGGCCTCGATGTAGGTCTCGTCCGTGGGGAAGGAGCGCACCGTGCGCAGCTCGGGCTGGTTGCGGGCGGCGAGCATGAAGCGCATGGCCTCGTCGACGACCGGTGCCTGGCTGGAGGCCGAGTACTGGGGGTAGGCGGGCAGGACGGCGATGCGGCGGTGGCCGGCGTCGACGAGCGCGCGCATAACGTCCTGGACGCCGGGCGCGCCGTAGCGCATGGCCAGGCGGACGACAACGTCCTCGCCCAGGGCCTGCTGGACGAGGTCTACCTGGCGCTCGGTGTAGTGCATGAGGGGGCTGCCCGAGTGGCTGTGCTCGAGCCCGTCGCGCCAGACGGTGCGGTACTTGGCGGCCGAGTCCGCGGGGCGGCGGATGAGGACCATCGTCTCGAGGATGGGGCGCCACAGCAGGGGGTGCATCTCGACGACGCGGCGGTCGGAGAGGAACTCGCGCAGGAAGGGGCGTACGTCCTTGGCCGTGGGGGTGGCCGGGGTGCCGAGGTTGGCGATGACGAGCGCGGGGCGCGGGTCGCGGGAATGTGCGGTGGCTTCGGGGGCCACTGGCCCTCCTTCAGGTGGGTCGCGGGGTGCGGGAGTCGCGCGCCGTTTTCACGACACATCCCGTCATTTCGTCACCAAGAAAGTCTAGTCGTCGCCGCGGCAACGCTTGACCAACACCGTGTCACCTCCCTGCGCCGTCAGACGCCGCAGGGCGTCGTGGCCCGGTAGGCGCAGCGGGCAGCCTCATCCCCGTCGTCGGGAGGCCTCAGTCCACCAGGCGTGACGTCACGGTGTCCGCCATGAGCCGGCCGCGCAGGGTGAGCACGGCTCGCCCGTGCAGGGCGGGGGCCGCCTCCAGCAGGCCGTCCGCCACCATCTGCGCCACCACCGGCACCAGGCGCCGCGGGGTGGCGTCCCTCGTCGTCTGCTCGCCCGCGCGCGCCAGGTCGGCCAGGGCGATCCCCTCGCGCAGACGGATGCCGAGCATGACCCGCTCCAGCTCGCGCGCCCGGGCGTCGACCACCTCGTGGCCGGCCACCGGCAGCCGTCCCGCCGCCACCTGCGCGGCCCAGGCCACCGGCGCCTTCGTCCCCCACATGCGCACGTCGCCGAAGTGGGAGTGCGCCCCCGGGCCCGCGCCGTACCAGTTCCCGTCGAGCCAGTAGACGCGGTTGTGGCGGCACTCGCGGCCCTCACGCGCCCAGTTGGAGATCTCGTACCACGCGTAGCCCGCCGCGGCCAGCGCCGCGTCCGCCATCTCGTACTTGGTGGCCTCGTCGTCGTCCTCGGGCACCGGCAGCTCGCCGCGGCGCACCTGCGCCCACATCCGCGTGCCCTCCTCGATGACCAGGGCGTAGGCGCTCACGTGGTCGGGACCGGTCTGGATCGCCGCGTCCAGGCTCCGGGCCCAGTCCTCCAGGGTCTCCCCCGGGGTGCCGTAGATGAGGTCCAGGCTCGTGGACAGCCCGGCGCGCCGGGCCCAGTCGACGACGAGCGGCACCCGCTCGGGCGTGTGCGCACGGTCGAGCACCCTGAGCACGTGCGGCACCGCGGACTGCATCCCGAAGGACACGCGCGTGAAGCCCGCCTGTGCCAGCGCCGCCAGGTAGCGCTCGTCGACGGTCTCCGGGTTGGCCTCCGTCGTCACCTCCGCGTCCTCGGCCAGGCCCCAGGTCTCGCGCACGAGCGCCACCATGCGGGCCAGGTCCGAGGCCGGCAGCATCGTCGGCGTGCCCCCGCCCAGGAAGAGCGTGCGCGCCGGCCTGGGCTCCAGCCCCGCCCGGTCCATCGCCGCCCGTGCCAGGCGCAGCTCGCCGGCCAGGGTGCTCACGTAGTCCGAGGCCGAGGCCCCGCCCCCCATGTCGAGGTTCGTGTAGGTGTTGAAGTCGCAGTAGCCGCAGCGCACCCGGCAGTAGGGCACGTGCAGGTAGACGGAGAAGGGCCGCTCCTGCCCGTCCGGCGCGGGGGCCAGGACCTCGTGGGGCAGCTCGCCCGCACCGGGCAGGGGCTCGCTCTCGGGCTGCCGCGGGCTCACGCCCACATGTCCCCGCGCGAGGCGCGCCAGAGCATGTCCGCGCCCGCCGAGGCGTCCTGCCCGAGCTTCTCCAGCACCGGCCGATGACGTCGCGGCACCCAGGCCTCCTCGGTGCGTACGACCGTCAGGTCGCGGATGGTGCGCCCCTCGTCGATGCCGCGCTGCTCGAAGCGGGTGAGCACCCGTCCCTCGAAGCGCTCGGACCAGCCGCCCAGCCTGCCCGACGGCGAGCCCGGGTCCGGGCCGTTGCCCAGCGAGTCTGGAACGGCGCTGTCCGCTCCGAGGTCGGCTCGCGCCCCGGCGTCGTCGTAGCGGAAGTAGGGCTGGGTCTGGTCTCCCTCCAGCCCCTGGGGCAGGGCGGAGGCGGCCTCAAGGACGTCACGCATCTGCCAGGCGTAGTCCGACCAGTCGGTGGCCAGGCGCCACACGCCGCCCGGGCGCAGCACGCGCGCGACCGAGTCCGCGAAGGCGTCGTTCACGAGGCGGCGCTTGCGGTGGCGGGGCTTGCGCCACGGGTCCGGGAAGAACACCCACACCTCGCTCGCACAGGCCGCGGGCAGCGCGGTGGCCAGCAGCTGGGAGGCGTCGGCGGGCGCGACCCGCACGTTGGCCAGCCCGGCCTGGGCGGCGTCGCGCACGATCTTGGCGATGGAGGTCTCCCACACCTCGACGGCCAGGTAGTCGGTCCCGGGGTTGGCCTGGGCGGCGGCCAGCAGCGCCTCCCCTCCGCCGGAGCCGACCTCGACGACGAGGGGGTGCACCTCCCCCGGGTGGGCGAAGGCGGAGGAGGGGTCGATGCGGAAGCCCGCGGCCACGGTGCGGATGGCATCGGCCCGCGGCACGTCAATGACGTACTCGGCCGCGTGCTCGGCCAGCGCCTGCTTCTGGGAGGGGGTGAGGCGTCCTCCCGCACGGGAGTAGGAGCGCACACGCGAGTGGATCGCATGCGACCTGGAGGGGTGGACCTGGGCCATCGTCGTGCGCCTCAGCCGACCTGCTCGACGGCGGCCGCCTCGACGTACGCGCGGGTGAAGGGGACCAGCTCGAGGTCTCCAGCCGCCTCAGCCTCCAGCAGCGCGCGGGCGTCACGCGGGTCGTGGTGCAGGAACCAGCGCCGGCAGCTCACCCCGTGGCCGGGGGCCGTCTCCAGGCGCACCTCGTCACCGGCGCGCACCTGCCCCTCGGTGAGCACACGCAGGTACACGCCCACGCGCCCCCGGGCGGAGAAGACCTCGCCCCAGTCGCCTCGGCCGACGCCGCGCGCGAAGGTCGGGCAGGGGTTGCGCACACCGGTGACGAGCAGGCGCAGCCCGCCCTCCTCCGGGTCCCCGACGGTCAGGACCGATCCGAGCTCGACGTCGTCGACGCCGCCCAGCGGCCCCGGCTCGATGGTGAGGTTCTCCCCCATGCGTCCGGGCTCGACACCGCCGAGCACGGTGGACCAGTGACGTACCTCCGCGCCGTCCATGACGTACAGGGCCTTGTCCCTGCCGCCGTGGTACGCGTGGTCTCCCTGCTGGTCGCCCACCAGGCCCAGCGCGTGCACCTGCACCGGCCCCTCGACGGGGGCCTTGCAGATGGCGGACACCCCTGCTCCGCCCGCGTCGGCGCGCACGGTGCGCAGCACGCACACGGCGCCGACGGTGCCCACGAGGTCCCCGGCACCGAAGGGCGAGGGCTCGTCGGCGTGGCGGCCGTCCGCGCCCGCGTGGGGCTCGCCCAGCCGGCGCGCGAGCTCAACCGTCAGTCGCAGCCCGGCGCCGTCGTCGGCCATGGCGGTCTCCAGGGTGCCGCAGGTGACGGGAGCGCCGTCGATCGTGTGCGGGTGCGTCATGGTGCTCCTACTTGTCCTTGCCGGTGGGGGTGTCCGCGCCGAGGGCGGCGATGAAGGCCTCCTGGGGCACCTCGACGCGGCCGATGGCCTTCATGCGCTTCTTGCCCTCCTTCTGCTTCTCCAGCAGCTTGCGCTTGCGGGAGATGTCGCCGCCGTAGCACTTGGCGAGCATGTCCTTGCGCAGGGCCCGGATCGTCTCGCGCGAGATGATCCGCGAGCCCACGGCCGCCTGCACCGGGACCTCGAACTGCTGGCGCGGGATGAGCTCCTTGAGGCGCTTGGTCATCATGAGGCCGTAGGAGTAGGCGGCGTCCTTGTGGACGATGGCGCTGAAGGCGTCCACCTTGTCCCCGTTGAGCAGGATATCCACCTTGACCAGGTCCGCGCTCTGCTCGCCGTCCATGTCGTAGTCGAGGGAGGCGTAGCCACGGGTGCGGGACTTCAGGGCGTCGAAGAAGTCGAAGACGATCTCCGCCAGCGGCAGCGTGTAGT
>ERZ772917.1187-NODE-1187-length-15896-cov-3.040212_pt1 | contig 15896 bp, 25 predicted proteins | sample MGYA00511187_ERZ772917 | MGnify/ENA primary metagenome ERZ772917 (study PRJEB29015, sample SAMEA2737925) | human oral metagenome | biome: human oral; feature: human-associated habitat; material: dental | place: China | collected 2012 ... | reverse complement strand
TTGGATTCTCACCTAATTCTTTAATCATCGGTAAGTCTCCATTGATGCGTTTCCATAAATCTTCTCTAATTGTTTCTCTTAGATTATATTGAGGTAAATGAGAGCTATGAGTGGCATACACTGAAACGTTTGTGGTTTCTCCAAATAGTCTTACCTTTTTTTCTCCAATAACAACTTTCTTTCCTTTGGTTATAGCTTGTAAACCTAGATTATCCAACGCATGGCCGTTTTCGTGAAATACAGTTGATAATGGTTGAGACCAGTACTTGTTTAAATCTCTTACTATCTTTCCGTCGAAAGCTTTTTGATTGAGTTGTACACGACTCTTCTCGGCAAAATTTCCCGATTTACCAAGTTTTTCGTACTCTATTTTAGATCCTAATTTTTGATATAGCTTCAATGTATTTTCATCTTTTATTGTATCAAAAATATCTATGAATTTCTTATAATTGTCCGCTCCAACTTTTTTAGACATATCTGTTTTCTTAATGGCATCAATAGCCTCATTTTTGTAATGGAGAAATTGTCTGTTTTTGAATTCAGATTCCTTTTTTTCAATAATTTTTTCAGAGTACTGTTTTTGTTGTTTAATTCGTTCTTCTTTGCGTGAGTTACTATCTTCCTTACTCCATTTTTTTGTCCAGACATTTTGAGTTTTTCCGCTTTTCGGATCATAGTCTACAGTGCAATGACAATGCTGATGCCTTCTATAAACGTCCTTCGGAACTCTTGGATATTTATAACTCCCTTGAACTTCTTGACACCAGTCACAACAATGAAAATACGATTTTCTAATAATTTCAGGTTGCAATCCTGCCTTGTGATGAAACTCCGCATTCTTACGAATGCTGTCATCAATAATTGACTGTGTGAAGTTCACAATAGGTTCACCGAGCAACCAACTGACATCCTCAAAATTCTCCTCAGACGAAAAGCGATTGACAATACCAGCAATTCGATCTTGATTTAATTCAGGGACTTGAACTTTCAGACCGATTTTCGCTTCATCGTTCAAATTCTTCTGAACATCGCTAGCATAACCACTCACGAGCTCGTGATTTCGTCCTAGCACGTCCGTCAGCAAACGTTGAGCGATATTGTAATACATTTTACCGTTTGGTAGTTTATCAGCGCTTATAGAAGCTCCTAGAGCCTTAGAAAGAATTTCACCAATTTCAATCGCAAACTCATTTGCTGTTTTGTAAGTTGCTTTTTTGGCTTCCAACGTGGCAAAAGCATTTCGGATAATCTCACTTTCTCCAAAAGCAAGCTCAAATTCATTTTTTACTTCTTGCAGAAGCTTAGGTAGTACATCGATCTCATCATTCATCTACTTGCTCCAAAACTTTTGTTCTGTTCAACATTTCTTCTGCTTCAGTAGGGTTGATTCCAGTTGACACTAATAAAGAAATACCATTTTCTTTCGATAAAACACCTTTTTGGTAATTACTTAAAAGAGAAGTAATTTCATAGGTTGAAATAATTCTATTTTTCTGTTTATCTGCTCCGTTTTCTACATCAGATGATGTTTGTGGAATATCTACAACAGGTTTAGCAGACATATCCCCTGCAATACCAGTAAGATCTCGGATGGTTTCTGCGTTTATGTAACCAGGTAATGCCTGATTTAGCTTCACAACACCATCACCAATCATGGTCATTGTGTTCGCATCTGCTTCAAATAACGGCTCCCACTTCACTTTCGTTTTCACAAATTGACTGCGAGCATATTGAAAATCATCTTGCAAACAAGTAGCCACATAGGCCACATTCAGGAAGCCTGCTCCCAGTGACCGCTGAGCCTTCCGACCAGCTAAGCGCAAATTCTCATGACTCGCCTTGATAGCTTCCACAGATGATGGATTGTCAGACACAAATCCAAGGTCATCCAAGGTCAAGCCCATCTCTCCAGCAAATCCAGCAGCAGCCGTTCTTAGTTGCTCCGTGAAAGGAGACATGCTAGCAGTGGTAAACTGCCCCACAGTTGGCTTCTCCCCATTATCACTAGCAGAAATTGCCAACAAACTTGACACTGTTGCTTGCCATTTTTCCAGAGGTTCTGCATCAGGATCTAGCCCCAGAATATACTTTTGAGGCCATGAGTAAAACTCCGCTGTGATGTCCGCTCTTTCCAAGGTCCGCTTAGCATATTTTTGATAATACATACCAGCTCTCGTGATACGACTACGACCAAACGGTCTTACCGCATCAGGACGATGGATCACAGGAACCAACAGTGGAATATTCGTCGGATTGCTGATTGAGTAAGGACGACCATTTTTCGGAATGAAATGCGTTGCATTTGGCTCAAAGTAAGCCTCTAAAGTTGCCTGACCATAATCATCCCGAGCCAGCACCGCATAACCTTCCACAAGAAGACCAGTGATAGGATCAATCACCCCAGTAGCATTGCTAGCTTCAATCACCTGCAACCGCACCTCATCATCTTCCCCTTTCGAAATATAGATGAAGCTACACGAACCAATCAGCGCAGCTAGAATAGCGCTGTCAAAAAAGATATCAGGGTTGTTGCGCTCAAAGATTTCTGTCACATTAAAAACATCATCTCCAAATTCCCGAAAAACCAGACGATCAGCAAGACTATCCACACCTTTAGCAGTCCAACCCAAGGTCGCCCTATACTGCGCCCTGACATTTATAGGAATCGTGATTCATATTGGCGCTTCCTGATGCTGCATAGCATAATGCTTATATCTCAGATTGACCCTTGACCTACAAGATGCAAGTTTCCTCCTCAAATAATCAATTCCTCTTAATTCCAAGTCATTCTCCTTCTATTTCTAGGTTTTGGCGCGAGAAAAAATGTACAGTGACGGCGTGAAGCTCGGCCGAGCCTTGGGGGAGGGTACTACCCCCCTATCTGCCAAAAGGCAGATTGGCTACAAAATCATTATTTCAATTTTTTCAAGCGCTAAGCAAAAAATATCATTGTTAATTTTTATTTAATAAATTTAGAATAGCATTCGTTCACATACTTAAATATTCTTTTGAGCGTTTAAGCTCTATACTTTGTCCAATCTATACTTTGAGGCAGATTGCGATTGCCAACAATCTTTGAGTTTTCAGTTCTGCTATCAGCATAGAGCTTATCAGACTTCTGTCTGTTGCATTGCCAGTGAGCCAGCTGTAGATTATTGATATCTGATGGATGCCCGTTTCTGTTGATTGGAATGATGTGGTCAATGACCGAACTTAGTGGATGTGGGTACTTCAAGGATTTATCAACGGGTAACCCGCAAATTCCGCAAGTGTTTCTGGTTTTAAGTATGATGTTCTTATTCTTTTCAAACGCAACACGGTGAGGTCCGTTTCTATCTGGGCGAGGGAGGTTCATCTTAGGGACTTCCTTTTTTTATGATTAGGGGGGAGGTTTTCAAGACCTCTCCGGTTGTTCTGGGGAGGGGGTATTTTTTGTACTTGAACCCCTCCCGTATTTAACATATCTTATATTCTGTTAAATAAAACTAACATCCTCAAAAGTCAAGTGTATCAAGTGCTCACATCTGTTTTATTAAAAACTAATTTACATTTTCTCATTGTGTTAAATAAATAGGTTTTAATAGCTAAAATTCATCATCGAGTCATCAAGTTCATCTTGCTTAATACCTATGTAATCAAGGGTGATGTCTGGTGATGAGTGATTAAACAATTCCATCAAAATCGCTACATTTTGATTTCGTCTGTAATGATGATAGCCAAATGACTTTCGCATTGAGTGGGTCCCGATGTTCTTCAGACCGATATGCTCAGCTGCTTGCTTTAAAATCTGGTATGCTGCAACCCTTCCGATGTGAGCGATACGCACACCATCAGTCCTGACCTTTTTCTTGCTTGGAAAAAGATAATCGTAATCTTGTAGTTCGTTAGTTTTGATGTAATGATTCAAAGCTTTTCTTAACTCTGGATTGATTGCGAAACGCTTGACTTTTCCTGTCTTCTTCTCAGTGACTTCGATTCTATCACTCGTAACATGTTTGACTTGAAGAGGTATGATATCGCTGATGCGCATCCCAGAATATAGACCGCACATGATTAGAACATAATTTCGTTCGCTTTTTGATTTCAAAAAGTCTTTCATCCGTTCGATATCATCAAGTTCACGAATTGGTTCTACTTTTTTCACAACATCACCTCCAAACTACAAGAAAAGGCAGGTTGTGCCTGCCTTCGTCTAGTATTAGATAGTACTATTTTAGCACATTGAAATTGCTATTTACTCTTGACTTACTCCGCTTTTACTCCAGAATTGCGACCTGCTCACCGTTCCGATAAAGCTCTGCAAATGCTAATAGAGCTTTGTCTAGAATGTCGTAGTAGGTACTCTCTGAAATAGCAAGCTCATTGTATATCGTCTCATCTTTCTTCCGATGCCAGACCAGATACTTTTCATATATGATCCTGCGGTAGTAAGGATCATGTAGCTCGCTGACTGCCTGCTCAATCGCATCCAGCTCGATCTCTGCGTCTACTTTTCTAATAGCAAGCTTCTCAACCTGACTAGTCGTATCGCTTCCAGGATTGCGAGGCATGAAAGAGTAGGTAGTCGTCACCTTTTGACCGTCCTTGTCATTGGCCACACGACGCCAGCGAGGATAGCCTTTTAAAATTTTCTTGGCATTTTCTTTCGTTTTCGCTTCGTTTATTTCTGGGAAAAAAGGCATCTCTCACCTCATTTCTATATATTTTTATTTTCAAGGCTCATCAAAACTTTTAAAAACCGCTGCTAGACCATCGAAAAAAGAAGCAAGTGCTCTAGCTATATTCTTGAATCCTTCCCTGACGGTTCTCGCAAACTCTTCAAGTTCTTCAGGACTTAGCTGAGCCATCTCTTGAGCTAACCTTTCTTGATCACGCAGTAGAGCTTGCTTAGCTTTCTTCTTTTTGATTCTTTTGTTCATCTGGTTTTCTCCAAATTTTAGTGATAGCTTCGACAGTGCTGATAACTGTGATACCAATGATAACAGCAATAAATCCTGTTAACCATGGATGCTGTGACATAAATTCATAACCGTTCATAATACTCTTCTCCTCTCTTTCCACTTAATCAATTTACCTGCGCTGTTATTGTTCCAGTACGGCGGGATTCTACCGATGTCCCTTGCGACATAAACAATCTTTTCAATCACTTTTTCAACTGTTTGTGGTTGCCGGTCATCATCGCTCCATCCAGCAAGCCACGCAGGATTCACATTATAAGTCTTAGCTATTTTCTCAATCTGTGGGATCGATGGTGTCGCACCTTTTTCGTAAAGCAATAAAGTATTTTTAGAAATACCTGTAGCTTCATGGATTTCACGACGGCTAAGGCCGAGTTTATTTCTTAATTCTTCAAATCTTGACATCATCTGGCCCTCCAACGCCGATGTGGCCGCCGTTTTTCAGCTTTTGCGTGTGCAATAGCAGAGCGAACCATCCCATCCCAGACATGATCAGCATTTTCTAGCATGAGATTGACACATTTTTCTTTTAAACTATCAATCTCAGCTTCTTGCATTTCGATATCTTTGTATGCTCGCTCATATAGCTCATCTTCTAGGAAGCGAATGCGGTCAGCCATCGCTTCCTGGATGATGATGTAGGTTGGTTTCTTGTATTCAGACATTTCTACCTCCTAAAATGGTAAGTCATCATCTGAGATGTCCATCGGCTGGCTATTTTCAAAAGCTGGTGGCATCTGCTCGTCGATGCTGCTATGATTAGCAGCTTTGTTACGACTTTCTAAAAGCTGAAAGTTGTCTGCAACAACTTCTGTGACATAGACACGCTGACCTTGCTGATTGTTGTAGTTACGAGTCTGAATGCGACCAGTAATTCCGATTAGAGCGCCTTTTTTAGCCCAATTAGCAAGGTTTTCTGCCTGCTGACGCCAGATGACACAATTGATAAAGTCCGCTTCACGTTCACCACTTTGATTTTTAAAGTTGCGATTAACAGCCAGAGTAAAGGTTGCGACCGCTAGGTTTTGTGGTGTATAGTGAAGTTCGGCATCACGGGTCATACGTCCCACAAGTACAACGTTGTTAATCAAAATCCTTCCCCCTCAATTATTAATTTCCCTAGATTTCCTAGATGAAAATCAAAATATCTACCTTCTTCAGAATAAATGGAAACACATCCACGTTCATCAACTTCCGAAAGCAATTCATATGGTTCTACGTCTGTCAAGATGACTTCTATTATCAGATCATCATCGAACTCGTTTAATTTCTCTTTGAATTCTTTTACCGTCATTAAATTCCCTCCACCAACTCAGGATTTTCGTGGATGTTGCCGATGATTGTTACATCTAATATCTCTCCATCAAGCAAATCTTCCATTTCTGCAGAATCCCTATTGGTAACAGTAAAACTTCCTTGACTCCACTCGATAATACCTTTGTTGATATACAAAAAATCTGATTCGGTATAACAATCTTCAAATTGTACAACATCCCCCTCAAAAATCTCCACACCATTCTTATCTTTGAGACCTGTTGATTGCATGAGGATGACTTTCTCAAGCGGTATCTCAATATAAGGACTGAACGAGTCAACTATCATGTTATTCCAATCAATCACTCTAACATCAATCATTTCGTTTCGTGTTCTATCCCACGCCCTAAATTTTGGTATCATCCCAAATTCTCCTTAAATAAATAAACTAGCTAACCAAATTAAAAATGCACATGTAATGATTTTTGAAATACTGCTTTTTACAGCGTATGAATAATCCTCTTCAGATTCTTTTTTGCTGGATAACACAGGCCAGATGAAAGATAGTAGTGCATCCATCCCCAATGCTTGCCAGACTGTAATTTTTCCAACTGGAACAATTGTTGTGATAATTTCATTCCAGCCATACCGAACCACAAATGGCGATACAACGATTACAAATACTGCTCCTAAAATAATTCCTAGTTTTTTCATTCTTCCACCTCCTCAATTTGAATCCCTGGACAATCAAACACCCAGCCGAAGTCTGCATCTTCAAGCTCTTTGCGGGTGTGGTGTAATCTAAAAGAACTATATTCATGTCTGCTACCTGTGAACCAATTTCTTGCCCCCAAATTATATTTCAAAATATCAAAATAAGGGTCAATCCCTTTAATCTTAACCAAATACCGCTTCTCCTTCTCGACCTCATAGCCGTCAAGCCATGCTCGAGCGAAGAGTTCCATGTTATCATCTGTATAAAACCAGTCGTCAATTTCTTTGTTTTTGTGGCTTCTGATTTCAGTCATCGCACCAAGCAAATGATAATTTTCATTTTTCATTTGTTCGATATATTCCGCCACTTTCTGCGGAACGACGACTTTTTCTGGTTCGTCTAGTCGCTTGATATCTTTCCAAAGTTCCCTAAACATTTCCATGGATTCGAAATGCGTAGTAACTAGGCATTTATTTTTATATTTTTCAATCAATTCCTGCTTATTCATCTTCCTGTTCCTCTCAAATAATCTGGGATTTCATCCCCGATGTTTAAGCTCTCGTACTGTTCCTTAGTCACAAGGAACTTGCCGTAGGCTCCAACCGTCACAGTGTGTCTCCCATCAATCACCTCTTTATTAGTGATTTTCCCAAGGACATCCATAGAACCGCCTGCGTTGTCCACTCTATGAATCGTAATCAATTTTCTAGCTTCAAGCTGTTCGACTCGCTCATTAAGCTTGTTGATTCTGATGATTGCTGCCATCAGAATCGCTAGCAAAACGACAATGCTTAAAATAAAGACTCCCTGCTCTCTCATGTCAAATCCTCCTCCCAAACAATTTCGTACCATCTTGTGAGTAAAGTGTCTTCTTCATTTACTAGATAACCGCCATCTTTAAAATATTGCAAAGCCTCACTCACATGCTCTTTTGTAGGGACGTCTGAATTCTCAGTTATGTCACAAGTAGACTTTTGAATATCCTTAAAGTCAAAGCGGACTCTACCAAAACCATTGCTTGCATTTTTTCTAATATAAAAATTGATTAGTTTGATGAGTTCGTTAACAATGATTTCTGATAGTTTCTTTTTAGATCTCTGATACAATTTTTTAGTTGTATTTATTTGTATAATTTTATTCATCTTTTTTCTCCTTTTTAAAATTTCATAAAAGCCATCCAATGAGTCGTCCCACGTTGCTGTCCAAAAAGTGGTTGTTGTGGTACTAATTCCAAGATTTCCTTGACATTTACTTGAGCATCAGACCATTTAAAAATAAGTGTTCCGCCTGTTTTCAACACTCTAAAACACTCATCAAAACCTTGTTGTAGATCTAATCTCCAAGTCAATAAGTCTAGTTGTCCGTATTGAGCACGCATAAAGGATTTCTGGCCAGCCCAAAGAAGATGAGGTGGGTCAAACACAACAAGATTAAATGTCTCATCATCGAATGGCATATCTCGAAAATCTGCGACGATATCTGGCTTGACATTGATTCTCTTTTTGTGAATTTCAAACTCTTCTTCACGTCTATCCATATATGTCGTATGTGGTTCTTTTTTATCAAACCAAAACATTCGAGAACCACAACACGCATCTAATATTCTGATATCTGACATCAATACCTCCTATCCTTCATCCCAGCAGGATACACAAAACACCTTCCAGTTGCACCCTCAAAGATACGACTTGACAAAGCACCATTTCCAAAATCATCCGCATATAGAGCCTTGATTTCCTCGCTGGCCAAGTTCGTGTTGATAATCGTGTTGCTACGATTATCCAAAATTTCGTAGAGTACACGATGCGCCCACTCATTGCTACGAGCGTCAGCCTTGCGACTCTCTTTGCCTAAATCGTCAAGAAAGAGAAAGTCAACATCTGTCAACAGCTTTATCATCTTAGACTCAGAGTAGCCATTCTCAACCTTGAAACTCTCTTTGATTAAGCTAAACAGCCTCACCACCGACACAAAAAGCACGCTTTTGGGCTCATCATAAGCCTTAAGCTGCTCATTGAGATAAGCGGCCAAGCCATAAGTCAAATGACTCTTCCCAACGCCAGACGGGCCAGTGATAATAGCATTGCCAGTCTCACCTTTCGCATAGCAACGTTCCAGACGCTTCACGAAATTTACAGCCTCCTGGTCAATATCGCTCATAACCTCATAATTTCGCAAACTCTTGTCTCTTAACTTGTCTGAGATAATGCTATCTCTTTCAAAGACTGCATAAGTATCAGCTAGCTTGCTTTGCACTTCTGATGTTTCATTCAGCTTTTTTTCAAAAAGGCTAATCGCAGCCTTGGTACATTCAGGGCACTGCTTGATTTCTTCCAGCCGTCCCTTGATTGGTATTTTGGTCAGCCAGAGCTGGCAACCATGTACTTCGCAAGTCTCATCTAAGACCTGCCTAGCTTCAAAATTTTTAAAATCCATCAAAAACCCAACCTTTCGTCAACTGTACTAGTCAAAATTGTAGAGCGTTTTGGCATCGGCTGATTCAGATAATTGTCCATCTTATTGCCAAAAAGTGTCTGAGGTTGAAGATACTGCTCATAGTCTGTACCTTTCCACTTCGCTACCATGATATCCACCACCTTTTTAAAATCATCAAGGACATATCCTTCTTTTAGTCTTGCCTTGATAAACTTTTGATGACTAGCTGTATTTACCTTGAAATTCTTCTTAGCTTTTAGATTTAGATATGATATAATTTCCTTACAAATCGACAATTTATTATTATCTATATCAGTCTTTATAATATCAGTCTTTATTGTTTGTACTTTCTGCGCTTCCTGAGCCGTATTTTCTACGGTTCTGGACGGTAATTTTTGCGGGTCAGGAAATTCTGCCTTGACAACGGTCGGACCGAGAATATAGAGCCGATTCGGCTTGGTCAATCCCTGACGCTCCTCTTTTAAAAGACCAGCGGTCACAAGCTCTTTTTTAATTTTCGTGACCGTCTTCTCCGAGCAACCCAACTCCTCACAAAATTGACTAGTCGTAAAGTAGATAAATACTTGGCCATTGCGGTCATGCCATTCAGATTCGAGCGACAAGTTCAAGCGATTATAGAGCAAAGCATACATGATTTTAGCATTGTTAGATAGCTGCTTGTACGGCTCTTTGAAAAGCCATTTAGGCAGTTGGAAATATTGATATTTCTCAACCTCATTTTTAAAATAAGTCTCAGCCATTCTCTACCTCCTCCACACTTGAAAATTTGGTGTATTCCTTGTGAAAATACAGCTTTACAGTCCCAAGGCTGCCATGCCGATTTTTCTTGATAATTAGCTCAGTCAGATTGCTTTCCTCTTGCTCATCAGCATTGTCTTGATAATACGCATCCCGATAGAGAAAAGCGACAATGTCAGCATCCTGCTCAATACTCCCAGAATCCCTCAAATCAGACATGATGGGTCTTTTATCCTGACGTTGCTCAACGCTTCGGCTCAGCTGCGATAGTGCAATCACAGGGACTTTTAATTCTTTGGCAATAATCTTCAACTGCCTAGAAATCTCAGACACTTCCTGTTGCCGATTATCAGTCTTTTTCCCTGTGATGAGCTGCAAGTAGTCAATTACAATCAGACCTAAACCACTCGTTTCCTGAGCTAGTCTCCTCGCTCTCGCTCGAATGTCTGAAATCCTGATACCAGCCGAATCATCAATGAAAATCGGTGCTTCAGCCAGTCTGCTCTGAGCATAGACCAGCCGTTCCCATTCGTCTGTGGACAAAAAGCCCGTCCTGATATGATGATTTGGTATTGCGCCTTCAGCGGACAACATCCGCTCAACCAGACTCTCATCTCCCATTTCCAAAGAAAATATAGCCACTGGCTTTCCTGATTTAGTTGCCACATTTTGAGCAATGTTGAGAGCAAATGCCGTCTTACCCATCGCTGGCCGTGCTGCTAAAATGATGAGATTGTCCTCATGCAAACCAGTCGTCAGCTTGTCAAAGTCGTAAAAGCCTGTCTCAATCCCAGTGATTTCACTGCTGCTATTTGACCGTTCTTCGATTTTAGTGTGATTTTCTAAAAGTACATCATGGATAGGCCTAAAGCTGCCCTTGTTGCTCGACTGGCTCACTTTGAGCAGTGACTGCTCAGTCTTAGCAATAATCTCATCAATGTCCATGTCCTCATCATAAGCATTGCCAATCGAATCAGACAAATTCCCAATAATTGCCCGTAACTGTGCTTTTTTAGCCACAATCTTTGCATAATACTCCGCATTAGCGCTAGTTGGTACAGCATTGATAATCTCAACTAAATAGCTGACATTCCCCACCAGATTTAGCTCATGATTAGCTTCCAGCATTGACTTGACCGTGACTATATCGATAGCCTCTCCACGATCAGCAAGACTCATCATAGCCTTAAAGAGTATCTTGTGAGCAGGTCTGTAGAAATCCTCTGGCTTGAGATGCTCAGTCACCTCGATCATCTTGTCAGGATTGATAAAGATTGACCCAAGCACTGACTGCTCAGCCTGAATATCATGTGGCAATATTTTTAAATCGTCCATCATCTTCCTCGATCAACAAATGTTTCTTTTCTTGTCACAGGGTCAATATCCACACGTCTGCCAGTTTTAGGGTCAACAAATCCCTTTTGATAGCTACGCTGAGGACTAATCTCACTAGTCGTTGATTTCCTTTTGAGTGCCTTTTTAAGTCTGATATTCATGAGTAAGGATTCAATCAAAGTGACTGAAAAAAGTGTGCCTGCTACGATAATTTGTAAATTGTTCATGTTTTTCTCCTCTTTTTTGTGCTATAATATAGTCAAATGATTTTGCTAAGACCTTGTCCAGAAGCCTTTTAGTAAAGTTATTATATTTGATTAGAGAGCCATTCTTTGATGGCCCTTTTTGACCATTTCTTACCAGGTAATTCCTTTGGAAATCCCTTTAAGTAACGATAATTATCTGAAAATGTGTCATACTTAATTCCTAGAAATTCGCAGGTAGTGCTCACATCCATCAACTCTGGATAGTGATCACTATCTTTTTCTATTTCAACCAATCTTGTTATTGTGTCCTTGATAATGGATTTAATCCAGTCAGATAGTGAAACTAGAACATTGTCCATCTTCTTCCCCCTTCCTAAACTTCGTCAAATGAGTTCAATTTCATGATTTTCATCTTAGTATTGGTGCTTGGTTCCCAAGTCATCCAGTAGGCCAATGCAGCTTCTGCAAACTTCTTCGGTAGCAAGTCATAGCGACTGATATTAAAATGATCCTTGAAATCAATCTCAGCTTGTCTAAATACTGACTGAGCGAAAATCTTATCCGCATAAGCTGGACTATCAATACCACCAAGGCAAGCCACGACCCGAGCCTTGCGCTTCTTCAGTAGCGATTGAGCATAGCTAGGATGAATCGGCTGTTCACTCTTGAGATAGTCAATATCTTCAAGCATGGTCGCCTGTTGCTCACGCAATTTCTTCTGGCCAGTGAATAGAGCGATGAAGGCATCCTCATCCAAGTCCTCACGGATGAATCCGCCTTGCTTACGAATAGCTGGCAAGACTTCTGATGTCACCCAGCGCTTGAACTCCTTAGCTTGAGGCAATTTGCTGGTTAAGATAAGAGAGTAGAGGCCAGATTCATTGATGATCAACATATCCTGTGTTCCGCCACTAGTAGGGATGCCCTGTTTTAGGGCGTCCTCTTCATCAACGTGAAGAGCAATCGCATTTCTAGCCTTGCTATATCCTAGGATATCCGCAACATCCTTCCCAACGAACCAAGGCTCGTCATCAATTGTCAAAGTACGGACTTCCTGCCCGTGAAAATTAAAAATTTCGTTCATAATATTCCTTTCTAGTTTTATTTTGTTCAAGATTCTTGAACTTCAAGTTTAAAAAAATAATCCCCTATTTGGTTATCTGGAATAAGTAACAGATTACAAGCTGTTGTAATTTCGTTGTTTTTCCAATAACGCTGATTATTTAATTTAAGTGAAATACTTCGTTCTGAAAGTTTCATAGCTTTAGCGAATTTTTTCCGGCTATTAAAAATTTCAGTAATTCTTCCATTCAATTTTGAATAATCAAATTTCATTTATTCTCCTTTCTATCTTTTGTTCAAGTTGTTTGAACTTTTGTGATTATAATTCTACTCCTTATTTTTCACCTTGTCAATACTTAAGTTCATTTTTTTTGAACTTTTTATTTTTTAGCTTGAACTTTTGTTCAAATAGATATATAATTACTATTGAGAATGGAGTGTTAAATATGAAAACTACAACATCTTTACGACTAAAACAAATTCTGTCTGAAAGAAATCTTAGACAAGTAGATATCTTGAATAGTTCTTTACCACTTCAAAAGGAACTTGGTATCAAAATGGGTAAGAGTGCTTTGTCACAATATGTTTCAGGAAAGTCTTCTCCTGATCAAGACAAACTTGTTTTATTATCTAAAACATTGGGGGTCTCCGAAGCTTGGTTAATGGGATATGATGTTCCTATGTCAGACGATACTCCTGTCCAAGAACTAAAAATCCCTACTTCTCCTCTTGTTCAGAAAATAACTGAAAAAGCTGTAAAGCTTACTGCTCCTAGAAAACAAAAGGTTTTGGATTTTACAGAGAACCAATTGCGTGAGCAGTCTAACAAAGTTATCTCATTAGAGGAAGACTTATTTGAATACAAGGTATATGAAAAACTTTCAGCTGGTACTGGCTTTTCATACTTCAACGATGGGAACTATGACACTGTTTTTTATGACAAAGACCTAGACCACGATTTTGCTTCTTGGGTTTTTGGAGACTCAATGGAACCTAAGTACATGAATGGAGAGGTCGTTCTAATCAAGGAAACAGGTTTTGACTACGATGGTGCTGTTTATGCAGTTGATTGGGATGGCCAAACTTATATCAAGAAAGTCTATAAAGAAAAAGACGGTCTTAGACTCGTCTCTATCAATAGCAAGTATAAAGATAAATTCGCACCATTTAAAGAAGAACCGAGAATCATTGGAAAAATAGTCGGAAACTTTATGCCAATTGAAAATTAAAAGGGGAAAATTATGAAAATAGGAATGAGAACACCGAGTCTAAAAAAGAGCTTGAAAGCTAGAACTACAAGCAAATGGAAGAGACAAACTAAAAAAGTCCTTATTCCTGGATATGGACAAAAAGGCATTGGTTGGTTAAAAAATCCAAAGAAAGCCTTGTATAACAAGATTTATCATAAAACTACTTTTGGACTTTCGGACTTACTGAAACCATCTAAAAAGAGGAAGAAGAAAGTAGTCACCAAAAACCAACAATCTATTTTGACATCTAACGGTAAAAAATACACAGCAAAAGATCATAAAGAAGCTAGCATTGTGCTAATGGTCTTAGGTGCCATTTTGATATTTCTGCTTCCACCCGTCGGTTTATTCTTACTTGTTACAGGCTTTATAAGTTACATTATTGCTTATTTAACATTGAAACACGAAAAGAAAAAACAAAAAGATATTTAAAAAAGCCCCACAATCGCCCTCGCCAAAGTTTGATTGTGAAGCTTACCCTTATAAAAAATCAGCCATTAAAAAGGCCTCTTTTCTATACCCTATTTTACACCATTAAAGGGGGTGATGTCAATATTCTCAATGTTTAGACCTTGTCCAGAAGCTAATAAACAAGGAGAATACAATGAAATATATCAAAACAAAATACCCAAATATCTATTACTATGAGACTGCTAAAGGCAAGCGATATTATATCAGACGCTCTTTCTATTTTCATGGTAAAAAGAAAGAGATTACTAAAAGTGGTCTCACAACTCTTCCCCAAGCTCGTGCAGCCTTGACAGAGATTGAGCAACAAATCCAGGATCAAGAACTAGGTATCAACACTAATCTGACACTCGATCAGTATTGGGATATTTATTCTGAAAAGAGATTGTCAACAGGACGTTGGAATGACACTTCCTACTACCTCAATGATAATATCTATAAGAATCATATCAAGCCAAAGTTTGGTTCTGCCCTGCTGAAAAATTTGGATAGAAATGAGTATGAACTCTTTATCGCTGAAAAGCTAAAAAAACATACCAGATACACTGTTCAAACCCTCAATTCCAGCTTTATGGCCTTGCTAAACGATGCCGTAAAGAACGGAAATCTACTCTCAAATCGCTTGAAAGGTGTCTTTATTGGCCAGAGTGATATTCCTGCAGCTAACAAGAAAGTGACTCTCAAAGAGTTCAAGACTTGGATAGCAAAGGCAGAAGAGATCATGCCAAAGCAATTCTACGCTCTGACCTATCTGACCATTTTTGGATTGAGGAGAGGGGAAGTCTTTGGATTGCGCCCGATGGATGTCACTCAAAACGACAGTGGGCGGGCTATACTGCATCTTAGAGATAGCCGAAGCAACCAGACCTTGAGGGGCAAAGGCGGGCTGAAAACGAAGGAATCAGAGCGCTACGTCTGCCTTGACGACATCGGAACAGACCTTATCTATTATCTGATCGAGGAAGCTTCTAAAATTAAGCGAAAGTTAGGGATTATCAAGGAGCAGCAAAAGGATTATATCACTATCAACGAAAAAGGTGGACTCATCAATCCAAACCAGTTGAATAGGAATTTTAATCTAGTGAATGAAGCTACAGGTCTACATGTAACCCCTCACATGATGCGCCACTTCTTCACGACTCAAAGCATTATTGCAGGGGTTCCGCTCGAACAATTAAGCCAGGCGCTGGGGCATACAAAGGTTTATATGACGGATCGTTATAACCAAGTAGAGGACGAACTCGCTGAAGCGACAACAGACCTATTTCTTAGTCATATTCGATAAAAAAATCCCCGCCAAAACCTCAAAAAGTCCCCGCCAATTCCCCGACCAAAATCCTAAAAATACCTGAAAATATCGGAAAATGATTTTTAGAATAGTCCCCAAAAGCCTGAAATAGAGCCAAAAAACTCCACCTGTTTGGGTGGAGTTTAGGGAGATTATTATGAAAAA